>Ga0082212_10005911_pt1 | contig 16577 bp, 4 predicted proteins | sample TergutNt197P3_FD_71548 | JGI IMG/M metagenome (GOLD analysis project Ga0082212, IMG submission 71548) | Neocapritermes taracua P3 segment gut microbial communities from Petit-Saut dam, French Guiana - Nt197 P3 | ecosystem: Host-associated > Arthropoda: Insects > Digestive system > Gut ... | reverse complement strand
GCCGGACTCGTCCAGGGCAACATGGTGGACTCGTTTTGCGCGTGCGCGTGGCTGCTTCGCGGCGTAATATTCAACTGCGAAAATCTTAAAAACAAATCGGTTATAATATTCTAAACCATACACCTATTGGAACAAGTATGGATGATGTGATAGATTATATTGTTGAAAAAAAATGGGATATCGTCTACATATCTGACGCACATGGTTTTCATAAACAATATGGTTATTGGACATTGAATATTCATCCAAATGATGCTTTTGTAGGCGAAAAATCAATACGCGTTTTAGCCGGAAGATATAAGTCATATTTGTTTGTTGATACATATGTAACCGTATTTTGGGGATTTGATGAAGACTCGAAACTTATTGACATTGCTGTATTGAGAGATTTTGATGTTCTATAAATACAATGAGCAAACGCAAAAGTTTACTAAAATTACTTTGGAGGTATTCTCATGTCAAAAACGACGAAAATCAAGAAACCCTTGCTAATCGCCCTATCCTGCACCCTACTAATCACCCTCTTCTACCTCCCCGTAAACGCCACCCCCGCCAGCACATCCTCCCAATCCTCAATCCTCCCCGAAAACTACGTCCCCGGCCAAATCCTGGTAGCCATGGAAACCCCCCAACAATCCATCTCAACAAGCCTCTTCCCCAGCCTGGATACCCTATCCCTCCAAGACCTAACCGACGTCTCCGCATTCCTACCCCTAGGCGCCGCCGGAACATACACCGGCCGCCAGATCCTCCTGCTGGAACTGGCCTCGGACCAAGAAGAGGATATGCTGAGCGCCCTAGGAGCACTGGAAGAAAATAACCTGGTCGCCTACGCCGAACCCAATCTCTTCGGCGCTGCCAGCTCTATATCAACTCCCCCGGATCTGGAAAACCTCTGGGGTATGGCGCAAATCCAGGCGGATCTGGCCTGGAGTATAACGACCGGCAGCCATAATGTATTGGTGGGCGTGCTGGATAGCGGGCTGGATTATAATCACCCCGCCCTGGCAGATAACGCCGCAGAATCATTGGGATATAACTTCCTCAACAACAACCCCTACTGGTGGTACGAAACTACCGACCCCCTCGACGATTACGGCCACGGCACCCATGTGTCGGGTATCATCGGCGCTACGGGAGATAACGGCGAAGGCGTTATCGGGGTCAATTGGGATGTAACTTTGATACCTCTGAAAATCTGGGACGGCGGGGGCAATGGCAGCGAGGCGGAGCTTATCGCGGCCTTGGCTTATGCCGAATGCCTGGAAATCCCCATTCTCAACTTAAGCGGCGGCTGGTACGGCAGCGGTAATTTCCGGGCCATGCGGGATGCCATAGATGCTTACAGCGGGCTGATCGTGGCGGCGGCGGGCAATGGCAGTAACGATAATGACGACCCATATGAGGCATTTTACCCGGCAGCCTTCGGCTGCACCAATATCATAGCGGTAGCCGCCTCCGGCCAGGAGGATGAGCTTACCTCCTTTTCCGGTTACGGAGCGGCATCGGTAGATTTAGCCGCGCCTGGCAGCGATATCCTGAGTACGGTGGATTATTGGCTGTGGGATTATGAAGAGGATTGGTACACCGCGCCGGGCTATGAAGCCTGGGCCGGAACCTCCATGGCGGCGGCTCATGTGGCTGGTGCGGCGGCGCTTTTGCAAGCGGCGGAGCCCAACTTGAGCGCGGCGGAGATCAAGGCGGCTATCATAAACACGGTGGATTACAGCGCAGAACTGAACGGTCTGGTGCTCAGTAATGGGCGGCTGAATGTCTACGGGGCGCTTGATTCCCTTGCGGGCGGGAGCGGCCGGTACAGTCTGGTGTTTTACGAAAATTGTTGGGGAGAGCATGTTCCATGTGATAATTGGTATATATTCGATGTTAACTCAATGCAAACAATAGTCATATACCCGTATATTTTTGACGGTCAGGGCAACAGAGTCACCCCACCGGAGCTGGCGAGTATGGTATTTGAATCCGCTTCCGGGGTGATAAACAGCACGGGCGAGTTTACGCTGGAAGAATTAGAGCTGGACCCTTGGAGCAACCCCGGAGTATGGGAGACCACTGTTACAGCAACGGCGACGCTCAGTAACGGCACTGTCCTGCGGGACGAGGCCACGAGAAGTTGAAATAATAAACCCCCTGAGATAGTAGCGCAGAATACAAGTTGGCTGAAAAAAGTTGTTTAGGGAAAGTCGCACAGACACATTTGATCATACGAATGATGATTAAGTACAATATCCTGTACAATATTCTGTACAGAATATTGTACTTAATGCTATGTGGAAATGGTGATAAATGGTCCCAAAAATTTACTAAAGCGGCCAGGGCCGCAACCAATGCGGACATAGTTACTGCCCAAAACAACTTATTTTTTATTTACGCTGGGAGAACCTAAGTGACTAAATATGCAAGCATCGGTTTTTGCGCGGCATATAAATAATTTAAGCAAACGATGATTAATTACCTCCTACGTCATCGCGAGCGAAGCGTGGCGATCCAGAATGTTGTTGTGCCAGCCTTTTCTGGATTGCCACGAGCCTTCGGCTCTCGGTTGACGATTAAATCAGCGGTTGCTTAATGTAATTCTCAGATAAATATAGCTGTTGGTCACATAAAATTCAAATTACTGTTCTAGATAAAAAATATTTTTGATAATTATGTGATTTTGTAGTAAAAAATATCGTAAAAAGAAGTATTATTATAGAATCATGGGTCTATAGTTGAATCTATAGGTCATTTGTATAGAAACTTGTTGAGCGTATTTATGTAGCTGAAAGTGCAACTCTATTTATAATTGGAAGGAGGTCGATCATTCTAAGGCATATAGCTGTATTTTTCTCATTTAAAACTAATCAAAAAACATTATTTGGAAAGGACGTGTACCATGAAACAAACCAGAGTTCTTCTTCTCGCCCTAGTAGTAGCCTTAGCCCTGGTAATAGTGCCGCTGGTGAGTGCTTCGGCTATCGACACGCTGCCGGCGCCTATCGACCCTCAAAGCTGGCAACTTAACAGAGATCAAACCTGGGATAATTTTATACCCAATCCGGTCATCGACTGGAAAAAAGAGCTAAACCGCGCCAGCCTAGACAATAAATTTGCCTGGGAATCCCCGGCTAACCCCAACAGGGAAATAATCGGCGGTTTGGTTATGTACGAGTATTTAGACCGTAAATTCATCAGCCGCGGGGATATCGGCAGCGACCCCTTGGGCTTTTATCTGTTTAATAGCGACGGTTCCGGCATGCAAAGCTCAAAAACCAATAATCCAATTTATAACGTACCTAAACTGATCGCCGAAGAGAAAAAAATATCTATTGAGGATGTTACGGATGAAATGTTTGCCCAGTGGTGGGCGGATTATCTTAATAAGCCTCAGGCCATCAACAATTACTCTTGCATAGATGATTTTTGGCGTGAGTGCAGCTATGGTAAATGGGCAATCGATTTGCGTCCTTACGGTCCTTTTACTATTCCTTATTTTGAGTTTGAAACCATGAGTTACGACCAAGGCTCCAACTTCCAGACCTATCGCGACGTACCGCCCAGTTTCCGCAGGGGAGCCAACGGCACCAGTAATGGTTTCTCCTTCGATACTGTGGCTCAAAACCTGGCCTTTGCCGAGGGAGTACCCTTCAATGATTTTGACTTCTTCTTCAATTTCCATGCCGGTTATGATGAGAGCGGCGTATGGCAGGAATTCGGGCAAGCCCAATTCGCCACCAGAAAAGACATTCCCTACGAATTAGGCCCCGGCCCCAGAATGAAACAAGTAGAAGAGTTCTTTACGAAAAATCCGGAATGGCTCACCATATACGCGGAAAGATACAATGGCGGGAGTAATTCTACCGCCGATACCGCAGCATTCTGGGCAGGCGAGCTGGCTAAGTATAACGCGCTCCTCGCCGCAGGCACACCGGCTCTCTATGAATTCCATCTTCCCGAAGCAGACTGGACATGGGTAGATGAATACTTTAGTGTGCAAACCCAGAAAAACACCCGCTATGTGTCGTTTACCTCTTGGGAAGCCGCAGTGGGCGAATGGTCTCATGCCGGTAGCTGGACTCCCCCCGGCTCCAGCAGAAGCATCCGCCGTTCCACTCAGGGTGAAAACGACGGCATGGCGGTGTTTGCCCACGAATTCGGTCATATCTCCGGTATAGGCGATAATTACGGTACCCCCTGGGTAGACAGATATAGCCCGGCCACCGAGCCTTGGGAACTGATGAGCCGCGGCTCTTTCGCCGGTCCCTTCGGCGACCATGCCCGCTGGACAGTACCCGGTGTTGAAGCCGGTTCCGTACCCGTGCATTTCATGCAGCGTAATAAAGAATACAACCGTTTCTATGACGACGAAGATGTACTGACCTTAAGCGTACAGGAACTGGCCGGCGGCACCCCGCTGGTCACCGAGATAGTAGCCCGTAATATCCCCTTGAACAACAACGGCTTCTATCCCGCGCTGGAGAGATACGGTTTGAAGAGCCCTAATTACTATAAGGCCCTCAAACTTAATTTCGGTGCCGCTAACAGCGGTTTCCAAGACATGGTAACCCGCGTGACCACAGGCTTTACCTGGAACCGTAACGCAGCCACCGGTATGACGGTGGAAGTGATACAGCGTACAGGCTACGACAGCTTCGCTCCCGACGACGGGGTGATAATCGCCCGTAACGGCGGCAGTCCCTATACACATGTGGTCGACTCCCACCTTTATGATATCGCCATGATCGACTATGAACTGAACGGTGAGGTCACCCCATACCCACTGGCGCACGCCACTCAATTGGTGGACGCGGCCTTCCACGCGGGTATATCTTCTGTGGATACGGGTTATTACGCCAGCAAATACGACCCGGCAGACCCGAACTATGATCAAGCCACGCCCATTTATTACGACAGCAACTATACTCGTATCTGGACAAAAGATATGCTCAAAACGGGCAGTATGTTCCAGTGGGAAGAGCGGGACGGCAGGGATATCATCTCCGGCGATACGGTGAACGAATTCCTGGATGAAGCAAATAAGCTGCATTTTTACGTCCTAGACAAGCATATGACACCCGGTAAATACGGTTACTTCCTCAGTTATCAAATAGGTGTACTGCGCACGGATGGCAAAGCAGTAGGCGGGGATTTGATTGTAAAGCTCTCCGAAATAGAAGCCGAAGCTCCGGGCCGGGTGGCCGTGGTGAGCTACGATATCACCAATACCGGCGATGCCACGGATATAGTCCGCGTGGCCACCGAGGGCGATATGGAAGGCGTATTACTGAACAATCTCTACGCCATCGGCGCGGGTGAGACTGTCACCGTGTCCTATTATGTGGAGCTTCCGGAAGACATCAAGGATACGGAAGGCCTGAAAATCGAATTTAGCGCCCAATCCGAATCCAACGGCGCAAAAACCGCCACCGCAACCGTGGCAGTGGAGGACCTGATTACAAATTATAACTTCAAAGTCTGGATGAAGACGGAGAAAAGCGAATACGCCGTGGGCGAAACCATCTATGTGGATGTAATGCTCAAAGGCAATATCAACTACACCCTGGCGGAAACCAAGATAGCTTACGACGCTACTGTGCTGGAATACGCCGGTTTTGCGGAAACAGGCGGCTGGATGGCGCAGATACAGCGGGAGAACCCCAATTTTGTCGTCACGCGCAATGTGGGCAATATCAACATGAATGCGGGTTCGCCCTGCACGGAACCGGTGAAGCTGGTCACCTTGAAGTTCATCGTAAAAGCGCTCGCCGAATCCCCCATCGAAAGCGTCTTGAGTTTCGATACCATAAATGTATACTCCACGCCGGCTAATCCCAGCCCCTCTATCGCCCCAGGCAAAGATTTGCCCCTGACGCTGGACGCGGGCGCGGTGGATGGTAACCTTGCGGGCGTGACCCTGATCACCGGCAGCGAGCTGGAAATCGAATTCGATACGCCGGTTTTAAGCGCCGCCGACGCGAAGAGGACCTTTAAAATCTACGTAGACGGCGTAGCGGTGGACTACGACTACCTCTCCTATTTTGATTTCGGAGAATACGCGGAGCGCGGCGGAGTGGTCAATATCCGGCTGAAGGACGCCTTAGACGCCGGAGAACCCCGTGGCAGAAGGCGCACAAGTACCTTGGAGGAATACCTGGATCGTACGGAACATATAAAAGGCCCCATAGCCGCAGCTAGCATAACGGTCAAGGTTGGAGAAAACACCGAAACCGCTGTCTGGGAACCCTTCTATATGGAAAGATCGCAAGGTTATATGTCCAGGTATTACGCTTATGCATCTCAAAAGGCCGGTAATAACGGCACAGTTAAAAAACTTAATGACGCTGATGGTACCGGCAGCTACTACGATTCAAACAATATATTCAATGCCACCACCAAGCTGTATACAGACGAGTTTGTGGCCAGGATGGTTGGGGAAAGCATGAACCATTTGACTGGCCGCGCCGAGTACCTGAACCTGCCCATGATCTACGATGGTTTTACAGCGTATATCGTAGGCCCTGCACAATCCGTATATGAGGCGCCCGTATATCGCGAACTTTATGAAAGCGGCGTTACAGACGATACTTATAGCCGGCGTGTCATAATAGCTTCGGATGTGCCGGGCAACCTGGATGCTGCGGCCAATAAGTTTAAGAAGCCATTTATTGTAGGTACCTCCGACGATGTTTTCTCCCACGACAGCCCCATAGACGTTAATGGCGAGCTGATTTCGGCTTCCGGCAAGGAACCGGCCCGTCCCCAAATAGACCACTTCTCTTTCGGAGAAGCCTTCTTTGACGTCTTTTATCATCTTGGCGTGATACGCGGCAGCCAAAACTACCCGCGCACCAGCTTTAATGAGTACGAGGATTTTGCATTCGATTTGCATTTAGAGGAAGCATACGCCAAAGCCAAGGCGGCGGGCATGTGGCCGAATACAAAAATGATGGAAAGCCTGAAAGACTATTATATAGGCGGCGCCCTGACGCACTTTGAAATGATATCCGAATCCCAGAATTTTGAGTATAAGACCTGGCCAATTAATACCCGTGCCGAACTGGAAGATTACGACTACCCGTTGTACTGGGCCTTGTGCGGCATTAATAGCCAATATCAATTCTGGGCAGGAACCAGCACCGGCCAAAGCGTCGACGCGAACAACGATGACTGGAAGTATCATACCCCCTGGTTCTGGCAAAACCAAGTGGATGAGTACGGCCTTCCGGCTACGCCTAACGGCACAGCGGGCGTTCCTTATCCGCCTCTGGCCATAGAAAAGGTCGAAGTTGTCGATCATAATGCTGTCCATATAACCTTTAACCGCGAGGTGAAAACCCTGCAAGCCGTGTCTCAGGCGGCTAACTGGAGGATCTATATTGACGGCAGGGAAGTGACGCCGGGAATGGCCGGAGGCTATACCTGGAAAGCCATTCGCTTAACCACCAATCACGCGGTCAATTATCAAACCGGCGAATCGACCGGCAATGCGCAAAACCGTTTGGATAACGGCAAACCTTATGGCAGATACTTCTCCGGATTCACGGCGGAGGATATTGAGGAGCGTAAGATCGCTAACGGTGGCTGGATAGCCAATGACCAGCAACCGGGTGTGTTCGCCCTGGAACCAGGCGAATTTGTCAGCGTTGCCGACGCCATAGAGCGCGGCGCGGGCATGGCCGGTAAAATCGAGGTAGCGTATGTGGGCGGAGCAGCAGCGGGCCCTCAAATATTAGACTGGAGCGGCAACGAGCTCGACAAAAACGTGAAATACGAGGCCACCTTTATGCCGTGGGTGGGCCATGTTTACAGAACCGCGCTTACGGGCTTTTACATTTATCTCGACAGCAAAGTGGGAAGCAAAGATTATTATATGTACCGCAATGAGCCCGCCGGTTTTGTGCAGCCCGGCGCCAAGGAAGTCGCGTTAGCGGCGGGGCATCAATACGATTCGCAGTTTATCAACAATAAGAAAGTTACATATCCAATCAACGCCGGCGGGGCGGCCTTCGACTCTGCCATGACCGGCAATAGCTTTAATGATTGGAATCTCACTACCGCCCCCGCTTGGGGTCTGGATTATACCTGGACCGGGGACGGAACAGCAACGATGGCCGTAGGAACAGGCAACCAGCAGACTATCGCACAGGGCCCCGTAACTTACGACAGACCGGGCCAAATAACCATAGACGGATATGTGCGGCAAAGCGGAGGTTTGATGATAGCCGCGGGCAATGTGCGCGGAGGCCATCCCCGTAATCTGCCCCACCGGGGCCGCTTCTCCACCGGTTTAGGCGAAAGCCTGCGTGTGGAAGGCAATGGCGGCAACCTCTTCGATACTATAGACGCGGCCATCCTCAGGGATTACAATCTGTCGCTTTATAGAAACGAGAGCCTGGTACACCATGAAGGCGGGCACGGTATCGACTCCGCCCAGCGGATATACGCGCAGCATCTCTTCAACGATATAACATCGGCCTTTATCGCGGCCACGGCGCCCAAAAACGGCATGAGATGGTATACAGTAGACGGCGTGCGCAATTACGTTATCTCTACCAGCAACAGATCCGAGTATGTATCAAACGGCGCTACCTTCTACTCGGGCGTAATGCGCGAACAATTCGAAGGTATCGGCGACGGTGTGTGGACACCCGTATCCAACAGATACGAGTACAGCCATTATGATCCATATGGCTTCGAGGCGATGAAGCGGCTCTTCTTCAGTGGCGATCTTGGCCTGTGGTACACCGACGAGAACGGCAACTCCCATGTGGGCGACCCTGCTTACAGGGTAATACCCGAAGACTGGGAGCTGTTAAGAGACACCTATCCGCAGTTCGCTCACTGGACCGGTGAAAACAACTTGATCGCCTGGGGCTTGACCCTTGCCCCCACCGCGACCAATAACCCCTACACCGGTCAGCGCAACCCCTTGGTCAGATGGATTTCGTACAATAATCCATGTATCTGGCAACCCGAGCCCTATGCTCAACCCACCAGAGAGGGCTGGCGTTCGAATATCCGCTATGATTTCGTGGGCCGCAATCCTTATTACCCGGTTGCGGAAGGAGAACAACCGACAAAATCCTTGGAGCATCCGTTCTATTCCGGCACAGGTGTGAAGATGCCGGTAAGGCCTGCGGGACTGGCAGCCTTGGTTGCTCCGGTTAGCGGAAACATAGTGGCAGGTTCCACCGCCATGCCCCGCCCGGTGCTGGTGTCCTTCTATTTTGCTAATCCCAGTGGCGAAGTTACTATGAACAACGCGCCCACCAGCTTCGAGCTTTATGTGAATGGCGAGCTTACGCATTTCTACTTCTGGACCTTCGAAAAAGAGGGTGATGTGGCAAAAGTAACGCTGCGTCTGGAGTGGCCGATCGCGGCGGATGCGAAGGTCGAGGTGAAGGCGCTGGCCGGCGGAACGGAAGGACCCGGGGAGGGTGATGTCTACTTGATCACCGGGGACGTGCTGGAAATAGATTACCCCGGCTTTACCACCGAAGCCGCTGCTAAGGCGGATATCGTCGTCAAAGTAGACGGCGTAGCGGTGGAGTGGGATTATCTTTCCTACTTCAATTTCGGCGCATACGCTGAGCGTGGCGGCGTTGTCAACGCGCGCTTGAAGGACGCCTTGGACGCCGGAGAACCCCGGGGCAGAAGGCGCGAATCCTCTACGGAGTATTTCCTGGCTAATACACAAGACGAAAAAGGTCCTATTGCCGCGGCGAGAATAACGGTAACAGTAGGCGGAGAAACCAAAACCGCCGACTGGGAACCCTTCTACACAGAAAGATCTTTGGGCAATATGTCCAGAATGTGGGTTTACGGTTCGGCCAATGCGGGAAATAATGGGCAGCAGATACGTGATTACGGAACCAACTACACAGTGGGCAACGTGTTTTCGGAGACTGCCGAGCCAAAGTACACCGATGAGTATATCACCAGGCAGGTTGCCGAAGGCATAAACAGGATGGTAGGCCGCTCCGAGTATTTGAACCTGCCTATGGTCGACGCAGGCTTTAAAGCTCTTATCGTAGGACCGGAGCAATCCGTTTATGAAGCTCCCGAATATCGCGAGCTTTACAACCCCGCCGACGCTTTTACCCGGAAAAATATCAAAGCTACCGAAGTGCCCGGCAACTTCGACGGCAATATAACATTTAAGAAACCCTATATCGTAGGCACCTCCGACGACGTGATGCGCCACGACAGCCCCCTCCAGGTGGATGGCGTTTCCGCCCGTCCCAGAGAAGATCACTTTTATTTCGGAGAGGCGTTCTTCGATATGTACTATCATCTGGGCGTAAAAGAAGGCTGCTTGCGCTTTCCCCTAAGCCCCTTTAATGATCCGGACGACTATCGTTATGACAGGCACCTTACTCAAGCTTACAATGAGGCAAAGGCCGCAGGCAAATGGCCGAACACCGATATGATCAAGACCGAAAAGGATTATTATGTTTTTGGCGCGCTGGTATTTTGGGAAATGATACCGGAATCTCAAGCCTTTGCGGCCAAAACCTTCCCGGTGAACACCCGCGCCGAAATGTATGAGTATGACTACCCCTTGTACTGGGCGCTTTCCGGCGTGCACGGAAAATATGAATACTGGACGGGAACCGGCACCGGGCAGGCCCTTAATGCGGGGAATGACACAGGAAAGTATAACACACCCTGGTTTTGGCACAATCAGCCGGATAATTTCGGCATCCCTGCAACCGTTACCGGTAACAGCGGCATAGCCTATGCGCCCCTAACGGTCGAGCACGTTAATATTATTTCCGAAAGACACGTGGAAATCAAGTTTAACCGCGAAGTAAAGACCGTAACGCCCATGGCGAACGGAGCCAACTGGAAAATGTACATAGACGGCAAAGAAGTAACGGGCGGGCTTACCCAATCTCACGGTTACAACTGGCAAAGGATCCGTTTGCGGACGAACTTCACTATCAACTACGCCACCGGTGCCGTAACCAATGCGGAGAACCGTTTGGATAACGGCAAACCCTACGGCCGCTATTTCGCCGGATTTTCCCAAAGCGACCTTGACGAGCGCAGTATAGCCAATGGCGGATGGATAGCCAACGATCAGGTGCTGGGCCTGTATCCCCTGGAGTTTGGCCAATTCGTCAGCCTTGACGAAGCTATAGAGAAGTACGGCGCGGGGCCGGTAGGTAAGGTAGAAGTAGAGTACGTAGGGCCGGATTTCACGGACTGGGACGGCAACGTATTTCCTAAAGGAGTGAAGTTCGAGGCGGAATTCAAGCCTTGGATGGGCCACGCTTACAGAAGCCCGCTTACAGGCGTGTACATTTATCCCGATACCGCTGTCGAAGGACGTTATGACGCTCAGGAAGTTGCCATGGCCGGCGCGCTTATGTATGAGGCCCACCTGAAAAACAACAAAACTGTCACATACCCCACCAGCGCGGGCGGGGCCACTTTTTCCAGCACCTTTGCGGATAGCGGCACTTATACCGCACGCAGCGGCGCTAACGGCAGCTCTACCGTTACTTGGGAAAACGGAACGCTAACGTATGGCAGCCAAAATATAACTAACGGCCCCGTACTCTACGACAGAGTCGGCCAGAGGATAGCGGACGGCGCAGTAAGAGGCAGCGGCGGAATGATCATTGCCGCCGGGTCTGTGCTGGGCAACCATCCCGGTATGCAGCCCCAAAGCAGCGGCCTTTCCGGAAATCTTGCGGATAGCCTGCGTGTCGAAGGCTGGGGCGGCATGAATTTCCAATGCGAAGACGTTCTGATCATGAGAGACTATAACCTGTGCAGATATAAAAACGAAAGCTTGGTCAACCACGAAGGCGGTCATGGTATAGACAGCTTTACCCCGGCTTATGCCCAGAATATTTACAACGATATCACCGCCGCCTGGGCTACCGCCACTAACCCCAAAAACGGTGCGAGATGGGCGGACGTATCCGGCGTAACCGCTTATTGCGGCGTCAGAGGAGAGTACACATCGACCCTTCCCACCTTCTATGGCGGCATGATGCGCGAGCAATTCCAAGGTATCAATGACGCTACCTGGACGCCTATCTGCACGAGGGAAGAATTGTTCCGCTACGACCACTTCGGCTTTGAGGTGTTCACGAGGATATTCTTCACCGGCGAGCTTGGCTTGTGGTACGAGAACAAGGTTGGCAACCCTGCCTATCGGGTAATGCCGGAGGATTGGGAGCTTTTAAGAGACACGTATCCTGAGTTCAGCCACTGGAAGAGCGTAAACGACTTGATCGCCTGGGGCGCTTCCATTCCGGAAACCACTAACAACAATCCCTACACGAATCAAAAGAACGAGGCGTCTAAGTGGGTATCCTGGAGAATACCTAATGTGTGGGATATCGAACCGTTTAAAGTACCCGACCCCACCGATCCTGCGCAAATACAAACTAATATATTTGACTTTGTAGGCGGCTCGGCCTATAACCCCGACCCGGCGGTAGGCTCGCCAACTATTAATCAGGAACACCCCTTCTTCAGGCCCGGCGGCGTGAAGAAACCGGTAAGGCCCGCGGAACTGGAAGCCCTTGTAAAACCGGTAGGCGGCACTGTTGTGGATGCCAATGCTACAATACTCTCCCGCCCTGTTCTGGTAGAGTTCAGTTTCAAGGATTACGATGGCGAGATAACCAGCAACAATGTGCATACCAGCTTCGAGCTTTTTGTCGACGGACAAATGACGCATTTCTACTTATGGGATTTTGTGGAAGCGGATGGCGTTGCTACAGTAACGCTGCGTGTAGACTGGCCCATAGACAGAGATGCGAAGGTCGAGGTAAAGGCGCTGGCAGGCGGAACGGAAGCATCGTCAGCCACCATCCCTATAGAAGCTTACTCTAATGAAAAGTGGCAATTATGCCAACCCGGTGAGCCGGCGGAAATTGAGGCAGAGGTTGGCGGAGGGGTAGCCCTGCGCGCGTTTTACTTTACTTCCGAGCACGATATGTATAGTAAAGATATGTACGGAAACGCTACTGCCTTCGGCGGTCATTATATTCCCCCTACCGGCGATATCGCCCAATATAATGATCAAGGCCAGCTTACCGGCATGCTTGCTGCCGGCAATAGTGTTGCCTTCCAGTGGTATATAGCCGATACAGCGACCAATGACCCTGCGCAAGCTGAAAAATTATTGTATAACTATGCCGATGCCACACAAGGCTATGTCGTTAGCAATGTCCATGAAGTAGATACGTCGGCGCATTTCTTAGGAACCAACTATTACTTTGTAGAGCTCACGCATACGGCTCCTAGCGGCGTAAACAAATATTACAGCTCCCCTGTTAAAGTAACGATCATTCCTTTCGGGGAAAATAGCAATTACCCGGATGAACTACAAACGGTAGCGGAAAAAAGCGGTTGGAGAACAACGGTTGGTACTGATGATTTACTTGGCTATTACGATGTAGTAGTAGCAAAAAGTGCCGGCAGGATAAAGAAGGTACCGACAGGATGGAAGACTCTCGGCAAGCCACCGGCGCCTACAGATGCAACCAATGTTAATGCCAATCTGTACAGGGGTACCGCTCCACGGGATATAGATGTTTATGTAATGAGCCACCCTGATCATCCGGTTAGTAAACCGTCGGATATTGGCGATAGGGTTGTGGTCCTCATCAGCGGTGGCCCGCATTCCGGTGAGGTTGAGGGTAAGGAATCCCTGCAGTTATTTGCCCGCGAAGTGGCAATGGGCGAATGGGATGAACTGCTGGAAGATGTAGTGGTAATGGTTTTACCAAATACCAACCTGGAAGGTAATGACATATTGTTTGCGCAACGTCTTGGCAGTCAGTATTTACCCAAACTTGTGGGCGCGCGTTTTTCTGCAGGAGTCTTGAACCCAACCATAAGCACGACATTCGCCCCCACCAATGAAAACCATAGCTGGTATAATCTCAACCGCGACATGGTCAAGCTGGATACGCCGGAGGCAAGGGTACTTACGGATATCTTCAATGATTGGGACCCGGTATTGTTTATGGACATACATGCCATGAACGGCACACAAATGCGCAGCGCAACCACCTGGAACGCGGGGCTGCACCCCAATACCGACCCTGAAATGATGGAATACAACCTCTATGAATTCAGCTCTAAAGCAATGGGGGAACCATCCTACCTTTACCAAACACAAGGTAAGACAGCCGTGAGATATGGCATCGGTTACGGCGGCTCCCCCGGTAGCTCTAACAGCCAAGACAATACATATTGGTCAGCCGATAATTGCGAACCGCGTTATACCACCAACTATATAGCCCTGCGTAACAGGCTGGCTATCCTACTGGAAGTGTATCCCCATGACCCGTATGCGGTGCGGACGGATACATCGTATGCCTGCGTCATCGGCATATTGCAGGCAGTACAGGACGATAAGGCCAAGATAGTAAAAATGCAGGCGGATTCGGACGCTTGGGCAATAGGCCGGGCCGAACGCGGTATTGATCCGGCCGATCCTCGCGACAGAGTTAATTTAAGATCCGCTTTGCCTACTAAGTCCAGCCCGGAATACATTGCCGACAATAGTTTGATAAGAGAGATGAAAGTAGAAGTCTATCGGAAGAATGAAGTTAATAATCAAATTTTAAGCTCGGCAATTTATGACCCAAGCGTGGTTTCTTTGGGAGCCAGCGCTACTACCGGTGATAGGGTAGGCACATTACAGGCAGGGCTAGCTCCGGAGATCTATACAGCATGGGATAGGCGGCATTATATACCTTCGCCCGATCCCGATGGCGATATGCCCGGCGTAGTTACTATCGGCGCCTATTACCTGTTTGATAAGGACTGCGCGGGTGCGGCGGAAATATTGACTCAGCATGGCGTAGAGTTTAGCCGCTTAACAGAGGATATCACCATTGCGGCGGCAGACTTCCAATGGTTTAATGCCTCTATAAGGAGAACCTCTACTACTTACTATGAAGGGCGGTTGATGGGTAGCCCCGCCGGCGCCCAAACCGCCGGACAAGTTGGAAATTGGGTGGGCAACTGGACAAATGTCACAGAAGCGCAGAAAATTCCCGCAGGAACCTATGTGGTATCTACCGCACAGCCCTTGGGTAGCCTTGCCGCGCTTATGCTGGAACCGGGCTGCATGGACGGTTTGTTGACCTGGACATATTCCGCCGCTGTACAAAACCCCATCCAAATCAACTTCTTTGACGATTGCTTAGACAAGAAGGAAGGTACGATACGCTATAACTTTAAGAGTGATTCCGGAGAAGACTATGTGCCTATTTTTAAGGTTTCCAATTATGCCGCCATCGGCGGAACCAACCCGGAGAAGGAAGCTGCCTTAGATGCCTATAACAAAGCCTGGGCGGATTTCGCCCACTACTACGATACCACTGCCTGGACTTTCCTCTATGGTTTGGAAGAATTGCAAAAATATACCACAGCATCGGTTCAGCAAGCGGCGAATATTATGGGTGCCTTGGGCCAGCAGCATGCTGATCTTTTGAACCTCCACGGCAAACTGGCGGTCGGCCGCTTTGAAATCGACGACGATTTAGAAGTGATCAACGAGGGCACCCGCATACTAACCAAGGCGCTCGCCGATATGCAGGTGGTTCTCGTGCTAGAATGAACAAGTATAAGCATTATAGAGCAAACAAAAAAGCCCTGCGGGGCTTTTTTGTTTGCGGATGCCGCTATGCGTCTGTTTCAAAATTTTAGCATACGTACAATATTCTGTACAGTATATTGTACAATATCCTGTACAATATTTGGTCGCAGATAAAATCTAATTAGTAACTTTTCAAAATTAAATTTGACAATTATGTAATTTTTATGTGAAAAATATCGCAAAAAGGAATAATATGATAATATCACAGGCCGCGCCGTTTAACAGGAAGGAGGTCGATAGTTCTAAACGCATGGCCGCCGAATTTATCTCATTCAAACTGAATCAAAGAAGCATTCAAAGAAAGGACGTGTACCATGAAACAAACAAGACTTAACCTTATTGCCCTGGTAATAGCCCTGGCACTGGTTCTTATGCCCATGGTAAGCGCTTCGGCCATCGACACTATGCCGCCTCCTATCGACCCTCAAAGCTGGATGTTTCCCAAAGATATGACCTGGGATATGTGGCGCGATAACACCGCTTTCAACTGGAAAATAGACGGGGATAAGATCACCCCCCAATCCATTAAGCATGGTTTGCTGGTGCTGGTGGATTTTGTCGACCGGCCTTTTATCGTCAGCAGCCCCGTGGGGACCGAGCAGTTGGGCAACCCGCAAATCGGTGGCGTACCACGGGAAGAGCTGGTAGAGTTTTGGGAAAGCTATCTCAACGACCCCCAAGATCACTATAATGGCGGCAAAAACCACGGCATTACTATCAGCGAGTTCTGGCAGGAGAACACCCAGGGCCGCTGGAAAATCGAATTGGATGCGGTTGGTGTTTACAGATTGCCCGGCTATGAGTTTGAATATGGCATAAGCGGTGCCGACCTCCCAGCCGGCTTTTCCGCCCGTGGAAGTATCAATACTCCGGCTATTCAGGCGGCTATAGCCGACGGGATAGATATGGGACCATACGATTTCGCGTTTATCCTCCATTCCGG
>Ga0082212_10005910_pt1 | contig 16581 bp, 13 predicted proteins | sample TergutNt197P3_FD_71548 | JGI IMG/M metagenome (GOLD analysis project Ga0082212, IMG submission 71548) | Neocapritermes taracua P3 segment gut microbial communities from Petit-Saut dam, French Guiana - Nt197 P3 | ecosystem: Host-associated > Arthropoda: Insects > Digestive system > Gut ... | reverse complement strand
GGAATACTACCAAACGCTTAACCGAAAGGCAACATTTCAAAAAATCATCACGTTAGGCAATGCGGCAAAACTGCCCGGTTTGAGGCAGTTTATCGCCCAAAACCTCGGTTACGAAGTGGTTCGATTGAGTCATTTTAACAATCTCATCGGCACTGAAATAACGGAAACTCAACTTTTCAAGGACAATTTACCTTCCTTTGCCGTTTGTTATGGACTGGCGGTACAACAACTTGGTATTTCGTCCCTGAAAACGAACTTGATTCCGCGTGACGTCCTTTTGGATAGGATTATTCGCGAAAAGAAGCCTTGGGCGTTGGTTGCGGCGGCGGCTCTTCTATTGGGAATCACGGTTCAATTTGCCGGTGTTACCGGTGCCTACAGCGGAGTGATGAACGCAGACTATCAAAGAGCCGACGAGAAGGCGAAAAGTGTCCAAAGTTTTTCCTCGAAGATGAAATCCGATACGGGCACGGCAGTCTCTGCCTTTAATACAGTGGATGAAATCGGCAAAACACTGACCAGCAACGTTGAAGGGAGAATCACTTGGTTGGAACTTCTCCGAGCCATCAGTGCGGCTTTGCCCCAATCACAGTCCTCGGAGGAATCCCCCCCGCGGACGACAAGCGAAAGTTTCACCAAGGCAGACCGCGTTTTCATTACGAATGTTGAAGCGATTACGGTGGACAGCCTTTCCGATTGGTTTACTCCGTTCAAGGAAAACAACCGCTACTATCCTGACAACGAAGAACTGGCAGACCTACTGAATGCTGCTGGTGAAGGAGATATCTACAGCACAACCGACGAGGGAGGCACCGGCAATGATGAGGAAGGCGGCGGTGAAGAAGGGCAGACAACTCAAAAGACACCGGACCAACTTACCGAAGCGGAGCGATTTGAACTCGTTGCAGAACTCGAGGATGTAGAAGAGGCAAAGGTCATACAACTTGTCGGTCATCATTACCACAATCCGAAAGACCCCGATGAGTTTGCGGAAGATGGAGGCGAAGCCTATCTTCGGAAGACGTTGCTTCGCAATCTGAAATTCACGGAAGTTGATTTGCCTCCTACTCTTCAGGAACAGCAGGATGGGATACTGAATAAAAGGGTTACGATGAGCGAACTGGGAATTTCCTATCCGGTACTCTTATACGTCCCCAATGTTGTCGAGGAGAAAATGATCAACCCTGATTTGTTGGTGGGGGGTGAATTGCCGGCTCATGTCGTCATCGAGCAGGATTTACAAGCGGAATTAACGAATCAATCAGGAGGATCAATGGGAATGGGGGGAGGATCAGGACGGTTTTCCGGCAGCGGCAGTTTATCGTCGGGGCAACCGCAACGGCAGCAGGAATCACTGCGGCAATTAGCGCAGCGCAGGGGGGTGAAAAGAGAAGACATCCTCTTGACGGTGCGGCGGTTCGATTTCGTGATCCAATTTGCCTGGGTGGAAACGCCGCCGAGCCAACGAAAATTGAAAAGAGAAGGAAATATCGAGGGAACCGATACGATGGAGTGAGGAACACCATAAATGGAACGAAAAAACCTTTTCCCGTCCCCTCTCCCCCGGGGGAGGGCTGAGATGAGGGCAGAGTCCTGTGCAAATTTATTATCGCTAATCATAACCCTTAACGAACGAAACAACCATGGCAAAAAAAGTCGCATTCAATATGGAGGTTCTCAAGAAGCACCTCTTCTGGATTTGTGCTCCCCTCGGCTTGGTGATTGCGCTGCTTGCCGGAATCATGACCATAGCCTCCATTGCCGATGATTTTGACAAACAAAAGAAGCAGTTGGACGGTCAACTTGACTCTATGAAGCGGCTCCGCAGTGATGCAGCGTCCCATCCAAACGAGGGAACAATTGAAGCGGTCAATGATGAGCGGGTAAAATTAGAAAAAAATGTCTTTGCTGCCTGGCAAACTTTGGAAAAAGGACAAAAGGAACAAAATCGTTGGCCCAGACTCGCTGCCAGAGCCCTGCAAGAGATTGAACGTAAGAATTTTTTAGATCCGCTGGAGGGAGCCACCTTGGATAACTACCTCACTTTTACCCGAGGAGAAATCAACAAATTATTGGACGAAGATCATACCAAAATAAGACGGGTTAAGTTATACAATGCTCAGGGAATGTCTATTGAACCAGACGAACTGGTCGATACCACCGGCAGCGGCGGCGGCAGCGGAAGGGGAGCCGGTCAAATGGGTGGCATGGGAATAGGCATGGGCATGCCGCGAGGAGGTTCATCCGGCTCTACAAATACCGGCGTACCCGGAGCGGTTAGAGGACCTGTCTATCTGGGCGGAAAAGTTGTTTGGGACCAACCCTTCTTGGACATTACGTTGAAAAATTGGAACGACCGGCCGCAACCCTTTGAAGTGTGGTTAACGCAGGAAGACCTCTGGGTCTATCAGTCTTTGCTTTGGGTTGTTGCCGAATCGAATAAGGATGTTAAGGAAGATAGGGTACAAGTAAGTACCGCCGGCACTACAGGTCGAATGAGTGTTGCCGGAATAGGTCAAGGTAACAGACCTCTCGTACTCAAGGATTCTGTGGTCAAGCAGATTATCGACATTGCCATTGGTCAGCAAGCCGCCATGCAGTTGAACGCGCAGTCGATCCGCCGTATTAGCAGTGGGATGGGCGGTGGATTTGGCGGTATGATGGGAATGGATGGCGACCTCGGAAGCGGGGGCTTCGGCGGCGGATTTGGCGGCAGTTTCGGCGGCGGCGGACTTGGAATGGGCGGATTTGGCGGTGCTGGAGGTATGGATAGTGCCGCCGCAGCGGAAGCCGCAAGAGCACAAGCATTCGCAGGACGATACGTCGGTGCCGACGGTGCGCCCCTTATGGAGGCAGAGGAAGCATTAGCCGGACAGTTCCGACGCATGCCGGTCTATCTTAGTTTTATTGCCGACCAACGCCATATTTCCGACATTCTCGTCAGTTGTGCAAATTGTCCGATGCCCATCGACGTGATGTGGGTTACGATCAATCCCGATGCTGCGCAAGATTTCGCATTCATGGCGAGCACGTCCGCGGGAATGATGGGGGGAGACGGCGGCTTTGGACGCAGCAGTATGTCTATGTCTGGTGGGCGTTCCTCCCGCAGTAGCGGCAGTAGCAGTATGGGACCACGCGCCGGCGGACGAAGCCTTGGCGGCGGTGGAACGACCAATGTTGATTTCGGTTCCCATGCGGTACAGATTGAGATATTTGGTTGTATCAACATTTTTTCCCCGCCGGACCGCAACAAAATCACCGAGGGAACTAACTACTAAATTCCCTTTTTCAAAACTAAAAACTATGTCAAAAAACACGAAGACAAAAAAGAGTCAAGGAAATGTCGTTGACGGAGTGAAACAGTTTTTCGTATGGCATGGCGAAAAATTCGTCGTGGCTGTTGTTGCGGTTTTTGCATTGTATCTTGCGATGCAAGGGATGGGCGGCTATCAAACGTTGTCTTGGCCGCCGCGTGATCTTGAAGAGACCGCTGAAACGGCTAGAAATGCCATTGTGAATAACGAGCGCACTGCGGAACACGAAGATTTAACAATTTTTGATTATGCGGAGCACGCTGAGCAAATCAAAAAAACAATCGACGGTGAGTTTTACAGCCATCCTTCTGTGTGGAATCCGCCCCTTGAGCCTCCGCCTGTGGTATCGCCGCAAAAGACCACGAACCCGTCCGATGATCCCGATGGACCTTTGCCGGAAAAATCCGACGAATCAGAGGAGTCTGAACCGGCGCAGGACGAGGTACAATGAAAGCACCAACGAATTCCAAGCGTAAGAAAAAAAACATCGCCATTGCGCTAATGTTGCGGTTTCTTGTCCGGCATGGCGAAAAAATGATTGCGGGAATGCTTGTCCTTGTGGCAATAGGGATTGCCTTGAAAACCCGGAATTACACAGCGTTGCCTTGGAAACCGGATGAACTGGTGGACTTGGCGGACAATACCGAAACCGCTATTAAGGAGGGAACATTCTCGGTAGTAGGCGGCGAAGTGAACATCTTTAATTACGCTGGGCATGCCGTGCAGATCAGAGAGCAAATTCCTTCGGAACCTTATCGAAACGACGCAGAATGGAAACCGGTGATTCATCCGCCTCCACTGCCGCGAGGGGGTTTTGAGGTATTGTCTGCCGAGTCCTTACGTGCCGTAGCCGTTCGCATTTCCAGTGTGAATGCACAGACAGCAGGGACAAGCCAATGGCAACGTCCGCCGCTTCCGGGAATCTCGCCCGCAACGAAGGAAGCACCGATTTGGGTCAATGTTTATGGCACGATTCCTCTGAACGTACAGTGGAACATTATCAATCAGACCTTCGATAATGCCCCGGAAGCCAATATACCCAAGTATGTCTATTACGAACTGGAAAGAGCAGAGATCAAGCCGCTGGGGGAACCCGAATGGCAACCGGTCATTGTTTATTCTGACCATCCTGAACTGCAAACAGACCTGCGTGCTGATTCTTTTCCCGATTTTTCACTGGATCGCCTTGTTCCCTTTGAAAAACAGGAGACGTTGCAAGAGCAGCAAGCGGAGAATTTGCTCCTCTTTTCCGACATGGATATCCGTCATGCCCGAACGTATGCCTATCGCATGCGATTATATTTGGTCAATCCCAACTACAATTTGCAGGAATCCGCCGTCGAAGAAGGGGTGGACACAAAAAACGAATTTGTCCGGTCTGATTGGAGTGCCTTTGCCGTTGTTTATGTGCCTGATCGGACATCGGTGCAGATACGTTCGGTGAGTCCACCTGACCCGGCAGAATTTCCGCGTCAGATCGTTCCATTGGGAACAGTCCGAGGCACTCTGTTGTTGGATTATTTTGACATGGAAATGGGACAATTGTTACCTCGTGTCGAAAAAGCAGGTGTTCCTCGTGGAGCATTGTGTAATATGTCAAAAAGTGATGCAAATAAGTATGTTAACAGGGGCAAAACCGGCGATGAGATTGTTATGCACAATTACCCTGATTCCGGTTTGCGTTCGGACGTTTGCATTATGGATTTTAGCGGCGGCAGAACATTGCAAAGGAAAATGTCGCGGGAATCGCAGGGGACTCCTGACCTTGCTGTTGCCGGTAAAGCCTTGCTCTTGATGCCGGACGGCACGATGCTGATTACATCGACGGAGCGTGAATTGTTTCGATAGCCCCATCTTTTTAATGGCACGTTTTTCGCCGACGGAAAATTCGTCAAATGAACATGTAGCCGGAATTCCTTCTGTTTTCCCAGTCTGGGGGCTTTTTTTGCTATTATCTTTTGGTAAACTGATAGGCAGTTGCTTTCATCGGGATAATTATGAGTACACCACTGGACAATGTTGTTGAAACACGCAATCTAACAAAGGTTTATAGGGACTTTTGGGGTCGGCAAAAGGTTCGGGCTTTGAAGGCTCTCGACCTGACCGTCCGCCGGGGGGAAGTCTTCGGACTGCTCGGACCCAACGGTTCGGGCAAAACGACAACCATCAAACTCCTGCTTGGTCTGCTGTTTCCGACCAACGGCGAAGCCTTGCTGCTCGGCAAGGCGGCAACCGACGTGGCGAAAAATGCCAAAATCGGCTATCTGCCCGAAGAGTCCTACCTCTATCGTTTCCTCAATGCCGAAGAAACGCTTGATTTTTACGGTCGCCTTTTCAGTATGTCCGGTGCGGTACGTCGGCAGCGGGTGTCGCAACTCATCAGCATGGTCGGTCTCGAATCCGCCCGGAAGCGGCAACTGCGTGAATACTCCAAAGGAATGGCACGCCGGCTCGGACTTGCCCAAGCCCTTATCAACGATCCCGAGTTGATTCTGCTGGACGAACCGACGAGCGGTCTCGATCCCATTGGAACGAGGAACATGAAGGACTTGATTCTCGACCTCAAAAAGCAGGGTAAAACAATCGTGATGTCGTCGCATCTTTTGGCGGACGTGCAGGATGTGTGCGACCGAATCGGTATTTTGCATCAAGGTGAACTCAAAGAGTTAGGTCGTGTGGACGACTTGCTGAAAGTGTCTGACCAAACGGAAATCCGGGTGTCGGGATTGAGCGACGATGCCAAAAGCCGGATTCTCAAAATTATCGACGAGGACTCCAGTGCCAAGTTGCTTTACAGCGGCAATCCTTCGACGACGCTTGAGGATTTGTTCCTGCGGATCATCGAAGAGAGCGAAGCCCGACCGGGCAAGCGAGTCCGCGGCGGCAAGTGAAACTGGACGGGCGGTTGATAAGACTCCCCTTTTGCTGTACACTAATGGCATCGTTTGGTGCTTTTTGCCGTCTCCGTAATGTATTTTTCGCTGATCGACAAAATTGATATTCTGGAACCGGGCAAGCGGATTGTTGCTACGAAGTCGCTTTCACTGGCAGAAGAGTATTTACAGGATCACTTTCCGAACTTTCCAGTCATGCCCGGCGTGCTGATGTTGGAGGCGCTGACACAGGCTTCGGCTTGGTTGATCCGAGTGAGCGAGGATTTTGCGCACAGTGTCGTTGTCCTGAAAGAGGCACGAAATGTGAAATATGCCCGATTCGTCCAGCCGGGACAAACGCTGAACATCGTGTCGGAAATTGTTCAGGAAGAAGGAAATCTCGTTACCCTGAAAGCGGAAGGCTCGGTTGAAGGGCAGAACAACCTCAAAGCGAAATTGGTTCTTTGCCGATACAATCTTGCGGATACCGCCCCTTCGCAAGCCATGGTGGACAAAAATCTTATTGAAGAGATGCGAAAACGTCTCATCAATCTGTATCGAGATACTGGCTAGAGCGTATAAAACATTGGTCTGGAGTGATTTTTTGGAAAATGTTATCCTTTGGTACCTTTTTCCTAACGACAGCCTTCAAGGAGGATATTGTCGCAAAACCTTATTCGTCAGATTTGAGAGAACGTGTATTGAAAGATTGCGATGCGGGAATGCGTAGCGAAGACGTTGCCCAAAAGTATTCCGTCAGTGCCTCTTGGGTCTATGACCTTCGTAAAAGGCGTCGTGAAACCGGCGATTTGAGAGAACGTGTATTGAAAGATTGCGATGCGGGAATGCGTAGCGAAGACGTTGCCCAAAAGTATTCCGTCAGTGCCTCTTGGGTCTATGACCTTCGTAAAAGGCGTCGTGAAACCGGCAGCATCGCTCCCCAAAAGTCCAAACCCGGTCCCAAAATCAAACTCGCTCCCTATGAAAAGGAAGTTCGCCAACTCGTTGCCGATCATGCCGATGCCACCCTGGAAGAACTGCATGCCATGTTGCCGAACAAGGACAACGTGACTTCCGTGACGCTTCACAATTTTTTGCGGCGTTTGAAAATTACATGGAAAAAAAGACTCTTCCCGCCGCCGAACAACATCGAGAAGACGTTGCCGCCGGGCGTGAAGAATGGAAGAAGTCGCAAGAAACATTTGACATAAAGAGGCTTGTTTTCATTGACGAAACGTGGACGAAGACGAACATGACTCCGTTGTATGGTCGAGCGGACATTGGCAAACGAGTCATTGATTTCGTTCCTCATGGCCATTGGAAGACGACGACTTTTATGGCGGCATTGCGGCACGATGGTTTGACGGCACCGCTTGTCGTTGATGGAGCGATCAATGGTGAATTATTTTTGGCGTATGTGGAACAGCAACTTGTGACGACATTGAAGAAGGGAGACATGGTAATCATGGACAATTTGAGTTCGCACAAAGTGGCGGGTGTACAAAAAGCGATTGAGAAGGCGGGAGCGAAGTTGATTTATCTTCCGCCGTACAGTCCTGACTTCAATCCGTTTGAGAATGTATTTTCAAAATTGAAAACATTGGTACGCAAGTCGAAGTTACGGACAAGGGAGACGCTTTGGAAAACATTGGGCGAACTCTGCGACATTTTTTCCGAGGAAGAGTGCCAAAATTATTTCCAAAACGCAGGATACTCAAAACCACTCTCCAGACAAATGTTTAATACGCTCTAAGACACCACAATATGTCAGGGAATTGTTTCTTCGCCCTGTAAGGGCATCAGACCTAGCCCAGGGCAAGCACCATGTCGATAGACAGGGCCGCGCCGCCCTGGGTTCCGAAACGCCCTCCAACATTCAGCCGCCCCACAAACCTTTACTCCAAAGAACATCAAAGATTTTATCGGAGCCAATGTAGCAAAAATATGCCAACAAGAACAGCAATAGTGCCGATAAATACCAAGAATCCCCATCCTTTCATGCCTGATAGAGAAACAATTTTCGGATCGCTAGGAAGATAAACAATCGAAACGACATCACCTTTTTTTGTTCCTTCTGTACACCAAATATCTTCAACCTCAATGGTTGCACCGGCTTTATCTGTAAAGCGAAATGTGTACGACAGAGACCGCCTACGTCCTTCTCCTCTCATTTCTGCACGGGCACATGTTGCGTCCGTCCTTACCCCGAAGAACATCAGACGAGTCTGCTGAACGGCTTCGGAAACCGCAATGCATGCACAAACAAGAAAGGCAATAAAACAAATCAACAAAAGTATAGGTGCATCTATTGGCTTCGGCGTTATTGGGATTCCCATTGTCGAAAGGTGCGAACAATTCCTAATTTGTCCCGATTATATCCAAAAATTCCTCTTCGTGTACAATCCGCACGCCGAGTTTTTTTGCCTTGTCCAATTTGCTTCCCGGCTCTGCGCCGACCAATACAAACGCCGTCTTCGTGGAAACACTCGACGACGCTTTCCCGCCGTAACGGACGATTACCTCCTCGATCTCCGTCCGCTTGAAATGTTCCAACGTTCCCGTTACGACGATGGTCATGTTTTGCAACGGTAAGTCCGCAATATATCGATGAATTGCCATTTGTCGCCCTGCAAGGGCACCAGACCTAGCCCAGGGCAACGCCCTGGGTTATAATGCCACAATAATCATAGCCGCCCTACAGGGGCACGAGAATGTCGCAATCACTCACTCGGCTAATCGTTCATGCCATTTTCAGTACGAAAAATCGCGAACCCATTTTATCGGTAGAAATTCGTCCCGATTTGTATGCGTACATTGGCGGAATTTTGAAATCGTTGAATTGCGTTCCGCTGGCAATCAATGGAACAAACGACCACGTTCATCTGCTTTTCATTCAATCGAAAAACATGGCATTGGCAAAGGTTTTCGAGGAAGTCAAAGGCACGACTTCACAATGGATTAAAACGAAATCGACCGACATGAAAACGTTTGCTTGGCAAGGGGGATATGGAGCGTTTTCGGTAAGCGAATCTCAACGTCAAAAAGTGAGCGATTATATTGCCGCACAAGAAGAGCATCATCAAAAACTGTCGTTTCAAGAAGAGTTGTTGGCATTCTTCAAAAAACACCACATTGAATACGATGAAAAATACGTTTGGACATAGCCTTTTCTCTTGCCCCTTGCGGGGCGGCTGAATGTTGGGGGGGGCACGTTACCCAGGGCGGCGCGTCCCTGTCTATCGACATGGCGCTTGCCCTGGGCTAGGTCTGATGTCCTTGCAGGGCGAGGATTTTACGACGAAAAATACAATGCCACACGCATCAAAGATTTTTCAGAAAATCCGCCTCGGAGATGATTTCGATAGGATGTCCCTTGTTGACCATATCAACCGCCTTGCGTTGTTTGCTACTCATGCCACTGTCGCCTACAATACGATAATCTTGTTGTCCCACGACAAGAAAATCGGTATCTTTTCGCACACTATCGCTCGGAGTACCGCCGATATTGACGATGATTTGATGCGCTACACTACGTTGCATAGAACCAAGAGTCCCGGTAAAAACAACACTTTTGCCGTAAAAAATACTCTCTGTATTCAGTTCGGTATATGCGTCTATAATCGCTTGTCCTCCATGTTTACTTGCACGTTTAATGGTCGTCCCGCCGTCTTTGCTCGTAAAACTTCGCCGCTTTCCGCATGAAAAATAACCATCATGAGATAGGTGTCCACAATAAATTTGTAAGCGTTCGCAAATGCGTTTGCTGGAATCAATACCTGCTTCTTCAAACATTAGCAAAGCCAATTCGGCAGTGGCTTTTGAATCAGGAGCAGCACGGTGATGTTCTAGCGGAATGTTTTTAATTTTGCAGAGGTTATCGAGACTATACGAGGGCAATCCTGACCACACACTACGGGCAAATAAATATGTACATCCGTAAGTCAACGTTGGGTAATCAATGCCATAAAGTTCGAGAGTTTTACGTAAAACGCTAAAATCAAACGAGGCATTATGGGCAATGATAAACTGATTTTCAAGGAGCGGTCGAATTTCATCCCAGAGTACATTAAATTCGGGCGAATCTTCTACCATTTCAGGGGTGATACCGTGTATGTAAACGTTGAAATCGTCAAATTGATGATGACTCGCTGGTTTTATCAACCAACTTTTTGTCTCCACAATTTCTCCATCCTTAACAAAAGTCAACCCAATTTCACACGGGCTATTACGTTCTGAATTCGCTGTTTCAAAATCAATAGTTACAAAATTTTTCCCGATCATATCAGGAAAATCCTGTGCGTTGACAATCGGTGCGCTGATAGTTATTTCTGCGGGAGGTAATTCCAGATTTTTTGATACTCGCTCTATTTCCTTCGTGACATTCGTCTCTCCCATTGCTTCTAATAAGTCGTCGAGCATTGCTTTCTCGTTGCGGAAAAAGTCAAAAATGCTTTTTGCCGTCTTCTCACCGATATTTTCAATACTAGCAAGTTCCACTTCCGTTGCATTGCGAAGTTTTTCGAATGAAGCGAAATGGTTCGTTAAATCCTTTGCCGTATTTGTACCAACATTTGGAATACTCAGTGCATTGACAAAGAAATGCAATTTTCTGCTTTTACTTTTCTCAATTTGTTCCAGAAGATTTTTTGCTGTTTTTTTTGCGACAACATCTTTGAGATATTTTTCGATTGTTTCCGTTGTTGAGGATTTTCTTTCCTGAAAAAAATCGAAAACATCTTTTGAAACTTTGGACATTTTTGCTTTTATGCCGAGACTTGCTTTGATTTTTGTTTCTGATGCTTGACGCAGACAGTCAAGATTATCAAAATGTTCTGATAGTAGCACCGCTCTTTGTTCACCAATACTCTTAATGCCCTCAAAAATGTTTGCTTCCTTGATTTCAAAAGCACTCATGAGCGTCTCCGCCTTCAATCGGTACAGATCGGCAAAGGAACGCACGAGTTCCGCATCAACGAGTTGCTCGATCAACTTTTCGCCCAATCCTTCGATGTCCATTGCATTTCGGCTGGCGAAATATCGCAACTTTTCCTTGAATTGTGCCGGACACCGGACATTGTTACACCGGATATACACGCCGCCCTCGTCTTTCGACACTGCTCCGCCGCATTCGGGACACGTCGACGGAAACACAAACGGTTCCAACTCTTTTGTCCGCAAATGTTTTTCGACCCGAACAATATGCGGAATGATTTTGCCCGCCTTTTCGACGACCACCACATCACCGACGCGGACATCCTTACGTTCGATCTCTTCGGCATTGTGCAGACTTGCCCGCGAAACCGTTGTGCCAGCAAGTTCGACCGGTTCGAGTTCGGCAACCGGCGTGATCGTGCCGGTCTTGCCGACCTGCACCCGGATTTCCCGAAGCGTCGTAACCGCTTCGTACTTTTCGACTTTGTACGCAATCACCCAGCGGGGATGATGTCCCGTCGCCCCGAGTTGCTCCCGTTGAGCGAAGTCGTTGACTTTCAGCACGAGACCGTCGATCTCAAAATCGAGGTCGGCAAGGAAATTGTCCTCCGTTGCATAGAGCGATTCGCAATAAGCGGCGGCTTCGGCAAAGGAAGGAAAATGTTTCGCATGCGGTGTAATGGGAATGCCGAGCAATTCGAGAGTTTGCAGGAAATTCCAGTGGGTTTCGATTGAAAAAACATTTGAGGTAGGTTGCCGACCTCCGGGCGGCAACGTGCGGTACTCCGCACTCGAGCCTCTCGTGTTTGCCTCCAGTCGGCTCTCGCCGACGGCACCGCCCGGAGGTCGGTGCCCTACCTCTTTGTGGCTTGGCAATTCCATCACCCCCACGCTATGCGCAAAGAATCGCAATCGCCTTTCGGCACTGATCTTCGGATCGAGCAATCGGATCGCTCCCGCCGCTACATTTCGTGTGTTCATCGGCATCGCCTTGCCGGTCTCGTCCCGCTTGACTTCGATGACTCCACTGTCGAGCAACTCGGCAAGATCGGAATTCCGCATGTACACTTCACCTCGTACTTCCAAGAGTTTCGGCGGATTCGGCATCGCCAATCGCAACGGAATATCCCGGAACGTCTTGACATTATGCGTAATGTCATCTCCTTCGATTCCATTGCCGCGAGTCAAGGCTTGTACGAGAATACCATCTTCGTAAATCAGCGTCGCCGCCACACCATCGACTTTAAGTTCGACAACCCAGTCGGGATCGCTGCCGAGCAATTTTTGGACACGTTTTCCGAACTCGTTCAACTCGGCGAGAGTGTACGTGTTCTCAATCGAAAGCATTGGTTGGCGATGTTTAACACGGATCAATTCGCCGACGGGTTCGCCGCCGATGCGTTGCGTCGGACTGTCCGGCGGAACAGGTTCACCGCTCTGTTGCTCCAACTGCTGTAACTCGCGGATCAGACGGTCATATTCCGTATCGGAGACAATCGGTTCGCCGAGCCGATAGCGTCGGTCGTAGTCCCAGAGTTGTTGGCGAAGAGTGTTGAGCGTCATGGGGGTGTATTTTACATGAACACAACTAGATTCGCAAGAGAATATGCCCAAAACACATTTTCTTGCACCGTTTTTTCGGTAACGTGTTGCGCTTGCATGTGTCTGAAAATCGGGTATAATCGGAGAGATTCTTCGATGCGCCCTTAGTGTAGTGGTAACACGATAGCTTCCCAAGCTGTAATTGAGGGTTCGATTCCCTTAGGGCGCTTCGTCTGTGTAATCCTTCTCCGTGAGAGTGTCTTCGGCCGCGTCGAAATCACCGAAACCGTCGAGGTCGTCGTCCATACAAAATCCGCCCGGAACATCGGAATCGTTCGAATCGTACTCGTCGTATTCGATGAACACTTCGAACTCTTCGTCGGACAGATACTCATAATCATCGTCAAAGTCGAGGTCGAAGTCATCGGCATCGTCCATGTCGTCATCAAGGAGAAGTTGAACGGGAAGGGAAAAACTCATAAAATCGAACACAAAAACTCAAAACATTTCTATATCAAAACCGATAAAACGGTTTCTGTCAACACGGGGGATTATTGCACCGCCTCGTCATTGGTATTTCTACAGATGCGGAATCCGATGACACCGGCGATTGCGTCGGGCGCACTGCTATTTCGGTAGGCACATCGGGTTGCCTCCGCACCAAATTGCCAAGCACCGCCGCGAAGCACCTTAGCTGATCCCTCTTCCGGTCCCATCGGATCTTCCGATTCTTCAGGACACTGTTGGTAATACGACTCATGGTACCAATCGTAGCACCATTCCATGACGTTGCCATGCATATCGAAGAGTCCCCACGAATTCGGTTTGCGTTGCCCAACCGGATGCGATTCCATCGATGAATTCTCGTAATACCACGCATAATCACTGACATCCAGCACCTGATCGCCGAAACACCAGGGGGAAATACTGCCTGCCCGACAGGCGTACTCCCATTCCGCCTCTGTCGGCAAACGATAACCATCGCCACCGCTGATAGTTACGTTTGCGCTTTCAATCGAATCGTTCGACCGTCGACGTACTGCCCTCAATGTATAATAGGGTGCAAGCGACTCTGCTTCGCTCATTTTGTTGCAGAATTCCACCGCCGAAAACCATGTAACACCATCGACAGGACACATTTCAATATCCGTTGTAATGCTTGGATTGTATCCCATCAGTTCCGAAAACTGTTTTTGCGTGACGGCATAAACACCTACAAAAAAATTGTGCGGAATAATCACGCGGTGCTGCGGATGTTCATTGCTCCGAAGATATTCGTCGGAATCGTGTGATCCCATGTAAAATCGACCGCCGGGAATACGCCGCAACTTCATCTCATTCGTTGCTGTCATGGTTGTCAGTTTTTCGATTTTGCGTTGCAAATTTTGTGCCTTGGGATCGTTTGCTTTCAGTTCCAAGTACCGTTGCACACATGACAACTGCTGACTGTATTGTTTCGTCGATACCGCATTTCGGATTTCTCGAATAAGCGAATCGACTTCGGTTAACGCTTCTCCTGCTGCAATATATTGTTCTCGTAACGGTTCGTCCAATAACGGTCGCGGCACCTGTTCGAGCAGTATCCGAACCTGATCATACTGTTGCGATTCCATTGCCGCATTGGCCTGTGCCCTAATCCCGTCGACGTATGCCTTGATGTCCCGACGTTCCTTTTGAATCAGCATGGTCATACTCTTTGCCCATTCTTTGAAAGCAACGAAGTCGGGATGATTCACAGTGGTCATATACTTCAAGATCGGTAGCGTCCGATCATGCCCGTAGGACTCCCTCAATTTGAGTATTTGTTGCTTTTGCGAATTCAGATTGGCAAACATCTGTTGTTTGAGTGCGATCAAATCCGAATTACAACCGCGGCAAGTTCGCACCCAAAAGGGGTTGAGCGACTGGCAATTGAGGCAAGGTTCATAGTAAGAACGACCACACTGTGGACACGTTCGTTCAACAAGATTCAGGATGGCGGTATGACACTGCGGACAGGTTGCTCCCGGTGGTAAAACATCTGGAGACGTAGCAGCGGCAACGGGAACTTCCGTAGGAATAGCCCGCGATACGGGATGGGAAACAGTATGTTCCACTACCGGCTCTTGGGCAAAGGTGCTCGGTCGGGTCGTTTTGACCAGTTGTTCCAATGCGGTACGAAATTCGGCAAGCGTGGCGGGGCGTGCATCGGGAGAAGCCTGCATTCCCGAAGAAATCAACGGACGAAACGTTTCGGAAATTTGCTCTGGCTTCAATGTTTCGGGAGTGCAACCGGTCAAGCAAAAGGCGAGTAACGCGGAGAGACTCCAAATATCTGCACGGGCATCAGGCGGACTTGCACCGGCGGTACGTTGTTCGGGAGCCAAAAATTCGGTCGAACCGAATGGTGCGAGATCGACATGTCCTGTCCGAAATCTTCCGAAGTCGGGATCGACAGCGACACCGTCGTCCATTCCCGAAGAAAACACGTTGGTCGGTTTGAGATTGTGATGTAAAAAACCGGCTTGATGCAATTTTGCAAGAGTATTCGTAAGGGCAAATAAACGTCGTGCCGCTTCGTGTTCACGCATCGGTTTATCTGAATGCACGAGTTCGGAATAGGGCTTTCCTTCTATCGAGTCACGAACGTACCAGATTCCGTCGGCATCTTGACCGAGCAATACCACATGGGGCAGGGCGGGAATGGTCTCTCGAAATTGCTCCCAGAGTTGAATGTTCATCTGGAAGTGTTGGAGGGTCTCTGCATCGATGGGAGATTTTATGCGTTTGAGAACACATTTCTTCTTTTTTGTGCGGTCAAATGCATCCCATGTCTCGGAAACTACCGTTTCATGGGTTTTCTGTTTCAGTGCAAGAGTCTCTGGAATCTCCGCGCAAACCGGGAACGAATTCTTTGGAGAAACAGGCTGATCCGTTGTACTCATGAAAACCATCAAAAATCTTCTTTATTTTCCCACAATATACCATTTTTTTGCAACGATATGTAGTGGGGAATAAAACACTCCCGAAACGACACTGTCGCCGATCTTCCCATGTTCAATATTTCCCCACACCAGTCCGTTGACAATCTTAGTTTTTTCCTCCGAGTTTTCTTGCGATAGGTACAGACGCAACGGACTGAACATGGAATTCTGAACACTATTTATCCCGATAGGTAATCCGACCTCGTGTCATATCGTAAGGGCTAACTTCAACGGTAACATGATCGCCCGGTACCACACGGATACGAAACTTTCGCATTTTACCGGCTAACCGACATAAAACGATGTGTTCCATTCCATCCAATTTGACGCGAAAGGCTCCGCGGACTTCTTCGACGACCACTCCCGGTAATTCGATGACTTCTTCTTTCTGCTTTTCTTCGGACATAAGATTTTTGCCTCCAAACGATGCTCACCGGCATTATACGGTTATTTTTCCCTTTTGGGGAGGCGGGGTGGTTCTGTAAAGATTGCAGTATAGCAATCGGGACTAACACCCACCGCTGACTTACGAGACATAAGGTAACCCAAGTTCGACAGTCAGCCCTAAATTTTCCTTGTTTTTTGGTTGCAGTCCCAAAATCTTCACTACATCATCTTCCAAAATTATTTTTTGAACTGTCGAGGAATTTTCAGTCCCAGATACTGAAGCAGAATCTCCTGATGCTCCGTCGGACGAGTCACGTAACGCTTCCGTATCTCCACGCCCAACGAAGCCGGTAAGACAACATCCATTATCCAGACCGCGATAAAGGCGATTGTCGTAAATGGAGTCGACGGGTACGCCGAGTAGATCGGAGAGAGCGGTACTCTTGTAATAGGGGTAGTGCCATCTAATACTGTTATCTTTTTGTTCCTCCATACTGCATATACTTTTTCCAAAACGCGTCCCAATGTCCCTGCGATAATACCAATGTCCGTAACGATAACACGACACTC
>Ga0082212_10005909_pt1 | contig 16583 bp, 5 predicted proteins | sample TergutNt197P3_FD_71548 | JGI IMG/M metagenome (GOLD analysis project Ga0082212, IMG submission 71548) | Neocapritermes taracua P3 segment gut microbial communities from Petit-Saut dam, French Guiana - Nt197 P3 | ecosystem: Host-associated > Arthropoda: Insects > Digestive system > Gut ... | reverse complement strand
GCCGCCGGTATGGCTGTTGTCGCTGTCTACCGTGACATTCTCCGCACGGCAGCCGCTGATCGAGCCGGTCCTGCCGGCTACGCCGCCCACATAGTCGCCTGCGGAGGCGAACCGGCCCGTCACCGTCCCGCCTTTGACCGTGCAATCGATCACGCTGCCCCTGCCCGCAGTGGTGTTTGACGTATTCCCCGCCACGCCGCCGACATGGTACGCGCCGGTGACCACCGCGTTGACCGCGTGACAGCCGGTGACCGCGGTCCCGACGCCGGACCCAACGCCCAGCACGCCCCCGACATAGGTGCTGGTGCTGATAACCTTAATATCTTCTACGAAACAGTTGGTCACCGCGGCCCCGTTTGTTAAACCAACTACCCCGCCCGTATAGTTGCCGCTGCCGTTGACCACCGTATCTTTCACCGTCATTGTGTCGCCGTCCGCGTCGCCTACCGTGCCGCTCACATAGCCCGCGATGCCGCCGGTATAGCCGCTGCTGCCGCCGGTGACGGTGACGCCCCGTATGCTGAGGTCTTTGATGGCCATGTCTATCCGCCCCACGACGCCGCCGACGTAACCGAGGCCGCTGATACTGACGCCCGGGACGACTTCGCAGTTTTTGTCAATGAGGGAAGCCGCCGCGCTCAAATACCCCGTGATCCCGCCGATATAAAGATTCGTGCCGGTGATAACGGCGTTCTCCCCTGTGACGCATCCGGTGATCGTCGCGGGCCTGGACGAAGTCCCCAAAATCCCGCCGACATAACTCGTACCGGTTACGGTGACGTCCGTTATGCCGCAGTTTTCAACCGTCACCCTAATGCTGCTCGCGTTGCCATCTATACGGCCCGCGATCCCGCCGGTATTGGCACCCCCTGCGGTAATGGGAATGACCTTATCGGCGGCCCCGGTGACGAAGCAGTCGATGATTTTGAATTCAGCGGAGTTCGGGTTGCCGAATCCCAAGATCCCGCCGACATTACCGCCGGCGGCGCCGGTGACGCTGCTCGCGCCGGTGACGGTGCAGCGTTCGATATAGCCGGCGGCGGCGCCGTCGCGCTGGCCGGCGATGCCGCCGAGGCCGCCGCTCCCCTGTACGTTGACGTTCTCAACACGGCAGTCGGTCACAGGACCGTTGATATGGCCCACGACGCCGCCGTACTGCGATCCGACGGCGCCCGGCCTGACGACGTCCGTATTGCTGACTTCGCAGTTTCTCACCGTTGCCGTGGCGCGGGACCCGTTGCCCAGAATGCCGCCGACGGCGTTGCCGGTGAAGGCGAGGCTCACGCTGTCCACCCGGCAGTCGTCAATCAGCGACTCGCCGCTGGTGGCGCCCGCGATCCCGCCGACGCCGCTGGCCCCGCTGACGCTGATCTCTTTCAAACGGATGCCGGTGACCGATCCGCCGGATATCCAGCCCACGATCCCGCCGGTATACTCGCCCCCGCTGACGCTGACGCCGGGGACGACCCGGCAGTCTCCGGTAATATGGGAATTCGGCGCGTTCAAAAGCCCCGCGATCCCGCCGACGTCGGCGCTGGCGCCGCCGCTGATAACGGCGTTCTCCCCTGTGACGCATTCGGTGAACGTCACGGGTCTGTATGATATGCCTACCATCCCGCCGGTATAGGTTGTACCGGTGACGGTGACGTCCGTTATGCCGCAGTTCTCGATCGTCATCCTGTTGCTGGCATTGCCGCCTTGGATTACGCCCGCGATCCCGCCGGTATTGGTACCCGCCGCGGTAATGGGAATGACCTTATCGGCGGCTCCGATGACGAAGCAGTTGATGATTTTGGATTCGGGGACCGGATTGCCACAGCCTAAGATCCCGCCGGTATGGCCGCCGGTGCCGCCGGTGACGCTGCTCGCGCCGGTGACCGTGCAGTTTTCGATGTCGCCGGCGACGGCGCCGTCGCGGTAGCCCGCGATGCCGCCGATGTTGCTGCCCCCCTGTACCTTGACGTTCTCAATATGGCAATCGCTGACCGCGCCGGTTATGTAGCCCGCGATCCCGCCGTAACGGTCTCCGCCCGCCCCTTCCGTCTTGTAGATATTCATATTTTTCGCGGTTGACGCTTCCACCGTTCCGCCGCTGAGGACCTGCCCGACGATCCCGCCGACGTAATTGCCCTCAAAGGTGAGCGTCACGCCGTCCGCCAAACAGCCGGTAATTTTCGCCGCCGCGCCTTCCAGCGAGCCGACGACCCCGCCGACGAAATGGACCGTGTTGACGGCGCCGGTGCTTTTGACGCTGACGTTGTTTTTGACATGGCATTTGGTAATTACGCCGGTCGCCCGGCCGGCCACGCCGCCGACATAGGTGCTGCCGGTAACCGCCATGTCTGAGATGACAAACGGTTCGCCGGACGACAGGTCTACGTTCTGCGCCTGCCCGGCGATGCCGCCGGTATTCTGGCCGCCGGTTACGGTGACAGTGTCCGCGTGGTTCAGGAATATATCGCTCACGTTGCCCGCTTGGCCCGCGATGCCGCCGGTGTTTGTGCTGCCGCTTACGTGGATCGTGGCCGTACCGGCAAAGGTGACGCTGCTGATATGCCCCGCGTTGCCCGCGATCCCGCCGGTCCATTGGCCGCCGGTTACGGTGATGGCGTCCGTATGGTTGACGGTCACGTTGCTCACGTTGCCCGCGTGGCCCGCGATCCCGCCGGTATACTGGCCGCCGGTATAGCTGCCGCCGGTAGGATAGCCGCCCGATATATTGAGGTCTTCGACAGTGACGCGCTCCACGGCGCCGTTGTTGGCCATCCGTCCCACGACGCCGCCGATGCTGTTGTTGACGCCTGTAAGGGTCATCGGGCCGGTGACGGTGCAGTCGGCCAGCAAAGCGCCTCCTACGTATCCGGCGATCCCGCCGATATACCCGTAGCCCTTCGGGATGATTACAGTATCGACGTCGCAGAAGGTCACATTGCCGCCCGCGCTGCCCACGACGCCCCCGACGGAATGCGCGCCGCTGTTTACCGTGGTATTCTCCACCCGGCAGCTTGTGACCGCGCCCCCCGCGTAGCCGGCAATGCCGCCGGCATATCTGGCGGTTGTATCCGACAGGCTCCCCGCGTCACGGCTGCTCGTCACCGTTGCGCCCTTCACCGTACAGTCACTCACGCTGCCCGCCATAGTCCCGACAATGCCGCCTACAGTGTTGTCTCTGACGGTGACTTCCGCGTTCTCTAAATGTATGTTGGTGATGGCGGCGCCCGCGCTGGCGGTCACGCTGGCGGCCACGCCGCCGGCATGGCTGGTGGCGCTGATGACCTCTATGTTGCGGATCGACACGCCTGTTACGCTTATCGCGGTTCCCGCCACGCCGCCGACATATTGATTGCCATGTATTTTGATCGTTTTTTCATCCGCCGTATCGTCATTGATAAAGGTTATATTGCTCACGTTGCCGGTTTGTCCCGCCACGCCGCCGGTATGGCTGCCGCCCGTGCTTTTAACCGTGATGTTTCCGACGGTAATGTTGGCGACGGTGCTGTTGGTGGGACTCATCTGGCCCACTACGCCGCCGACGAAGTTGCCTGTGCCGTTGACCTCAGCGTCCGCTATCGACAGGTTGGCGAGAGTGACGCCGGTGGATAGATAAGAACCGACGATCCCGCCGACATTGGTCGTCCCGGTTACTTGGAAAGGCTCTTCATCGCTCCCTTTGACAAGGCAGTTGTTGATGACGCCGCCGGAATCTAAGACGCCTACGATGCCGCCGGTAGTAACGCCCCCGGTCATAGAGCCGCCCTCAACCGTGACATTCTCAATCGTTCCGTAGCATCTTCCGGTAAGTATCCCGGCGTTCGCGTTTGTCTGCCGCATCGTATTGTTGACCAGCCGGAGGTTCTTAACCGTCCCGCGGACGATGCCTGACACGGATATTTGGCTGAAGATCCCGGCGAAACTGGTGCTGGCTCCGGTATCGATGACCACGTTGCTGACGGCGCAGCCGTCCCCGTCATATGTACCGGTAAAGCCCATGGCGACGATGGCGGTGTTGGTGTTAACAGTGTAAGCGGGAGCGGGATAACAGTACCCCGCCGCGTTTACATCGCGGAAGTCTATATCGCGCTCCTGAAGAAACGCCCTGCCCGTTGTGCCCGTTGAAAACCCGACGTTTTGCAGCTGGCGAGGGGTGCGGACGATATGTACGGCGGGCGGGTCGATTGAGGTATAAACCCCCTTTGCGAACAGCGGGTTGTAGAAGAGATTGTCATTGAGTTTGATTGAGGTATTCCCGGCGACGACATTATTGTACCCTTGCGCGTTGAGTATGAAAACATTGCTGTAATTGCATTCGTAAACGTCTTTTACCTCCGTCAGTATCCCGTCTATAAACGCGCCCAATCTGCTGTTTCCGGCGGCTATGGTTGTATGCGCGCCTAGATGGCTTATGCCGCCCTCTTTGGTGAGCACGATATACCCGTCCTCAAGCACAAACTCGTCGTCGTCCAAAGTGGAGGTGATTAACCGCAAATCGTCGTCTTCGTCGGGAAGATAGCCCCAAAGCCCGACGGTATTGTTGCCGTAAACCTCATAATACAGCACCGCGTCCGCTCTGTCGTCGTCCTCTTTCCCCACGAGGGGCCAGCCGGGGAACTCGGCATGGGTTGCGTTGTAAGCCTTGTACGGATAAATATCATTGGTCGGGAAATCCAAGGCGTTGAGGTCCAGAATAACCTCTTCCGTCAGAGCGCCCGCGCCGGCTATAAAGGCCCAACCGGTAAGCCCGGCAAACACGTCCGGGTCCCTCAGGTCCATCGTTGTGCGCGGTTCGCCGAACGCGCCGGCTTTGTCTTTATCGTTGTAAAGCGCTTCTCCAAGGGCGTCTTCGGTTGGCCAGACGGGCGTGCCGGAGAGGTAGTAAACCCCGTCCTCGGCCGTACCGGCAAAGCCGCTGCCCGCGATAGGATAGACGTCCGCCGAGGTTCCGGGCGCGAGGGCGAGGAACTGGACGTTCTTGATCTCTGCCGCGGCATTGCCGCCGCCCACGATACCGCCGGACGTGCCGCCATCAATATGTATAAACGCGTTGGGGGAGATGAAGACGGCGTTCTCAATCTTGTCGCCCGCGCCGCCGCCGCTGTATCCCACGATGCCGCCCGCGTAGGCTCCGGCAGCCGCGCCGCTTTGTATCATTTCTTCGCTATCATAAGGATACCGCACATACGCGCCGTCGATTTTACCGCCGGTCGCCAGTAAACCGCTCACACCGCCCACGCTGGCTGTGCTGCCGGAACTGCTGACGCTCGGGTTATCGGCCAGCGCGAGGCTCAGTTTGCCGCTCAGTTTCCCGGCGACGCCGCCCAAATTGCCGTTATCCGCGTCGGCGGCGCTGGCCACGACGGGATCGGTGACCGTTATATTTTCGGCTTCGCCGCCCGTATTCAAAGCGCCGCAGAACCCGCCCGCGTTGGCGTTATTGCCGCCCCTAACGATCGGAGCAATCATCCCGATGCCCTCAACCGAACTGTTCAACGCCCCGCAGAACCCGCCCGCAGAGGACTCGTTGCCGCCGGTGACCGTCGGGCCGGGGATACTGATACCTTTCACCGTGCCGTTCAACTCGCCGCAAAGCCCGCCTACCAAGGCGCTGGCTCCGCCTTTTACGTCCGCGCCGGTTATCATGATATTCTCCGCCGCGCCGTCCAAAGTCCCGCACAGCGCGCCGGCATGGGAGCCATCGTCTCCGGTGACCTTCGGGTACTTTATGATAATGTTGCGCACATTTGCGTCTAACGTGCCGCACAGTACGCCCGTGTTATTCCCGCCGCTGACAATTGGCTCGTCAAACGTCAGGTCTGTCACCGTTCCCGTTCCGACAATTTTCGTGAATAGGGCCACGTCGGTGTCCCCGGTTATACCGTCAATGCGCAGGGTTTTGACGGCTTTATGATTGCCGTTCAAGGCCCCGTTGAAACTGGGGATAGGCTTGAAATTGGTTACGTTGTGTGCGGTTGAAGCGAGGTCAATGTCCTCGTCCAAATAAAAATCCTCGTCCGCAAAATACCGGATATTGTGCAGATGCCGCGCGGAAGTTACGACAAAATCATCGCCGTCAATACCCGCGTAATACGGGTGCGCCTTCGTCATGGATATTTCCGTTGTACCGCCGCCTGATAGGCGCGCCATAAGGTCAAGTCCATACGCTATATTTTCACTCTCAATGAGAAACGGGGTTCCCAATCTATTTTTCATGTCGCCGTAGACGTGGTCTATAACCCATATAAAGGAATAATAACCCTCTATCGCCACGCCATTGTATACGGCGCCGCTTGACGTCACATCGCTCAAGCCGGAGACCGCGCCGTCATTGCACGTGAAAGAGATAGACTTTATCTCCTCCCCATTCGTATCAATAAGTTCCAAGATAAAGGGCTCCCCAAGCATACTTTCCGGGATTAACGCCTCTACATAAAGCGAGCCTCTGCTTACATCCGCGCCCCCAAAACTCAACGGCCGCCCGGACGTTTCCGCGTCATAAATATTAACGTAAAACTGATTAAATTCGTCATCCAGTTCCCCGGTATTGCCCACCCCGTAATAGCCCTGACGGCGGGCGGCGGCGAACTCATATCCGTCCGCGCCCATACCGCGACTGCCTAAAACGCTGTTATTCCCAGTGCCCGAATATACAAACCCACCCGCTTGATCGTCCCTTTCGCCGTAAAAAACAGATAAAACAACGCCTGTCACGGTGTTGTATTCAATCAAGATCGCGTCGTTCAGTATTTGATTGTCCATGATAACAGGGGTGAGAAGCTGCGCAATCAGACCTGTCGGCGCGCCCCTTCCTTTTTCTATGTAAGTGACGGAACTTATGTTATCCGGACTTTCCCTGTCCGTTCCAAAGTAGGGGTCACTGACCTCAAACTCAAGCAACTCATATACATCAGGCAACGGGCCGCCGCCATTCAGAGCTAATTCATCAGCATTAAGACTGCTCAACCCTTTAGTGACCCGCAGCTGCGTCAGTTGGTTCTGCGCGGATAGGTAGAGCGTGCGGGCTATGTTCATGCGGTTGGCCTGCCGTCCCGACTCGATAAACGCGGCGATCGACGGGGCGGCGATGGCCGCCAGTATGGACATGATGACAAGAACGACCGCGACCTCAACCAGTGTGAAGCCGGCGCGGATACGACTCTGTTTCCTTTTCATACCGTTCCCTCCGATCAAAGCTACTCCACCATATTCTATTTTACGCGAACGCCGGAAAAAAGTCAACCGCTATTTTCGCCCCCGCCGGCGTCCCCGTCAAGGCCCTCCTCCGGGCCGTCCGACGCCGTTTCTTCGCCCTCTTCGGGAGGCTCCGCCGCTTCCGGAGACTCCGGCTCGGCGGGCGGCGGCTCAGGTTCCGGTTCGGGTTCCGGTTCTAAGTTGACGGCCGGCTGCGCGGGCGGCAGCGGCAGGGTATACAGTTCTATCGCGGTGAAGCGGAGTTTCCCGTTCTTCTCCGTGACCCCCCTGATCTGGCTGTTGGAAATCGGGCCGTACAGCGTCACGCGGTCGGCGTCCCCCGTCGCGCCGGCCGTCAGCGCCACTTCAAACCCGTCGGAGTTTTCCCACGCGCCGTATATTTTTTTATTGGCCGCTTCGTGCCAGAGCAGCAGCGGCGAGCCGTCCACGGTATAGTAGCCCAGCGCGCGCGCGCCGGAACCGGCCGGGGCGGTCAGAAGCAGTTCCGGATCCCCCGACGCCTTGCCGTCTTGCAGTTTGCGGCGGTAGACGTCCTCCCCGCCGTCCCGCGCCACGGTGTAGAGCAGCCAGACGGTCTGATCCACATACGCCAGCGCGGGATATCTCGCGTCAACGCCGGGCGGCGTGACGATCCCCCGGCTGATTAAGTCGCCCGACGCGAGCCGGTTGGTCAGCACGGCGATCCCCTTTTGCCGGTTGAAATTGTCCGCGGCGACATAGAGCATTTTGCTGTCCGTGTCGGGGTAGTAGACCGCCGAGAGATAGCTGTCTTTGGCCACCCGGCCGGTATAGTTGCTGTAGACGCCCTGCACGGTGCCGCTGTTGCCCGAGTACCAGTCGATGCCGCCGTCGCGCGGCTGGTAGTAATACAGTTTCAGCGAGTTGGGGTGCTGCATGACCGCCGCGCGGTTGGCCGTGATCTCGGCCAGTTTCATTTGGCTCGGGACATTGAATTTCTTTTGCTCGGGATTCTTCTCAACGGTCACCGATTCCGGTATCTCCTCGCCGGGACGGAGCAGCCGGGCGTGTACGGCAAAACGCATATCGTCATACCCGGAGGAGTAGTCGCAGGTGGACATCGTCAGGATGCGGTCGTCCCCGTTTACGTCCACATCGGCGATAAACAGGCTCCGCGCCTTGATTTCGTCCAGCAGGTCGGCAAAGGCGGCGGGGCCGGGGTTTGGCTCGACATAGCCCCAGTCCGGCTCGGTCACATACGCCGCGAAGACGATCCAGACGGATTCCCCGGTCAGGCCGTCGAGGTAGACGGCCGGCGCTTTTTGAAACGTGTCGGCCCGCTTATAGTCCAGCAGCGGCGCGAACATATCCCCGGCTTTGATGTTGTGGCCGTACAGCACGCTGTTTCGGTCCATCAGCAGGCGGTCGTTATAGCAGCTAAGAAAGACGGTCCCCACCTGCGAAGTGACGCCCTTAAAATTGCGGTTGAGGTATGTCTCGTTGTCCGTCGTGTACACATAAGGCGTTTCAATGCCTTCCTTGCCCAGCCCCGGTATCCGCACCATGCCGCGGAAGTCGGGGTTGACCTCAAGCAGCACGGCAAAGTCTTCCTTCCCCTGCTTTTCCAAGGCCAGCAGACGTTTGTACTCGATCAGCCACTCGTTCTCCGCCTCTGCCGCCTCCGGCGGCGCGGATTCGCCGCGCGATATGTCCGGCAACGGCACGAACACATACGGCGAAGCCTCCGGGGAGGACGCGGCGGCCGAGCCGGATTTGGCGTCGGCGAACCAATCGCTGACGTCTCTTTCCAGACTCCTCTGCGCAAAGACATGCCAATAATAACGCCCGATATAGGCAAGCGCCCCGATCATCACGCATATGCAAAGCGTCAAAGCGGCCCAAAGCAGTCTCTTTTGGGTAAAGAAGCGCTTTTTCTCTTCCACGCGTTTCCCGTCCATGGTCATTTCCTCCAAAAATCCGGCACTGTTTTCTGTAGATTATCATACCATATCCACAGTTTTCTGTCAACAAAAGCCCCGCGTTTCCGCGGGGCTTCACAAGATTTACCAGTTCTACCAGCCGAACACCCAACTCAAAAGCCCGTTTCTCTCGCGCGAGACGCTGTAGGCGTCCATCGCCCGCACCAGCAGCATGGCCACTTCCCCGCGGGTCAGCGGCTGGTCGCCCGCGACCGCAGCCATATCGTCCAGAATCCCCGCCGCGCCGATATTGGCGACGGCTTGGGCGGACCACGCGGGGACGGTCCCGTTATCGGCCGGCGGCACGGCGGCGGAGGGCCGGAGGGCCTTGTTCAGCATCGAGGCGGCCTGACTGAGCGTCACCAGCCCGTCCGCGTTGATGACGGTCCGCCCGTCGGGCGCTCGCACGCCGGAGACGACGCCCGCCTTAAACGCGGCCTGGGCATACGGCTTGAACCAATCGGGCAGCGACGCGTCGTCATAGAATCCGGTCGCCGAGACGGGGACGATCTCCAGCCCCAGCGCGCGGACAACCATCGTAATCATCTCGGCGCGGCTGACCAGTTCGTCGGGGCCGAAGTAGTAGTTCCCGCATATCTGACGCCCCGTATAGACCCCTTCGGCGGCCAAACGCAGCGCGGCGTATTGCGCGGGATGCCCGTCCATATCGGCATATGTCGTCTTTGTGGAAGGTTTTTCGACCGTGACGCGGATCTTGGCCTCCTTCGAGACGTTTCCGTAAGTGTCAACGGCGACATAGCTGAAGGTATCGGAGCCGGTCTTGTTGCGGAACGGCGTGTAGACAAAACGCCCGTCCGGCAGCACTTCCACCTCGCCCCGGCGCGGCTTCGACGTGAGCCGGAAGGTCAGCGCGTCGCCCTCGGGGTCAACGGCGCGGAACAGCCCGGTGACCGCGACGTTTTTCATCGCTTTGAGTTCGGCGTCCTGCGCCATCGGGGCGTGGTTGTCGATGGCCTGTATGGTCAGCGAAACCGTCGCCGCCTCGTCAACCGTGCCGTCCCGGTACACGGGCAGGAACGCGAACCCCGCCGTCCGGACGCCTTTCGCCGACGGAAGGTAACTCAGCGAGCCGAGCGTTTCAGTGGTGATCGCCTCGCCCTCATACAGGACGCGCCCGGCGTAGGTCAGAAAACCGCTCTCCGGCAGTTCGGTGATGACGATCCCAGCCAGCAGCCTGTCGCCGCCGTCCAATACGGAGGTAAAATCGCGCGGGGCAAAGGTGATGCTCTGATCCCCCACTTTGGAAACGGACACGGACAGAGCCGGCTGGACGCAAAGCATGGCAAGCATGGCGACCGCCGTCAGTAACGCGAATTTCGATGTTTGGCGTTTCACGGGAAAGACCTCCTTGACATTACGCCAAGCATAAAGCCAAGCGGTAACTCGGCATGCCGGACGATTGACAGTAGTTTCTGCCAACGCGGCCAGATTATCCCGTGAACGGCATTTGTTCATCCTTTCTTCACAGTTTCTTTATATTTCCTTTTTCATACGGTAATGCGGCCCGGCGGTGGGGATCTCAAACAGCGCCCCGCACTTCTCCCAGCCATAGCGCAAATAGAAGTCCACCGCGCCGATCCGCGCGTCGCACCACATCAGGCCGATCCCCATCCGCCGGACGCGGTCGGTCCCCGCCAGCAGCATCAGCGCCCCGACGCCGTTCCCGCGGGCTGCCGGCAGCACCGCCATCCCGCGCAGCCGGTAGGCCGGCTCCCCCGGCCTGTCCGGATCCGGTTCCGGCTGAAAGGTGGCGACGCCCATCTGGCGCTCGTCCAGCCAGCCCCCCAGGTGAAACGCGCCGTCCAGCCTGTCGGTATCCCAATAGCAGGATTCCCTGGGCAATCCCTCCCGCAGGACGATATGGCGTATATCATACGTCAGTTCCGGCGGTATTTCCTTGACGGCTATCACTTAGTAGAAAACCCCCTCCGGCGTGTCTTCCGGCCGCTTTTCCCGTTCCCACAGCCAGTATTTTCCAAACGACGGCTGACGGGCAAACCGGTTTTTCTCCAAAACCCTGTGGGACGCGATATTGTCCGGCAGCGTCAGCGCCGTCACCCGTTCCACGCGGTAATCCGGCTGGAAAAAGGCCAGCCGCGCCAGCGCGCCGACCGCCTCGGTCATATATCCTTTGTTGCGGAAAGCCTCCAAAAGCCCGTAGCCGATCTCCACCGTATGCCGCGCCGCCGGAGGGCCTTTCAGTCCCGCTTCGCCCACCATCACAAGCCCTTCCCGCTCGACAATAAGCCACGACGTGGACAGCAGCCACGCCCGGGGATTCTTGCGTACCAGTTCGCCCTTGGTTTTGTAGAGCCTCCTCTTGGCGCGCGTTTCCCAGAAGCCTATATAGGGAGTAGACGCGCCGTAAGAACGCACCACGGCGGCGAGGTCTTTTACCGCGTTCTGCAAATCTCCGGCCGTCATCGGATAAAGCGTCAGCCGGCGCGTTTCGATGCGCATGTCCCATCCTCCATGGCAAAATAGACCTTGGGCCTTTCCCTGATTATATAAGACGGGACATTCTATGGCAAGCATTTCTTGTGTAAAATGTGAGTAAAATGTGAACATTAACCTACAAACTCGCCGCCCACGATTTTCAGGACATGCTCATAAGCCCGGCCGGCCCAAGCCGCGGTTGTTTGACCATACACCGTCAGGGGGACAGCCGCGTCGCCGGGGCCAGGCAGCGGCATGACCGTATAGCGGAGTCCCTGTCCGCCGTGCGGTTCCCGGGCGCAAAGAGTGGGCAGCGCCGAACACTCGCCCAGATAAACCTCTCCTTCAGGCGTTTTCGTCACGGTCAAGCTGACCAGCATACCGTACTGCGTCTTGTGGATGGGGACTTCCCTCCCGGTCTGATCGGCCAGGAAATTGCCCAGCGAGTACATAATAAGGCATTTGGCCCCGTCCGCTTCGCGGGTATACCACTCGATCGGCTGTACGCAGTGGGAATGACCGCCCATAATGACGTCGGCCCCGGCCTCGCACAGCCCCCGCGCTATTTCCCGCTGTTTCCGCGTGGGGTTATCGACATACTCCGCGCCCCAGTGAAGCGAGACGATAACAACCTCCGCGCCCGCTTCCCGCAGGGCGCCGATCTCCTCCGCCATTTGCGGCAGGCTGTCCAAGGCCGCGGAGTGAAAGCGGCGGACCGCAAAGGGCCGCCTGTCCGCCGGGATCAGCGTTTCCAGACCGTTGACCGCGTCGGTGTAAGCGAGGATTCCCACTTGTATCCCGTTTACATCCAGCACCGTCGGCGTGGTAAACGCTTGCTCGCCGGCATAGGTTCCTGTGTGCGAAACCCCCGCGCGGCGGAAGTTATCGAGCGTAGCTTCCAAGCCGGACAAACCTTTATCAAAAACATGATTGTTGGCATGGATCAGATGGTTGAAGCCCGCGTACTGCAAGCCTTCAAGGATCTCAAAGGGCGCGTTGAACAACGGGAATGTGGAAATATCCTTATTATCCCCAAAAACATCGACCGGAGTTTCCATGTTACAGAGCGCGAGATCGCTGTCGATCCACGGTTTAAGGGCCTCGAAAAACGGCTTGAAGTCATAGGAATTGCCGCCGGTGTTCGCGTTGTTGATGACGCCCCGGTGCAGAAGGACGTCCCCCGCGAATTGCAGTTTGATAACCGTAGGCTGCGGTTTCGATTCCGGCGACGGCTCCGGCGTTGGGCTTGGCGATGGGTTTATCGACGGTTCGGGAACGTGAGACGGCGGAGGCTTTGCGCTGGGGGCCGCCTCCGTTATGGCCGGCTCCGGGGAAGAGTGCCGTATCCCCTGCGGCGCGGCGCAACCCTGCGCGAGGAGCAGGACGCCAAATATGATGAGCAGTCTTTTGAACATAGGCTATTCCCTTTCATGCGTTTGCCCCGCGCGCGAAAACAAAACTCTTGACAAGCCTGCCATTACTGGGTATAATAACAGCGCAATGCGGGTTTGTGTAATGGTAGCACGGCAGACTCTGACTCTGTTTGTGAGGGTTCAAATCCTTCACCCGCAGCCAAAGAAATTCCCTGTAGCCGTAACGGTTGCAGGGAATTTCACTCTACTAATGCCCGTTTCATTTCTCATAACGCGGGCCGCCGTCTCCCCGTTTTCCTCAACCCGCTTGCATACCCTTCCCTCCGCTTCAACCATTCGCGTTCAACTTTTTGGGGTCAATTCATCCGGGCGGGACCGCTGTTATCCGACATACCGCGCCGCGCCGCACATCGACAGCAGGTCGTTCAGCGTCTGTATCGCCTCCTGCGGCGGCGTCATATCGTCTTCACCGCCGATCCCCAAATCATCCGTATCCGCGCCGCCGTCATCATCGCCCGGATCGTCGGCCTCTTCATCGCCCTCCGGCACTTCAACCGGGTCAGGTTCCTTAGAATCGATAAGGTCATCGTCCTCCTCATCGTCAAACAGATCGTCGTCGTTGAGGTCATTGTCCTCTGCGCCGTCAAGGTCGAAATCAATGTCAAGGGAGAGGCCAATCGGTGTCGGTACGGGGGGGAGTTCTGGTTGATGTGTGCTGTTTTTCAGCTTAGGCAGCTTGTCGGACTCGAAAATCCAAATACCTGTATCCGTTTCCTGATCCCAAGCAACCCATTTGGCCGTAGCCGTCCACCAGCTTGCGCTATGCCATTGATCCTCTGTGATGTCCGTGCCGTCTACGCCGTTCACTGTAAGTAAATCACGGATAATCTCCATATTTTTTGCGTAACAGTCGGTGACACCTGATCCGCCGCTTCCTTCTATGCGACCCACAGTGTTAGAAGCTGTACTAACAACTTCACCTGAAACACTCGTATTGAGTGCTACACAGTTTGCTATTGTACCACCACTGTTCCATCCTACTATGCCACCGGCATAAGCAGCACTATCAAGTGCCGAAACAGCACTAACCTTAGCCAAGGTATAACAGTTGCTCACATTAGCGGTGTTAGATCCAACTATACCGCCTGCAGCTGCCTGTCCAGAGGTGCTAGTTGCTTTTATCAATCCGGTCGTATAGCAGTTATTTATAGTACCTGTATTCCTCCCTGCGATGCCACCGGTGAGAGTTCCGGCCGTGATGTATACACCCACAAGTCCTAGGTTTTGTATTGTGCCGCCGTTAATGGTAAACATACCTTGATAACTCGAGCCGGACTCGATTCTCAAGCCGCTGATAGTATACCCGCCGCCGTCAAAGGTGCCGGAGAACGACGGAATTGGGGTCCAGGTATCTGTGAGTTGGATGTCATCCACCATCTTGTAATAAACGCCACTTCCAGTTCCCCAGGTATTGCCGTATTCGTCTTCGCCAGCGGTGCCAGCCTTGCCTATCCTGCGCAAATCAGCTTCCGTCTCGATTATGAATGGAGTATCTTCGCTGGCGCCGTCTGCTGGCGTGATTGTGAATGTATTCTCCACATCGCCGGAATAGTTACCTTCGCCGGAAACGACGATCGTTGCCGAGCCGTCTTTACCGGTGCCGCTGCCCACGAAAGTGTAATCCGTCGGATGATACAACACGGAACCGTCTAATTCCACTATCACATCATCGGGGTCCGGCGTTTGTACAGAACCGTTATAGGTATATGTGCCGCTGACGGTTATGATCGTGTTAGAATTGGTTAGTTCTTTGGGTTTGATGTCGAAACTCCTGCCGCCGGTACTGCCTTCGTAATTGCCACTGCCGGTGATTGTGACGCTGCCGCCCGTTGCGACATTGGTATTCTCCCCGTAGCTGACGGTGTAATCTGTGCCAGACGTCAACCCAGTCGTGTCGTCCTTGACGGTAACAAGCGGCGTAAGTTGACTGCCGGTATAGGTTTGCGCGGCGATGGCGCCAACGCTAAATGTTACTGCTTTTGGATTGATGGTGAAGGAGGGTATCACGTCGCCTTCATAATCGGCGTGAGTTTTTAAGGAGATTTTCACGGTATAGCCGCCCGCGTCGGTCGGGGGTGTCGCTGACGGGCCGTAAACTGTTCCGTCGTGGGTCATTCCCGCATAGGAATAGTCAAAGTCGGCAACCGACACGAACGCCGCGCCGTCGTCCGACACACCCGATACGTTTGACAAGCCCGCGTATTCGTCGCCGGTATATTCGGTATCCGCCGCGGTCGCGTTGATGGTTACGTGGTCTTTGTACGTGGCCTCAAATGTAATGGTTACGGTGATGGTGGTGTAGTTTTGGCTTGTGATTGTGATGACCTGCGTTGCCGTTCCCGATTTCTCACCCGCGCCCGTATAGTATAGGATCGATCCGCTTAGAATGGGATCGGGATCGCTGGTGGGATCATTGTCTGTCAGAATGTTGCCGCCGTCCGAAAACGCGCCCAAACTATAAGTCAATGTGCCATAATCGCCTTTACTTAATTCGATTGTGTCCAAGTCAAACTCTTTCTGGGTAACGCTCGTATAACGAATGTATATTGTGGGTGTGGGATCAATCGCATAGAATCCCTCCGTGTCCGCATCCGCTTTAGTAATATCGGCGTTCGCAAAAACCGGTTGCGCTGTCGGGGCAAGGTAATTCCCCGAATCTCCGCCGCTTTCCATGCCGTAGCCTGTGGCCATGACGGCTTTGTCGGTTCCGGCGTTCGCGTTGTTGAAGCTGACCGTGCCGACAGAGGGCGTTACGACATCGAGGGGAAGCACTCCCTCAAGGGTCGGCGCGGTACTGACGGTCGCGGCGGTGGTGCGGTCGTAAGGTTTATTGCTGACTTTGCCGGTTGCGCTCCATGTCAGTTGCAGCGCCGTGATGTTGGCGTTCGCAAAAACCGGTTGCGCTGTCGGGGCAAGGTAATTCCCCGAATCTCCGCCGCTTTCCATGCCGTAGCCTGTGGCCGTGACGGTTTTGCCGGTTCCGGCGTTCGCGTTGTTGAAGCTGACCGTGCCGACAGAGGGCGTTACGACATCGAGGGGAAGCACGCCCACAAGGGTCGGCGCGGTACTGACGGTCGCGGCGGTGGTGCGGTCGTAAGGTTTATTGCTGACTTTGCCGGTTGCGCTCCATGTCAGTTGCAGCGCCGTGATGGTAAAATCAATCACTAAGCTTTCGGAATAATAGTCGTCGTCATCATCATCAAGGGACAGGGTGACGGTGTAGTCGCCCGCGTCTGTCGGCGGATCATCGCTGTTGTAAGATGTTGAATTGCGTCCGATATAATATTCCGTCGGCGTGGTTTTCTCGGGCGTGACTACCGTACCGTACGTCGGCGAAAGAGGATCATCGTCGGTAAATACAGCCGTGCCGGTGTAGCCCACATACGGATTGCCATTATACTCGCCACCGTCCGCGGACAGCCCGGAGATGGACACAAGCGTTTTGTCCACCGTCTCCAGTTTGACGGTTACGGTGATCGTGCCATAGTTCAGTGTATCAAATGTGACGGTAATCGTTTCGGTTTCTGTCGCGCCTACCGGATTATTTTTG
>Ga0082212_10005908_pt1 | contig 16584 bp, 15 predicted proteins | sample TergutNt197P3_FD_71548 | JGI IMG/M metagenome (GOLD analysis project Ga0082212, IMG submission 71548) | Neocapritermes taracua P3 segment gut microbial communities from Petit-Saut dam, French Guiana - Nt197 P3 | ecosystem: Host-associated > Arthropoda: Insects > Digestive system > Gut ... | reverse complement strand
TTCTGTTCCTTATATATTTGTTTCTCTTTTTTTTTTTTTTTCTCTCTCTTTTTTTTTTTTTTTTTTTTTTTTTTTTCTCTCTCTCTCTCTCTCTCTCTCTCTCTCTCTCTCTCTCTCTCTCTCTCTCTCTCTCTCTCTCTCTCTAACATATTAATAATATTATTTATTATAGCGCCGGCCGCCTCATTTGACGGCCGGTTTGGTCTTTTGGGGGCCGCGTCGGCTTGGAGCCTGCGGCGGCCCTTTTTTTTGTCTGTAAGAGGCCGGGCCACCGGTCTGCTCTGGCCTGAAAGAGACTGATTTATGGAACTCTACGAAAGGGTTGACCTGGTCATAAAAAGAATGGGCAAGTCGAGGACCAGTTTGGCCAAGCAGTTCAATATCAAGCAGACGACTTTCAATAGTTGGTTTTCCCTTAAGCGGCAGGATAATCTATGGCCCGCTTTGCGCCAGATACTGGAACTGTATCCCAATATATCAAGAGAGTGGCTGTTCTTCGGCGAGGGGGAGATGCTGGAATCAGAAACGGGCGGGCCTCCGGTCAGCCAGAGCCGGGAAAAGGAACTGCTGTTGAAAATAGAGCAGTTGAGCGGGCTGTTGATCAAGTTGGAGCAGCAAGTGGCGGTCCAAAGAACTTTATAGGGATAATGGTTTGCGAATCTTTACCGGAAAAACACTCCTAATTACCGGCGGCACCGGCAGCTTCGGCAATGCCATGTTGCGCCGTTTTTTGGGCAGCGGCATCGCCGAGATCCGCATCTTCTCCCGCGATGAAAAAAAGCAGGACGAGATGCGGCGGCTCTACCGCTCTGAAAAGCTCAAATTCTATATCGGTGACGTGCGCCGCCCGGAGTCCATCGACTACGCCATGCCTGGCGTGGATTACGTCTTTTCCGCCGCCGCCTTGAAGCAAGTTCCCTCCTGCGAGTTCTTCCCTATGGAAGCGGTTAAGACCAATATTGAAGGCACTTACAACACCTTGGACGCCGCCGTGAATCATAAGGTCAAAACCATCGCCTGTCTGTCCACCGACAAGGCCGTTTACCCAATCAATGCCATGGGCATCTCCAAGGCCATGATGGAAAAAGTCATGATCGCCGAAAGCCGCAGAAACGGCGGCACCGTTATATGCGGCACGCGCTACGGCAATGTCATGTGTTCACGGGGCAGCGTGATCCCCCTTTTCATCTCGCAGATCCAATCCGGCCAGCCGCTCACGATCACGAATCTCGGAATGACGCGTTTTCTGATGTCCTTGGAGGATTCGGTGGATCTGGTGCTGCACGCCTTTGAGAATGCGCAGCCTGGCGATATCTTCGTGCAAAAAGCCCCGGCCTGCACCATAGGTGACTTGGCTAAGGCCCTACTCGAACTATTTGGAGCGGAAAACCAGGTTGAAATCATCGGCACGCGCCACGGCGAGAAACGCTATGAGAGCCTGTTGACCCGCGAAGAGATGGCCAAAGCCCAGGACTTGGGGGGCTATTACCGCATCCCGGCGGACAACCGGGGCCTTGATTACGATATATATCTGGACAAGGGTGAAGATATCGTCTCCGACGTAGAGTACAATTCTGATAACACAGAGCGGTTGGACCATGAGGGCATTAAGCGGACTCTTCTGCATCTTCCCGAGGTGCGCCAAGCCGTGGAGGCCTACCGCCAATGAAGCTGCTCATCACCGGCTCCTCAGGGTTTATCGGGCGGAATCTTTGCGCTAATTTCTCAATGTGGCCTGATACGGAGATTTTGCTATTCGACCTTGATGATCCGCCAGAAACCCTCGAATCTCACGCCAAGGCTTGCGACTTTGTTCTGCACTTCGCCGGTGTGAATCGGCCCGAGTCTGAAAAAGAATTCCAAACCGGCAATGTGGACCTAACGCGGAAGCTGGTAGCTTTGTTGGAAAGCCGCCCCGTTCCACTGGTTCTGTCTTCATCAACACAGGCAACACTTGACAATCCTTACGGCCAAAGCAAAAAAGCCGCCGAAGAAGCCGCGTTCGCCTATGCGGAGCGCACAGGAGCGAAAGTTTTTGTTTACCGCTTCCCGAACGTGTTCGGCAAGTGGTGCCGGCCGAATTACAACAGCGTGGTGGCCACTTTCTGCCATAACGCGGCCAAGGGTCTGCCGCTACGCATCGATGCGCCGGAAAAGGAACTCACGCTCGTCTATGTCGATGACCTAGTTGCGGACTTGGCCAAGGTACTTGATGGCCAAAAACAGCCCGGGCCGAACGGTTTTTGCACCGTGGAGCCAGAATATACCATCACCTTGGGCGAGCTGGCCCAAGCGATAACTGATTTTGCCGCGTCCCGAAGCAATCTGACGCAGGGTTATGACCGGGCTGATCCACTCCTGCGCAAGCTCTACTCGACGTTCACGTCGTATATCCCAGAGGACAAACTCTCCGTCGCGGCGGACATGAAGCCAGACGCACGGGGCTATTTTGCGGAACTCATCAAGTCTCCGCATTTCGGCCAGATCAGCGTTTCACGCACTAAGCCGGGCATTGTGCGCGGCAATCACTGGCATAATTCTAAGGCCGAAAAGTTCATCGTCATTGAGGGACAGGCCGTGATCCGCTTCCGTAAGTACGGCGGCGGCCAAGCCATTGAATATCCGGTGTCAGGTGAAAAGATCGAGATAGTCGATATCCCGGCTGGTTATTCGCACTCTATCCAAAACATAGGGTCAACGGACGTCTTGACGGTTTTTTGGGCCGGGGAACCATTCGACCTAGGCGCTCCAGACGTGTTCCCGTTGGAAGTTTTTCATGCCCAAGCTTAAAGTCATGACCATATTGGGCACTAGGCCTGAAATCATCCGCTTAAGTGAAGTGATCAAGGCTTGCGAACGCCATTTCGACCATCAGCTCTGCCATACCGGGCAGAATTGGGATTATACGCTGAATGAAGTTTTCTTCAAGGATTTGGCGCTCAAGCCCCCCGACTTCTATCTTGATTGCGCAGGGGCTGATTTGGGCGAGACCATCGGCAACGTGATCACCCGTTCTTACGCTCTATTGGCAAAAGAGCGCCCTGACGCTCTTTTGATTCTCGGCGACACTAACTCGGCTCTGTGCGCCATTTCGGCCAAGCGGCTTAAAGTTCCCATCTTTCATATGGAGGCCGGCAACCGTTGTTTTGACCAGAATGTGCCAGAAGAGATAAACCGTAAGATAGTAGATCATATTAGTGATGTGAATCTCTGTTACACCGAGCATGGTCGCCGTAACCTTATCCATGAGGGCTTGCCCGCCCGGTATGTGTTCGTCACGGGTTCACCCATGCGCGAGGTTTTGGAAAAGAACCGCAATTCTATTGAAAAAAGCGAAGTTTTATCTCACCTCGGCTTGGATAAAGGAAAGTATATCGTCTTAAGCGCCCACCGTGAAGAAAACGTGGATCATGAAGGTCATTTCCTTCCCCTGATGGAGGCAATTAATGCCGTAGCCGGGGAATATAGCCTGCCTGTGCTCTATTCCACGCATCCTCGCAGTCGGAAGCGCATTGAGGAGTGTGGATTTAAATTTCACGAGTTGGTCCGTAGCTTTCCACCCTTCGGTTTTCACGATTATGTGAATCTGCAACAAAACGCCTTTTGCGTTTTATCAGATTCCGGCACTCTTTCCGAAGAGAGCGCGGTATTGAGTTTTCCGGCTGTGCTTATCCGCACGAGTACGGAACGGCCTGAGGCTATGGAAGCAGGGAGCATAGTTATAGGGGGCATTAAAACCGAAACGATCATTCCAGCGATTAAGATGGCCAGGAGCGATTTGGCGGAGCGGGTACCTTATGACTATGGAGATGCAAACGTGGGAGGAAAAGTCACGCGGATAGTGCAGGGGTATGTGGGGATTGTCAACGAGAATGTCTGGAGAAAAGGATATCTATGAGTAGTTCAGGTGATAGATGAAAATGAATATTCGTTATATTTGGGGACGTTTTTTTAAAAAAATTCACGGTACATCCATAAGAGAATCGACAATTCATTTTAATGCAAAAATTGGGGCAGGCTCACACCTCGTTCAAACATCTGTGGGCCGCTATTCATATTGCGGATATGATTGCCAATTCGTCAATTGTTCAATTGGCGCGTTCTGTTCAATTGCAGACAGAGTAGTAGCTGGTGGAGCTTCGCATCCTATGCATTGGACTTCGATATCACCTGCGTTCTACCTGGGCATTGATAAGCTGAGAATGAAATTTGCGGAGCATCCATTTCATGAAAATAATCCTCTTTCCAAAACCACGATAGGTTCTGATGTCTGGATTGGCGCCAACGTGATGATTAAGGCAGGGGTGACGATTGGTAACGGTGCCATCATAGGTATGGGTAGCATTGTGACTAAAGATATTGCAGATTATGCCATTGTGTGTGGTAATCCGGCAAAACCAATTCGAATGCGCTTTGATCAAAATATAGCTGAGAGTCTTTTACAGACTCGTTGGTGGGACTTACCAGATAAAGATATAAAGGAGTTGGCGAAGTTTGTGCCTGATGTTAACCGGTTTGTTTATGAAGCGAATATGAAAAGAGCCGGACAATAGGTAACCGAATATGTATAAGCTAATCGAATTATGGGATAACATAGCATATTCACTCTATAATTTGTTTGCCTATTTATGTTATGCGCTGGTCGATAGATTCCGTTACCGAATCATCCTGAAAAAAGCGAAAAAATTGCGCGACATTCATAAAGGTGAACGTTGCTTTGTCATATTAAATGGTCCATCAATAAATTCTTACGATTTGAGACCTTTAGCCGATGAGATAACTTTTTGTGTCAATCAGTTCTTTAGAACAAGTCAATATGATATAATTCGGCCTAAATATTATTGTTTTTGGGATTCTAATATCATTTACGATGATAGGTTCGAGAGTGTACGTGATACATTTCGTAAGCAAGTTAAACCAGCCAAATTTCTGTTTAATAAAAAATTGAATGGCTTGTTACCGGAGACGGAAGACATTTATTATATCTATGGCATGCATATGCCTACCGCTCGAAAAATACATGATGATCTGGGCGGTCTCTCATCTTCGTTCTCCAATGTCGGTTTGTTTGCGATATTATGTGCTATGTATATGGGGATCAAGGAAATTTATTTGCTTGGGTATGATTTTTCCCCTCGATCATTTTCAAATAATCATGCCTATGCCACCCTGGCTGTTGAGAATCAAATATACCAGCAGATGTTTATTAATGCAAACAAGATTTGCGGATGCCTTGGGTATTGGCATTATTATTTGACACAATTGCAGAGCTATTATTTGCGAACATTCGCGGATAAAAAAGGGTGCCGAATAATTAATCTGAACCCTGATAGTTGTATCCGTGCTTTTGAATTTGGAGACTATACAGATTTTTTTCTCAAAAAGGTAATTGATTAGTGAATATCATATTGAACCATAATATAATGATCAGCTTATTCATTGCCATATTACTTGCGGCAGGACAATTGGTATTTTATTTACCATGGCAGAATACTTCACAAGGGCGAGTAAGTTGCAGTCCTAATGATATCATAATTTTAGTACTATATTGCCTGTTGTTCATATTTTTGAAGAAAAAAAAATATATACCTTCTATATTTGTACGTCGAGTACTTTTTGCCTTAATTATATGTAGTATAATGTTATTACCTCTTATCATTTTCCACTTGCTAAATGGAAGTTCTCAATTTGAATTTATCGGCTATCTGCGTAATTGTTATGCAACCTCTATTATGCTGTTTGTTGTAGATTATTTTGCAACTACTCGGCAGACTTTTACAGATCTCAATATATTAAAAAAAGATATAGAAGATGGTATTCTCATCTATGCCTCTTGTATCTTTCTAAAAGTGATGATTAATATATTTACGCTAATTATCGAAGGAACTTATATAACTGGTATATTAAGAATTAGCACTTCAGATATATGCATATCTATTCTCATCATATCGCTCTACTGGCAAAGGATATACTCTAATACTTCAAAAAAAATTACACGCATTTATTTATTGACTCAAACTATATTAATTTTTCCTGGTATGCTTGTTATTGGAAATAGATTAGGTGTTATGCTATATTGTGTCATTAGCATCACAATGTTTGCTCTACATTTTCAAAAAGATATTCGTTGGTTGTATCGGATACCATTATTCATATTTATCCTTGTTATCATATCAGCCAGTTGTTATTTAACATCACCAAGCCAGCGTGTTAGAGCGAATATTGTAAAAAGCATAAATTTAATTCCTCCTGCTATTATTGAAACTGTTCTGAGTAAATTATCAAAACATAGTTTAAACATTAATAGTGACCGCTCTAATGCTATTACGACCTCTACGGATACGAATATCAAGAAAATCGTCAAAACTGGTGTCAATCTTGCCGAAGGTTCAAATCTTATACGTAAAGCATATTGGTATGAAGGTATTCATGTATTTCGAGAACATTTATTGTTTGGTTTCGGTCAACGTATGGTCGTGACCAAGTCTGATTTGGTTAAATTACCAATTAATCATACAATTCGGACTTCACTAGCGCACAATTTTATACTCGATATAGGTTGTTTGTTGGGATTGTTCGGTATTATGAATTATTTATTGTTTATGTCAGTAGTTATAATACAATTATTTTTTACAAGGCTTCTGCGCCTAAAACTTAAAATTTTTCTACTATTACAATTCATAATCTATTATAGTTATGGTTCTTTACAACCTACTATTACAGGTGCCGTCATAGTTAATGAGTTAATATTTTGCCTGGTTGGCTTAGCGAGCTCACAAATTATAATCGAAAAAAAGAAGACAGAAAGTCATAGTGGACCTAGTTAATCTGATTTTAATCAGGAACGGGATTTGCCAAAAATTTGAAAATATCAGGATTGATTTTATTGAAAAAAATTTCTTTTACCAGACAAACATTTGGAGCGGTCTTCGTGGCCACTACAGGTAAAATATTTGCCTTTATCCGCACCGCGGTCTGTGCTGCAATTTTTGGAACGACAGGTGAAACAGATGCTTTTTTCATCGCCACTGGCATGATAACGATTATTTCCGGGCCATTTGCTAGTTTGACCACGATAATTGTCCCACTGCGAATTAAAGTCACCGCTGAAGAAGGAGCTGAAGAAGCTGATAAATTCGCCAGCGCGCTTCTTAACCTTACCATGGTGTTGGCTCTTACCGTAGGTATTGTGATATATATTTTTGCCCCGCAACTCGTAAGAATTTTTGCCCCTTACTTTAAAGGAGAAATCTATACGCTTACAGTTTTACTGGTGCGTATTTTCATGCCACTCATAATCGTGCTTAACTTGGTTTCATTTTTTTGCGGCATTTTAAACACGCACCATCGATTCGTTTCAGTTAACTTGATTGGCTTGGCACTAAACATCAGTTGGGTCATTGTTCCTCTGTTGTTGGCCACTAGGCTCGGTATCTTCGCCATGGTTTGGGGCTACATCCTAGGTAGCTTCCTGCAAATCATCGTATTACTTCCAAGTCTATGCGAGATTTTTAGTTATCGGTTTGTAGTAAATAATAAATTAAAGCTTATAAAGCGGTCCGTTCTTTTATGCCTACCAGTTTTCATCGGTACGTTTAGTTTGCAAATCAATCTGATGATTAACAGAGCCTTGGCTTCGGGGCTAGATGAAGGGAGTATTTCGGCACTTGGTTATGCAACGCAATTGATCACTTTGGTACAGGGTATAATCGTTATAACCATTGCCACCTCAATATTTACACTATTATCATCCTTCGCCCAAAATAATGATCTGCCGTCATTCAAACAGATCACTTTGCGTGGTTTTTCCGTTTTAGCTCTGATTCTGCTGCCAATTACAGTCTTCAGCCTGATTTTTAGCTCTGAAATCGTCTATATAGTTTTTAAGCGCGGAGCGTTTGATGAAGTAGCAGCCCACCTGACCTGCAATGCCTTCATTTTTTACAGCCTGAGTTTTTTACCGGCTGCGCTGGTATTGTTACTCACTCGCTGTTTTTATGCTCTTTATGATACTAAAACCCCTTTGTACATAAGCCTTATTGGTGTGGTAACCAATATACTGTTAAGCTTGGGTCTAGTGGGCTATATGGGTATCGGCGGGTTAACCTTAGCTACATCCCTCGCCTCACTTGTCACTCTGGTCCTAATGATATCCTATCTACGCAAAAAGATTGGTTCTTTAGGCTTTACCTCTTTGCTCGGGGATATACGGAAAATCCTAACCGCGCTCGTCATATGCCTTGGCTGTACCTGGGTCATCAAAACATACCTGTCGCTTTCACCTTTTATGAGTCTCTTCATAGCTTCAGTCGTCGGGCTGTCGGCCTATTTTTTGCTCTTAGTCTTCCTTAAGCAAAACGACATATTGTCATTGCTGGAAAAAGCAAAAAAGCCCTTAAAAAGTCAAAATCAGCTATGATTTGAGGCTTTGGCTTCTATTTGGGTGAACAAACTATGGACCCTATGGACCACGATAAAAAGATGAATATTTTATTTCTCAGCCTGTTTGACTTCGATTCCCTCGAAGAGAGATATATTGTAACCGACCTTTTGAGGGCTTTGGCTGAACGAGGCCATGCCCTGAGCTGTATCTCTCCGGTGGAACGCCGTAGCGGCAAAAATGAGGCCCATTTGATTTTCGGGAATGTCGAAATACTCAAACCTCGCATAGGCAATATTCAAAAAAACGGTCTTTTAGAAAAGGCTGTTTCCATGCTGCTCTTGGAAAGCCAGTTGCTTCGAGCCATAAAGCGCCATTTTCGGCGCCAGTTTGATTTGATTCTCTATACCACGCCACCCATAACCTTCCACCGGATCATCGAATATATAAAACGCCGGGATGGAGCCCGTACTTATTTGATGCTGAAAGACATTTTCCCCCAAAACGCAGTGGATTTGGGGTTGATCAGGCCTGGTGGGCTGATACATCGCTTATTTTTGGCCAAAGAAAGACGGTTATACCAGATTTCCGACCGCATCGGTTGCATGTCCCCGGCCAATGTCGAGTTCCTATTGAAGAATAATCCTTGGCTGAACCCCGGCCGGGTCGAACTCTGCCCCAACACCATAACTCCTCTGCCCCCCCGGCAGGTGGATCGGGTCGGGCTGCGGGCCAAATACGGCCTACCTTTAGACGCCACGGTTTTTCTTTATGGCGGTAATCTAGGCCGGCCTCAGGGCCTTGACTTTATAATCCAGGCTCTTCACACTCAAGCCCTCCGCCGTGACCGATTTTTCGTAATCTGCGGAAATGGCGCTGAATTTACCAAAATAGGTCGATTCTTGGCCAAGACTCACCTTGGTAACGTCAGGTTACTTGAATTCCTGCCTAAGCCGGAATTTGACGACCTTACGGCTGTCTGCGATGTCGGGCTGATTTTTTTGGATCATAGGTTTACGATTCCAAACTTCCCCATGCGGCTCCTGAGCTATATGGAAAACAGCCTGCCCGTCTTGGCCGCCACCGATTCCTCTACTGATATTGGCCGAATAATCGTGGAAAACGGTTTCGGCTGGTGGTGTGAAAGTCGGCGCCCCATGGATTTTGCTGATTTGCTGGAAAAGGCTCTGGCCATGAAAGGTGAATTTTCCCGCATGGGCCGCCTGGCTCGGGCCTATCTGGAGGCCAACTATCAAACTGAAATCAGCTTGGAAGCCGTGTTGCGGTCTTATTCTACCCTTATTGAAAAGGCAGATGGTAATGATGTTCAGACAAGAATAAGTGGCTGTTGATGTCGGCGCGGTGAGGCTAAGCAAAAGAAAGATGGAAGGTATTGCAATGAACAATAAATTCACAATGATTGCTAGATATGACTTAGAAAAAATGGGTTTTTATATATTAATAGTTTTGTCATTTTTCGTTATGTTGATTCTAAATGTATTAACCCCATTACTAGCGGACGATTTTACTCTGAGCCACCCCTTTTCCATAATGGATGCTTTCCGAGCAACGGTTAACTTTTATATGAAATGGGTTGGAAGGTCAGTTGGTATTTTTATTGTTACGATATTTCTTATGCTGCCCAAGGAAATTTTTAATTTATTTAATTCATTAGCCTATATATGGCTTACCATACTTATCTATATTTTTGCGCATTCAGATAAAAAGTATAATATAACTCTATACATGTTTATCCATTTTACTATTTGGCTATATGTAGCATTATATGGCCAAGTAATTCTTTGGATATCAGCCGCAGGCCAATATTTATGGGGGGCTACTATTATCTTAAGTTTTTTATTGCCATATCACATGGGTTTTGTTAGAAAGGTCAACATAAATGATAATATCTTCATAATATCTGCGATGTTTATATTTGGTCTTATGGCCGGTTGGTGTAATTATAATACTTCTGGCGGCTGTATATTAATGGTTATTCTATTTCTTATATATGGAAAAAAGCAGAAATTTAGCTTACAAAGATGGATGATCAGCGGGCTTCTGGGCAATTTAATTGGTTTTTGTTTTATGGTGCTTGCGCCTGGTAATTTTGCGAGAAGCCAACATTACGCGATATCCCCTTCATTGATCAGTAATTTTGTCTTTCGTTTTCAGACCATAACAAATTTCCTGCAAGAGAATTTAACTCATTTACTCATTATATTTATTATCCTTATAATTATTCAGATAGTAAAAAATAATGATTGGAGGCGTACTTACATTTCTTTTTCATACTTTCTTGTATCGATGATAACGCTATATGCATTAATTTTGTCACCCACAAATCATACTGGACGTCCAACATTTGGGGCAACAATATTTTTAATTTTATCTTGTTCACATTGTTTTGCTAATATTTCTCGTAAAACAGACAATTCAAAGGTCATTATAACAAGTTTTATATCGATATTATGTTTGTATTTTATATTTTCATTTATCACAGGATTTATTGATATTGCTAGGATAAAAGCTAAATTTGATGCAAGAATGACATATATAGAGCATCAAAAAAATAATGGAAATCTAGATATAATTGTACCATTTATTACTCCTAGACCTAAAACAAAATATGTAGCATTTTATGGTCTAGCCGACTTAAGGTCTGAGCCTTCAGTTTGGTATAATAACGATTTTTCAAAAATGTATGGTCTTAAATCAATTAAGGCAATTCCAATAGATGAATGGACTGAATGGAAGAAATCATATGATAACAGAGAACCATAAAATTCAGGACTTGTTTTTGAACAAGATAGCATTGTGAGGTTCCTAAAAAGTTAAACTGATGGTTTGATTTTTATGGATATTATATACATAGTTTATGATATTAGAGTATAGCAAATATATTTAGGTAACTATCCATGAAGGTTATTTTATTGGCTGGCGGGTTCGGCACCCGCATCTCCGAAGAAAGCCATTTGAAGCCCAAACCTATGATTGAAATAGGGGAACGGCCTATTTTGTGGCATATCCTGAAAGCGTATTCTGCTTATGGGTACAATGATTTCATTGTTTGCCTGGGCTACAAGGCGTATATCATCAAAGAATTTTTTGCGAATTACTTTTTGCACGCCTCCGATGTCACCTTTGACCTGATTCAAAACAAAATGGCGGTACACAGCAATACGGTGGAACCCTGGAAAGTGACTTTGGTGGACACCGGGCTGAACACCATGACCGGCGGTCGCCTTAAACGCATACAGCCATATTTGCAAAACGAGACCTTTATGATGACCTATGGTGACGGGGTTTCGGATATCGATATCCGAAAATTGGAGGAATTCCATAAATCACATGGAAAAATGGTCACTATATCGGCTGTAAAACCGGAAGGCCGCTTTGGGGTGCTGGATATTTCGGGGAACCGGATTGACGCTTTCAGGGAAAAAAGCGACTCAGACACCGGGTGGGTAAATGCCGGTTTCATGGTGTTAAACCCGGATATTTTTAAATATCTGGATGGCGACAATACGGTGTTGGAAAAAGAGCCTCTGGAAAGAATCGCCGGTGAAGGCCAGCTTATGGCTTATAAACACAATGGTTTTTGGCAGTGCCTGGATACCCAACGCGATAAGTGGCATTTAGAAGAATTGTGGCTCCAAGAGAAGGCGCCTTGGAAGATATGGTAACGGATTTTAAATCGCTGAAAGGGAAACGGATTTTTCTGACCGGGCATACCGGCTTCAAGGGTTCCTGGATGAGCAAATTCCTGGCCATGCACGGAGCCGAGGTTATGGGCTATTCCCTGGAACCCCCGTCCTTTCCTAACCTGTATGACATTGTCGAGGGCGCCTCGCTCCTTAGCAGTGTAATTGCGGATATACGCGATTACCGGGCTGTTTCTCAGGCTATGTCCGGCTTTCAACCAGAAATCGTCATTCATATGGCCGCCCAGCCGTTGGTGCGTGAGTCTTACAAGAATCCTGTATACACCTATGAAACAAATGTGATGGGCACTGTAAACCTGCTGGAGGCGGTTCGCCGTTCTGGTAGCGTAAGGTCTATTATTAACATAACCACTGACAAAGTTTACCAAAATTGTGAATGGTTCTGGGGATATCGGGAAACAGATCCGCTAGATGGCTTTGATCCATATTCCAATTCAAAATCTTGCTCTGAGCTGGTTACCAGCAGTTACCGCAATTCATTGTTTTCTGATGGCTTTCCGGCAGTCTCGACGGCCAGAGCTGGCAATGTCATTGGCGGTGGCGATTTTGCCAAAGATCGTATTATTCCCGACTGTATCCGAGCCGTGCAGGCTGGCAAAAAGATCGTGGTGCGTAACCCTCAATCCATCAGGCCGTATCAATATGTGTTGGAACCACTGACAGCTTACTTGCGGTTGGCGTTGTTGCAATTAGATGACGCCCCAAAGTATCAGGGGCATTATAACATTGGCCCTTATGAACAAGACTGTGTGAGTACCAGAAGACTCGTTGAAATTTTTTGTAAGGAATGGGGTGATGTGGTTTGGCACAGTATGGCGGATGCTAATGCGCCGCATGAGGCTAATTATCTCCGCCTGGATTGTTCAAAGGCTAAATCTGTGCTCCGCTGGCATCCGAAGTGGAACATTGAACAGGCGGTGGCTGAAACTGTAGCTTGGACTAAAGCCTATTATTCGGGAGAAAACATGGCGCAGATTATGGAAACACAGATCAACGAATATCTCTCGGCAGCCCCGTTAGCCAGATCAGAATAGAGTCTGCAATGAAAACCGCAATTGTAACCGGGGCAAATGGATTTGTTGGTTGTAGGTTTGTCGATAAACTGGCTGACTTCGGTGTTGCTGTGACTGCACTTGACTTGCCCGGGACTTTCAGCAAACCCCATTCCCGTGAAAATATTTCGTTTATTGAAGTGGATCTTAGAGGGTCCTCGCCGTTCCTAGAGAGGATCACTCCGGGAGCGGATGTACTTTTTCATCTTGCTTGGGACGGAGTTCAGGCTGACTTACGTGATGATTACCATCTGCAGTTACAGAATCTGGGCGCGTCTCTTAACGTGTTGGAATTCGCCTGCCAAAAAAAAGTCAAAAAAGTGATTATGCAAGGTACCATTTCCGAATATATTGGAAGCGGTGAGCCTGTCACCGGGCAAAATTGGCCTAGCCCTATTGAGGCTTATGGTGCGGCCAAGCACGCAGCTTTTGTATTGTGTAAAACCTTTGCAGAGCAAATGGGGCTTCATTTTATATGGGTTACGGCCACTAGCCTGTATGGCCCCGGACGGGATGACAATAATATTCTGTCGTATGCAATCAAGACTTATCTTAAAGGAGAAAAACCCTCTTTTACACATCTGGAGCAGATGTGGGATTATCTTTATATTGATGATTTTTTGACGGCGCTTTATCTGATTGGCCTGTATGGTCAGGCAGGTAAAAATTACCCGGTGGCCAGCGGAGAAGCCCGGTCATTAAAAGAATATATTACAGCAATACGAGACATCATAGATCCAACCCTTCCTCTTGGGGTTGGTGAAAAGCCCTATAAGTCAAGCAAGGCGGAACATGCGGTCTTTGTAATTGAGGAGCTAGTTAAGGATACCGGATTTCGTCCTGAATATAGTTTTGAAAATGGCATTACAAAGATGATTGAATATTTCAAGACGGTAATCAATGAGAAACTTGATGGAGGTTTGGAGTATGAAGAAAATTAGTATAGTAGTTCCCACATACAATGAGGAAAGGAATATTATACCTGCGTATGAGGAAATCAGTGCTGTTATGCGGGAGAAACTGAGCGGCTACACATATGAGATTCTGTATATCGATAATAATTCCATTGACAACACAAAAGCCCTGATTGAATCATTATGCAGAGAAGACAAAAAAGTGCGTGCCATCTTTAATGCCAGAAATTTCGGTATGATGCGTTCCCACTATTATGGGCTTATCAACGCAACCGGCGACTGTGCCGTTCTGCTACATGTCGATTTACAGAACCCGCCTTTTGTTATTCCGGATTTTGTTAGAGAATGGGAAGCTGGCTATAAAATTGTAATTGGCATTAAGGACAAAAGCAGGGAAAATCCGATCATGTTCTTTATAAGAACTTGCTATTATCGCACAATGAGAAAAATTTCAGATATAGAGCATATAGAGCATTTTTCTGATTTTGGACTGTTGGATCGCGATTTTCTGGATGTGCTTAAAGGGCTGAACGATCCCATCCCTTATTTAAGAGGAATTGTTTCCGAACTAGGATTCAAAATTAAACAGACAAATTATCTGCAGAATAGACGAGAGAGAGAAAAATCTAAATCTGATTTTAAGCTTCTTTACGAATTCGGTATGCTCGGTGTTACCTCTTATACTAAATCTATAATGCGCCTTGCCACGATTTTGGGCTTTGTATTATCGGGTATCAGTATGTTGCTTGCCGCATTCACTGTAATAATGAAACTGTTTTACTGGGATTCCTATTCTATGGGAGTGGCCGCCATCGGAGTGGGGGTATTTACTCTTGGTTCAATACAACTGTTTTTCGTCGGATTTTTGGGTGAATATGTGCTCAACATTAATACTAGGGTAATGAGGCGGCCATTGGTGGTGGAGGAGCGCCGTATAAATTTTGACTAACCATAAAAGCTTGCGTGTACCAACGGCAAAAGGAGAATACGGTGAACTGCTCTTTATTGCAGAGTTTTGATAATAATCCACAGTCTATAACCCTTAGAAAGGTTGCTTTGGATGCGGCTAAGGCTTTCAGCGCTCACGCTCATCGAGCTGAAACCTTTGAGCCGGGGGTAAGCCCGATTCCAGTTTCCGGCAAATGCTGGGGAGCAGAAGAAATTCGTAATTTGGTGGATGCCTCGCTGGATTTCTGGCTGACTGCCGGCCGCTACAATGAAGCTTTTGAACAAGCCTTAGCCCGGCTTTTAGGGCGGAAGTTCGCTTTGACGGTTAATTCCGGCTCTTCCGCCAATCTTCTGGCCGTGGCCGCCTTATGTTCTCCCCTGCTTAAAGATCATCGCCTGCGGCCAGGGGATGAGATTATTACCGTGGCCGCAGGTTTCCCCACCACCGTGGCTCCCCTGGTCCAGTATGGTCTGGTCCCGGTTTTTGTAGATGTTGAGCCTCCCACTTATAATGCCGTCAATGAACAACTCGCCGCCGCCATAAGTCCCCGAACAAGAGCTGTCTTTCTGGCTCACACTTTGGGTAATCCCTTTGATGTTACCGCCGTTAAGGCCTTGATCCGCAAGTACGACCTTTGGCTATTGGAAGACAGTTGCGATGCTTTGGGTTCCTTTTATACCCTCGACAATCATATGGTGATGTGCGGCGTCTTTGGCCATATCGCCACTTTTTCCTTTTATCCGGCTCACCATATCACCATGGGTGAAGGCGGAGCCGTGGTCACCGATGACCAGGTTTTATACAAAATTTTGCTTTCTCTGCGGGATTGGGGCCGGGAATGCTGGTGCCCGTCGGGACATGACGGCACCTGCCAGAGGCGTTACGATTGGAAGTATTCCCGCTTGCCTGATGGATATGACCATAAATATGTCTATTCTCATTTAGGCTACAATTTAAAGCTTACAGATATGCAGGCAGCCGTTGGATTAGCCCAACTTGATAAATTACCCCGTTTCGGCGAGGCCCGCCGACGTAATTTCAGGCGCCTCCATGAACAGCTCAAAGTTTTAGAGGGTGAGGTACTAATTCTGCCGATGGCGACTCCCAGGAGCGATCCTTCCTGGTTTGGATTTCTGATAACTTTAAAACAATCTCATAATCGTCGACTTCTGCTGGAACATCTCAACAGCCGCAAAATAGGCACCCGTCTGCTTTTTGCCGGCAATATGGCTAAACAACCTTGCTTTGAAAATGTTGTCTATCGACAAGTGGGCGATCTTTCCGGAACGGACGCAATCATGGAAAGGTCTTTTTGGGTCGGGATTTATCCAGGACTTAGTGATGAGCATATTGATTACTTGGCCCAGACGATTATCAAGTGGTTTCAAAAATGATGCTTATAAAGAACTAAATTTGAGTTACTGGATTGCTTCGCTGCTATGCTTATAAAGAACAACCCGTTGTATGTTCTATCGAGATGAGTTTAAAACCCATTGATTTAGCATTGTTATGCAATGCTCTGAGTTTGCGTGTCTGGAATTGCTTTTCGTAGGCCTCTTGGCCG
>Ga0082212_10005907_pt1 | contig 16586 bp, 16 predicted proteins | sample TergutNt197P3_FD_71548 | JGI IMG/M metagenome (GOLD analysis project Ga0082212, IMG submission 71548) | Neocapritermes taracua P3 segment gut microbial communities from Petit-Saut dam, French Guiana - Nt197 P3 | ecosystem: Host-associated > Arthropoda: Insects > Digestive system > Gut ... | reverse complement strand
TTCTATTTCGCTCATGGTTGTTCTCCTTGGCGCTGGTTATAATGCGCATGATGGAAAAACCGAACAGACATTGACATCACACGAAGTGTGAGATACAAACATATGTCACACTTTGTGTAACTGCAAGGCAAGAGGGTCAATGCGGATTTTCAAAAACAGATGGTTTGCCAGATTTGCGCGAAAAGAAGCCATATCCAATGAATCTTTGCAGGAAGCTGTTAGGCAGATTGAGGCAGGGGATTATGATGCCGATCTGGGCGCGGGAGTTTTCAAGCAGCGTGTTGCCAGACCCGGCACAGGCAAATCAGGCGGATATAGGGTTATCCTGTGCTTTAAGTTAAAGGAACGTGCATTTTTCGTATACGGTTTTGCTAAATCTGGTAAAGCTAATATTGCTTGGAGTGAAACAAGAGAGTTTAAGAAGTTGGCAAAAATCCTGTTTGCTATGACTGAAGAGCAGCTTGAACTTATGTTGCAACATGGCGATTTCGATGAGCTTCCGTGTAAAAAAGGACATAACCATGACTAAAAGTTATAAGAGTGAAGTTTTTGCGGCTGTCCACGAAACAGCCGAAGCGCTTCATTCGCGCGGTGTCATTGATAAAACGACCATGCGGGAGTTTGACGAGTCCTGCCTTGCCCAGGTGAAAGACATAACACCGGGCGAAATACGCGCTATACGTGAACGGGAAAAGCTGTCTCAGCCCGTTTTTGCCCGCTACTTGAATGTCTCAAAAAATCTTGTCTCGGATTGGGAACGAGGTGTAAAGAAACCCGGAGGCCCAGCTTTACGCCTACTGTCCATCGTAAAACATAAGGGGCTTGATGCCGTAACGGTATGAAACAGCTTTACGTTAATTTTTATGGGAAGTGGTTATAAACAGGCCCGATACTGTTGTCGATAGCCGAGATTGAATAAGGGCAGATCGAGGTCTGGCGCATGTTTCGAAACATCCCCAAAGGCGTGTGGGTTCTTGGGTTTGTAAGTATGCTGATGGACATTTCCTCGGAAATGATCCACAGCCTGCTGCCCTTGTTCATGGTCACAAGCCTGGGCATGAGCGCTTTCGCGGTTGGGTTAATAGAGGGGCTGGCGGAATCCACGGCGCTGATAATAAGGGTATTTTCCGGTGCTTTAAGCGATTACATAGGGAGACGCAAAGGGCTTGCCGTTTTTGGCTACGCGCTGGGCGCGTTCAGCAAGCCTTTTTTCGCCCTGACCACCCTTGGGTGGGTTGTGCTTGGGGCAAGGCTTGTTGACAGGGCCGGCAAGGGAATACGCGGCGCTCCGAGGGATGCTTTGGTTGCCGACTTGTCTCCGCCTGAATCGCGGGGGGCGTCTTTCGGGCTGCGGCAATCGTTAGACACCGTCGGAGCTTTTCTTGGGCCATTGATTGCGGCGGGGTTAATGCTTTTGTGGATGAATAACTTCAGGGCGGTTTTCTGGGTGGCGTTTATACCGGCTCTGATGGCTGTTCTTCTTTTGGCTTTTGGTCTGCGCGAACCGGCCAGGCAGGATGCGGAAAAGCGGAGCAACCCCATACGCCGGGAAAACCTTGCGCGTATGGGAGCCGCGTACTGGTGGGTTGTCGGCATCGGCGCGGCATTCACCCTGGCCAGGTTTAGCGAGGCGTTTCTTGTTCTAAAGGCGGGGGCGAGTGGCGTACCGTTGGCTCTTGTGCCTCTGGTCATGGTTGCCATGAATGTTGTCTATAGCCTGTGCGCTTACCCTTTTGGAAAACTGTCCGACAGAATGAGCCACCGGAAGCTGTTGGCGCTTGGTCTTGTGGCGCTGTTGTTTGCCGATCTGGTTCTCGCTGTCGATGGACATTGGGGCGTTATGCTGGCCGGCATTGTTTTGTGGGGGCTGCATATGGGTATGAGCCAGGGGCTTTTGGCAAGTATGGTAGCGGCGGCGGCTCCGGCTGACTTGCGCGGAACGGCTTTTGGCGTTTTCAACCTTGTCGGCGGAGTTTCAATGCTGCTTGCCAGTGTTGCCGCCGGAGGGTTATGGGATAGCTTTGGGGCGGCATACACGTTTTACGCGGGAGCGGGTTTCTGCGTTCTGACGCTTGTGATGCTCTGTAAGGCGCGCGCGTAGCCGTGGTTTTGCCCGTGCTTTTCTTTTAAATAGGCGGAGCTGTTCTTTGCCGCCTCACGATTTTGTGTTTCCGTAAAGCTTGTTTCCCGCCTTATGCCGTTTTCCAGCGTTTGAGCGTGGGGAGAAATTCGCGCATGATTTTTCTGGCTTCGTCCTCACTGAAATCCGTGGATGAAACCATGTGAGGGACGCAAAGCTCTATCATTTCATCCATCGAGCAATTATTTGTGAAAGCGCCATTTTCAAAACAGTAGCTGCAAAAATCTTTGCTTTTACTTCCATCCGCGTTCATTCCGTACATTTCGCTGGTTGCGCCCATCGGCATGCCGCAGCTTTGGCAGTGTTGCTCTTCCATCAGTAATTACCCCGTCACTTTTTGTGAGTTAACGCGCTTGCAGAGTATCATGCGTTTATAGCGTAACGCCACAATCACACCGGCGCGGCGCGCAAGGAGCGTGAACAGATGCTTTTAACCATAACCTATGCCGGGCGGAACACGACAGATCTGGGGTATCTGCTTTATAAAAACCCATACCGTCCGCAGGTGTTTGAGCTTAGCTACGGCAAAGCCTATGTTTTTTACCCCGAAGTATCGAACGAAAAGACAACGGCGGCGCTCCTTTTGGATATCGACCCCATCGATCTTGCCCGTGGAAAAGCCGGCTCAACCGAAGGCGGGCTGTTTGACTATGTAAACGATCGTCCATATGTGTCGTCATCATTTTTAAGTGTGGCAATATCCAAGGTTTTTGGCACCGCCATGACGGGACGGGCAGACAAGTATCAGGCGTTGTCAGATTCGCCGCTGGACTTGACGGTGGCAATCACCATGCTGCCTTGCCGGGGCGAACGGACGATGCTGAACAAGGTTTTTGAACCGCTTGGCTATACGGTGACCCATGAAACCTTTATCGCGGATGAAAACTTTCCGGACTGGGGCGAGAGTAAATATGTGAATCTGACGATCAATGGATATGCGCGCCTTCGGGATCTGCTCAAGCATATCTATGTCCTTATACCGGTGTTTGATCTCCAGAAACATTATTGGATAGGCGAAGACGAGGTGGAAAAGCTGTTGCGGCATGGGGAGGACTGGCTACCGAATCATCCGGAAAAAGGGTACATCACAAGACGATACCTGAACCGCCGCCGGTCTCTTGTCAACATGGCGTTCGCGCGGTTGGCCGCCGCGGATGCGGATGGCAGCGCCTCGGTTTCCTTTAGCGAAACGCCGGAGGAAGCGCCTGAAAGGAAACTAAATCTTAATGCGCGGCGTCTTGGCGGCGTGGTCGCGGCGCTGAAAGATTGCGGGGCAAAAAGCGTAATTGATATAGGGTGCGGCGAGGGCGGTCTTTTGCGCCTGCTTGTCAGGGATGGGCAGTTTTCCAGGATCGCGGGTGTTGATGTCTCTCATGCCGCTTTGGCGCGGGCAAGGGAAAAGCTGAATCTTGACAGAGCAAGCGACAGCTTGAGAGAGCGCATAGAGCTGTTTCAGGGTTCGCTTACTTACAAAGATTCCCGGTTTGAGGGGTACGATGCGGCTTGCGTCATTGAAGTTATTGAACATCTGGATATGCCGCGTCTTGCCGCTTTCGAGAGGGTGCTGTTTGAATACGCCAAGCCTCCGGTTGTCATATTAACCACACCAAACAGGGACTATAACGCCGCCTACGAAGGCCTGCTCGACGGCGATTTGCGGCACGGCGACCATCGTTTCGAGTGGAGCCGGCTGGAGTTTCGCCAATGGGCGGAAGAAGCGGCCCGAAAATACGGCTATAAAGCGCAATTTTCCAGCATTGGCGATGAGGAAGGAGCGCTTGGCGCGCCGACACAGATGGGAGTATTCCGGTTATGCGAATAGAGATCCCGGAAATCGCGGTGGTGGCGCTGGTCGGCGTGTCCGGCAGCGGAAAATCCACGTTTGCGCGGAAATATTTCAAACCCACGGAAGCACTTTCTTCCGATTACTTCCGCGCTCTTGTCTCGGATGATGTCAATAACCAGCAGGTGTCACCCCAGGCGTTTGACGCGCTGTACTATGTGGCGAACAAACGATTGGATTTGGGGTTTCTGACAGTCATAGACGCGACGAATTTGCAGAAAAAAGATCGCGAATCGGTGCTGCGTTTGGCAAAAGAGCAAAACTGCCTTGCCGTCGCCATTGTTCTGGATATACCCGAAAAGGTTTGCCGTGAGCGAAACGAAAAGCGGCCGGAACGGGATTTTGGCGGGCATGTAATAACCCGGCAGTCTCAGCAGCTTCGCCGCTCCATCAAGCTTTTGCAAAAAGAAGGATTTCGCCATGTCCATGTAATCAGAAGTGAAGAAGAGGCGGCAAATGTTGAAATAATCCGCGCGCCGCTCTGGAATAACAAAAAAACGGAAACCGGGCCGTTCGACATCATTGGCGATATCCACGGCTGTTATGACGAACTTTGCGAGATGCTGACAAAGCTTGGGTACAGTGTGAACGCCGAAAGCCACACCGCCGTGCCGCCGGAAGGACGCAAGGCGGTTTTTCTTGGCGACCTTTGTGACCGCGGTCCTAAAAATATGGATGTGCTGCGCCTGGTGATAAGTATGGCGCAATCCGGCAACGCGTGGTGCGTGGCGGGCAATCACGACGCCAAGCTTTTAAAAAAACTGGAAAACTCCAATGTGCAGCTTTCACATGGGTTCGATAAAACGGTCGAACAGCTTGAGGCCGAATCCGACGAGTTTGCGGCAAACGTCAAAGCGTTTCTCAATGGTCTTATCAGCCACTACGTTTTCGATGGCGGCAAGCTCGTTGTTGCCCACGCGGGACTAAAAGAAAAATATCAGGGGCGCAGTTCGGGCCGGGTTCGCGGCTTTTGTCTTTATGGCGATACCACGGGAGAGATCGACGAATACGGGCTGCCTGTACGCCTGCCATGGGCCAATGAGTACCGTGGCAAAGCGCTGGTTGTTTATGGGCATACTCCTGTGCCGGAGGCGCAGATACGCAACAATACAGCCTGCATCGACACCGGTTGCGTGTTCGGCGGAAAGCTGACTGCTTATCGCTACCCGGAAAAGGAAATAGTGCAGGTAGAGGCAAAGCGCGAATATTACGCTCCTGTAAAGCCTTTCCTTGAGAAGCATCCTGATAACGACGATATGCTGAACATCGACGATGTATTGGGGCGGAAATACCTGAATACCAGACTGCGCCGCTCCATAAAAATAAACGAGGAGAACTCGGCCGCCGCGCTGGAAGTCATGAGCCGGTTCGCCGTTGACCCTCATTGGCTTATATATTTGCCGCCCACAATGTTTCCCTGCATGACAAGCAAACTGGACGGGTATCTCGAATATCCCACGGAGGCTTTCGATTACTACAAAACTCACGGCATAGGCAAAGTGGTATGCGAGCAGAAGCACATGGGGTCCCGCGCGGTCATTGTGGCGTGCAAAGACGCCGGCATCGCCAGGGAACGCTTTGGCGTGCATGATGGCGGCTCCGGCATCATTTATACCCGCACCGGGCGGCAGTTTTTCGACGACACCGGGACCGCGAACGCCCTTCTTGCGCGCCTGCGGAAAGCGCTCTCGGACTCAAAGTTTTGGGATGATTTCAATACCGGATGGGTTTGTCTCGACACGGAACTCATGCCCTGGTCGGCCAAGGCGCAAAAGCTTCTGGAAAAGCAATACGCTTCGGTTGGCCGGGCCGGGCGCAGCGGTCTTGCGTTTGCGGTATCGGCTATAGAGAAAGCCGCTTTGGCGCTGGAAAATGAACCGGCCGATGAAGGCGTTAATGCTCAATCCAGCCGGAAAGCTGATCTGGCGAAGTTATGCGCGCGGTACAGGGAGCGGCAAGAAACTCTTTCGTTATATACTAATGCTTACCGTCAATATTGCTGGAACGTAAAAACCCCGGGCGATTACCGCATAGCGCCCTTCCATATCCTTGCGACCGAAGGCAAGGTATGGAGCGGAGAAAACCACATTCGGCATATGGAAACGATTGCGAAATACATAACGGGTAACGACCCTGTTTTTATGGCGACAAACCATTTGGTGGTGGATCTGCTCGATGAAAACAGCGTTGCGGCGGGCGTTCGCTGGTGGGAGGAGCTGACTGCCTCCGGCGGCGAGGGCATGGTGGTCAAGCCGTTCGATTTTATTGCCGTCAAAGGGACGCAAGTTTTGCAGCCCGCTGTCAAATGTCGCGGGAAGGAGTATTTGCGTATTATCTATGGTCCCGAATACACGCTGGGCGGCAACCTCGAACGGTTAAAAAACCGCTCAATCAGAAAGAAAGGGCTTTTGGCATTGAATGAATTTGCTCTTGGCATGGAGTCGCTGGATCGTTTTGTGCAAAACGAGCCGCTATATCGTGTCCATGAGTGTGTGTTCGGCGTGCTTGCGCTGGAAAGCGAACCTGTGGACCCAAGGTTATAAATAAAAAGACGGATCGTCTATGTCATATATAACGTAGCCTATAACTATAACCACGGTGGAGAGATGCGGCCGCCAGAAGGCGTGGCTATGCGGTTGAGTCGCAAGAATAAAAAAGAAGATATTTGATGCAACAGTTTTATAAACCGTCAGGTAAAGTTTCAGCGTTGGTATTGATTTATGCGCCACTGACGTTTCTGATTCTTATTCCTGCTACAAGCCTTTTGCATGGAATCGTGCTTTTTCACGCGCCAGGCAGTCTTTTTAGTTTGACGGCGACGATTGCGTGCGTAGTTTTTATTGCGACCAAATGCGCTGATTGGTACATTTCAAACGCAAAGATTCGTAATAACTGGGTTGCGGTTATTAGCGCTTTGCTGGCTACGGTGCTGTTTTGTCTGCTTTCGGTGATATTTTATTGTATGTGTCCGGAAACGACATGGACGATAGACGGCTTTTTTTATTTACTCAATCCATCAAACCTTTATAGTGCCGCGAAGCCGGTTATAACCGACAAATATGAGGTTTCAGTTAGAACATTAGTTTTATTTACAATAAGCGGGCGGATGCTCTATATTATTTTGATAGTAGAGGCGTTATTAGCTTTTTTGTTTATTGCCGTTGGTTTTCATACGCAGGCAGGCATTCCGTTTGATGAAAAGAACAACCGGTGGGTCAAGGAAATTGTAAAGAATTTTACATTTATAAAAAGTTCGGAAGCATTTAAGGAATCTCTGCAAAACCATGATATTTCTGTTTTAGCAGAGCTGAATGAATTACAGGATATCAATACAGACTATTCAAAGTTCGAGTTTTTTAAAATGACTGACTGCTGTTACATCTCTGTGGGAAATTACCGGAAAACAGGCGAAAAAAAGGATGGAAGCCCAAAATACAAAGAAGAAGAGGTATGCAAATATTTGATGATAAGCAACGAAGCCGCTCAAAAGTTGCTGCCAAAACAGTCGTTTGATGGAAACAAAGAGGATTCGCGCGAAGATTCGGCGAGAAAGAGGAGGCTGAAAAAATATTACCGATAGCAAAACATTTGAATTGAATTGTTGTAGGTGCAGGCATAAAGATGCGCAGTGGATTGATTACGAAACAATGTAGATACGCAAATATCCAGTTTAGGGGGTAATATAGCATGTTTGGAAAAACATGGATGAATATCCAGATTGAATTTGAAATAGTTGCCGAAAAGAAAGACAAAAAAGCATATTCCTCCGGAATCATCACTAGTTATTATGTGGATTTGGAATTTGTCGTAAGCAGGCTGGGCGGCGTGGCTCAATACGACCAGTCTAAAAATGAACTGTCGTTATCTTTAAACAACAAGACTTTGATCTGTCAGGTGGGCAAGAAAGACGCATACCACAATGGCGAGAAGATAAAAATAGATCCAGTCGTTAAAACGCAGGATGGTTTCTTTGGCTTGTTAACTCACCTTACCGAGTATTTTGGTAAACACGTCTTTCTTTCCGCAAATAGGCAAACGATAAGACTTATGCCCCATGATGTCGATACGCAAGCATATAACGTTTACGGTTCATACCTGTATGCCACACAGGTTATCGACAGTATTTTGGAAAGCGGCGACTCGGCGGATGAAGGTGATTTGATAAACCTTTTTACCTTGCACATGGATGAAGATATGGATACGCACGGGGGTTTACAAGAATGGTGGCGAATTTACGGCAGGATGTCCGCGCTTGATAATATCAGGCGTCTTTATAATAGGGGACACAGGCAAAGATGCAAGGATGATATAGAGAATATTGACAAAGTAACAGATGCCGACAAAAAGAAGTTGCTGGAACGTATAAAAGACAAATGGGGCGATAAAAACGTCTTGGCCTGGGATTTGGGCAGGGTAGTCTATCTGGCGGCGGCTTGTCATGGAGCAAGGTATATTACATTTGACGAATATATAAACCTGTCGCTTCCCGCGATCCGCATCCTTCGGGATAATTTTAAAGACTGGGAAGAATATACGGCCAACCGCGCTGACGGGTACAAGTATTGGGTAAGCGGATGGGGAACGGATGATATGGACGCCCGTAAAAAAGCCATATCGAACCGCGAAAAGGCCGATAAGGTTTTCCTGGAAATATGCAAAGAAACCGGTTTTTCGTTTGATACGGAATTAAACATACAAGAGCGAGACGCTTTGAAAGTTGAAGATTTGGTAAATATCTTTCCGTACCGTCTTACGCTTCAGCTTAACATGCGGCTGCGGCCCGACGAAATACGCAACATTTATGAAGACCCTATTGATGAGGCGTTAGCCAGATACAATTGCGGAATTGTTGACCAAGGAGAAACTTCACAGACGCAAAACTACGAGATGGAATACCGCGATGTAAAGATAGCCCTCATTGACAACACAAGTGAAAGCATGGACAAACTTAAAGGCATTATTGAGGAAATTGGTGTTCCCGCAGGCTCGTTCCTGAGAGCTGAAGATCTTGAGCTGCCTGTCGGGAGGCTTGAAGGGTTGGCGTTGTATCTTAATGGTACAGATTTGCCGGATGAGGTGTATAAGACCTGCGATATCAATTATGTTATTAAAAGAATACACGCATTGTTCGATTCTTCGGGGCACATGTATAGCTATAAAGATGGGCATAAATATACGGCCTTCTACTTTTACGGAGCTTCATTTGATGAGATGAAGGGGAAAATACAAGCTTTCTTAAACGAATATCCGCTATGCAAAGGATGCAAGGTGGAAAAGATAGCTGTATCGAAAGTTAAAGATCTGGCTGATCCTTACCCATATCACATAACGCTTCAGCTTAACGCGCGCTTGCGGCCCGAAGACCGGCATTACATCTACGAAGACTCCATTGAAGAAGTGTTGCGCATACATGGCTGCGGAATTATTGATGGCGGCGGAACCTTGCTGGAGAAAAATGGTGAGGTGAGAAACTGTGATGTTGAAATAGCCCTTGTTGATAACGCAAGTGAAAACATGGACATACTTAAGGGCGCCATAGAAGATATCGGTGTTCCTAAAGGCTCATTCCTGAAATCTGAAGACTTTGAGCTGCCTGTCGGAAGGCTTGAAGGGTTGGCATTGTATCTTAACGGTACGGAGCTGCCGGATGAGGTGTATAAGACCTGCGATATCAATTATGTTATTGAAACAATAAATTCGCTGCTCAAACCCGGACGCATGCAGAGTTATTTTCAGGGACCGCAAGATACAGCCTTGTATTTTTATGGAGCTTCATTTGACGAGATGAAGGGAAAAATGGAAGCTTTTTTGGCTGAATATCCGTTATGCGAAAAATGCAGGGTGGAAAAAATAGCATAGCTTCAAGAAGGTATTGGCATCGGTTAACAGGAAACAAGGCTTGCCGCCTGCGTGGCTTTGTGAGGCATATTGCGGGCGAATGATGCCGCTGAAACCAGGATGCGAAAGATCGCCCGGCGTTTGTCTGGGAAACTGTATTTGCCCTTACGTAAGCGATTCGCCGCCGGACGAGGGATTTATTTAATCCGCTTTGTTACCCCAGGCGGTTTGTTTTTGGATCGCGCGCGAAACGGATGTTTTCCACTTTTTCATAGCTCTCGGCGCGCAGGTCGACCAGCGCGTATCCCTTGGCGCTTAGAGCTTCACGCGCCTGCAAAAGCTCCGCTGCCGCTGCCTCGTCAAGCACATAAAGCATTTCGCCGCCTTCGGCCGCGTATTTCTGCCCGTAGCTGATGGGCACATCGTTATGCACTTTGCCAAGCAGCGCTTCCGCCACCGGGCCTGTCTTGCGCGCGCCGTTGGCCAGCAACAGAACCGTTCTTGCTTTATAGACCAGTTCGGCTCCCATTGAGATGGCGTATTGCGGGCTTTCCTCGCGCGAGGCGAAGTTGCCGTCCTGGATCGCGTTTTCAATGGTGTTGTCGTCGAGTTTGACCAGCAGCATGGAATTTCCGGCAAATGGGATGCCGCTTTCATGGAAGGCCACATGCCCGCGTCCGCCCACGCCGATGACTTGCAGATCAATGCCGCCCGCGACCTCGATCTTGCGCTGGTAGGCGTCAAGTATATTGTTTTTGATTTCTCGCAGATAACCGCTTGCCCGATCGTTGATGACCACCGCTTTGCCGCGTTTTTCACCCTGCAAGGCGTAGTGATCGGGGTGCGCGGCAAGCTCTTTTACAAGTTCCGCCTGGTCCACCAGGACTCCGTAAGGCACGGAAGTTTCGATGAATGTGTCCTGGAGCAGGGCAAAAAGTTCGGTAATCATGAAATAGCCGTAGGAGTTGCGGTTCAAGATGCGCTGCTGGGCATGCTCTCCGGGCAGGCCGATATATTCGTCAAGGTTGAAGCTGCGTGTCTTGCCGGCGTCGATCCGCTTGCTGTTGAAAGCCTTGGCCAGATGCTTGTACATGCCCGTGGGAGAATTGCCGGTGGCCAGACCAAGGACGCATTCCGGTTTGCGCGTCTGACAGGCTTTGATGCGCTCCTCGGCAAGCGCGGCGGCAACCTGGCTCATCTGGTCGAAATCTTTCGTCACATAAACTGTCAGCGTGGTCATAAAAGCCTCCGGTTATTTTTCAGATGAACGATACAATATGCGAGTTTGAGCGGTTCCAATATGGCTGATCTTATCACCGTATTTACAATTTGCGTTCCGTGATCCGCTGTCCTTTTCCCCGCCTGCCTTTTCCTGTACCCTATAAAACTCTTGAAGAGGATTGAAAGGCCGCATCCCATGACATTGTCCGACCCTATTTTTACGACACTTGATCCCGACCAGCGCCAGGCTGTGCTTCACGACGGCGGGCCGCTTCTTTTGGTGGCCGGGGCTGGCGCCGGAAAAACCCGCGCTATCGTGGCGCGTATTCTGCGCCTGATCCGCGATGGCGTTTCGCCGCGCGGTATTCTGGGAATCACCTTCACCAACCGGGCGGCGGGAGAAATGCGGGAGCGCGTGGTCAGGGCGATGTCCGAAGGCGTTGCGCCTTCCGCCGGGGATGTGGCGGCTCGCTCCTTCCACTCAAGCGGCCCGCGCTCGAATGTCCCATGGCTTGGCACCTTTCACGCTTTCGGGGCCACGCTGCTGCGTATCTATGGGGACCGCGTAGGGCTTTCACCGCGCTTTGTCATTTACGATGTCCGCGACCAGAACGACGCGCTGAAGGCAATACTCAAAGAGCTGAATATCGACGACAAGAAGTTTCCCGCGTCAAAGTTTGCCTGGATCATCGAACGGTCCAAAAGGGACGGCGTATCGGTGGAGGCTGCGGCGATGTCGGCCAGATGGCGGTTCATCTCCATGGTGGAAGAAGTGGGGAAGGCATACGACGCGGTACTCAAAGAAGCCGAGGCGGTGGATTTTGCGGATCTGATCCGCATGCCGGTCGCGCTGCTCAATGGCGCGCCGGATATTCTCGACGCGGTGCGGGCGAAGTACCGGCACTTTCTCGTGGACGAGTTTCAGGATGTTGACGCCGCGCAGGCGGAGCTTACCGAGCTGATTGCCCACGGAGCCGAGTCGTTTTGCGCGGTCGGGGATGAGGATCAATCGATCTACGGGTGGCGGGGCGCTTCCGCGGAGCCGATGCTGACCTTCGAGCGGCGCTATCCGGGAGCGCGGGTGATCCATCTTTCCACGAATTACCGCACTCGCGCGTCGATCCTTTCTGTGGCCGGGGCGCTTATCGCAAAAAACCGCATGCGGCGGGAAAAGCCCATAGTCCCGTCGAGGGAAGGCGGGGAGCCGCCTTTGATTCTGGTCCACCATGACCAGGAAGTTGAAGGCAGAGAGATTGCGCGGGAGGTTTCCAGGCAGATTTCAGCCGGTGTGCCGCCGACCTCGATTGCTGTTTTCTACCGGATAAACGCGCAGTCCCGCGCGATCGAGGACGCGCTGCGTATGCTTGGGATTCCTTACGTCTTGCGCGGAGCGCTTTCTTTTTATGAGAGGGCGTCGGTCAGAGACGCCATATCGTACCTGAAATGGTTTTTAAACCCCGGAGATGCGGTTTCGCTTAAAAGGCTTCTCAAGTTTCCCCGGCGCGGCGTGGGCGATGGGACGCTCAAAAAAGCGAAGGAGGCGGCAAAGCGTGAGGATGTGCCGCTTTCGAAAACACTGTCCCGCATTCCCGCTTTAAGCCCGCTGTTTGTGTTTCGTGAGCAGTGGCTTGCCGAGCTTGTCCAGATGACTCCCGCCGAAGCGCTGTTTGCTTTGCTTAAAGGTTCGGGCTATCTCGACGCGCTGGAAGCGGCGGCAAATGATCCGGGGCCGGATCGTGACGGCGCGGGCAAGGGAGAGGATCTCGAAAACATCCGGGAGCTGTTTCGTGTCGCGGAAGTGTTTCCCGGCATGGGGGAAGAGTCGCTGCAAGAGCTTCTTGAGAAAGTGACGCTGGCGGCTGAAGAGAGCGGCGGCGAAGAATCTGAAGCGGTGCGTCTGATGACGCTGCATAACGCCAAGGGGCTTGAGTTCCACACGGTGTTTCTGGCCGGGCTGGAAGATGGCTTGCTTCCTCACTCGCGGTCGCTTGAATCGGACGCGGAGCTGGAGGAGGAGCGGCGCCTTTTCTATGTCGGGCTGACCCGCGCGCGGGAAGCGGCGTTTCTTTCAATGGCCCGCCGCAGGAATCTGTTTGGCGTTTTCAAGGACACGGCTCCGTCGCGGTTTCTGTATGACCTTCCGGCTGCGCTTGTTCGCTGGGAGGGCGCGTTTGAGGCGGCCCCGGCGCCGCAGTGGCGGCACGGCGGAATACCGTCTCAACGGGGGCGTGGCGAAATCCGGTACGAGGAGGAAAAGCCGTCCGGGCGCGAGTCTCGCAGAGTGCTGCACCCGGTTTTTGGCGAAGGGCGTATCGAAGCGGTGGAAGGAACAGGGGCGGACCGGAAAATCATAGCCCGTTTCCCGGTTTACGGGCTTAAAAAGATCCTGGTCCGCGCTGTCTCGATGGAGTTTTTCGATTAATCCAGATACGTCATTTGATGTGACATTGCCGGTACTCATAGCGGACATCGCGGAGGGGCTTCTCCGCCGAGGCCGTCTCCGTTCGCCATCCCTGGCTCACTTCGACTGCAGGCTTCCTTCGCTCTCGCCGTCCCTGGCTCCGCTCGGAAACCTATGCCCTCGTCGGAGAATCCCTTCCGCGATTTTTGTCCGCTGTGATGGGGGTCACATAAATCTTCCGCCAAAAATGATGAGGAAACAGGCTTGAAACCATAATGAATCAACAGGTTGTTCCAATGGCCGTCATTAGAAATTAATGCCCGATGATGGATCTGGGATTAATTTCAAGAGAGCTGTGCCGTGCTTTCAGGAGCCGATAAACGCTTCGAAATCTTCTATTTTTTCACCGCCTTTTGGGCGGACATATGGATTCACGACAGCCGCTTTCAACCTCCTGGTTACAACAAACCCAAACGCTGCCGCTCCCACGGCCAGTATTGCAAGTAGTAGCAAGTTGTTTCTTTTCACTGAAAGAACCTCTTTGCGGATGATGGTTCTGCGCCAATCAGACAAGCTCGATTATTCAACTAACTATAATACAACACATCACTCCAATAGCCTATTCCCAGTAAATCCAGTTTTTCCGTGTTTATTATCTGGTCAACAGACATATTATGCCTGCGGGCAAGTATGGCCAAACGGGTCTTTTCATCCTCTGTGGTTTTTGGTGTCTGTATTTCCGTGATAAAAGTTTTTATTGCTTCATCAATTTTTATAATTTCATTCTCGTAAAGCTTTTTATTTTGTTCCTCTAACGCTTCGCTATCCATGTCATAAATTTCGCCGCATTCAAGTATTATATATTTGTTTTCGTTTTTTGTATCATACAGATATTCTTTTGTGGCGTTAATTTGCGCTTCCAATTCCTGTTTATCCAACAGGTCTGTCTTCAGGAGTTCATCAAGAAAAAGAAATAACTTTTCGCGGCCTTTGTGAAAATCTCCAATAATTGCGATTGGTTTATCATAGCCAAAAATAATGGATTCTGACAGTTTTGAATTTTGAGATACCAAAATTTTATAAGCTAATGGTATCATGTAGGCCCACTCAGATAATCCGATGATTTTTTTGTCATCGCTTCTCTTTTCGATAGTGCTGTCAAAATCAATAGAATAAAGATAGCTTCTGTTTGCCATAATTTTTCCCTCAACAAGTCTTAGCGCATTATAGGCTAGTGTTTATAAGAAAGCGAAGAGAAAGGGAATAAAGCGGCTACCGTTAATGCCACTTCACCCTGAAAATACAATTTTTTGAGCAATGACCAGATCGACGGTTTACGGTTTTGCGCCCTGCCAGACAAATATTATTTCATAGTTCTGCAGGCCCGGCAACCCTTTGAGTAAAGCGCCAAGCTGTTGTTCCATAGATTTTTGAGCTTCTTTTACCACAGAGCTGGCCATAACTTTTCTTCCCATTGCGTATTTTCTGTCCGCGGTAATCGTAAAAGTTTCCGCTATTTTTATTTCATTGAAAATTGTCTGAGACTGTTCAAAAACTTCAACAGAATTGTCTGCGATTTCATGAGAAAGGATTTTTATGGGAGGAAGTAAAATGCGTATGGACGATCCGGTTTCTTGCTCTACTTGTATTTGAGTTCCGTCAACGCCAAGTTTTATTATTCCATCGTAGGTAAAAATGTATTTTTTAGTGGTAAAGGGGATTTCCCAGCCACTCAAGTCTTTGGTGTTTATGGTTTTGACTACTGAAGTATAACGATAGACCAAGCTTGCGTATTCGCCGATAGGCAGTACTTCTTTGACTACGGTATGGGTAGAAATTTCCGTTTTACCTGTACTCTTCCCTCTCAGCAAAAAACCTATAACGACCAGAAGGCCGGCAATAACGGCAAATAAGATAGCAATAAGCGCAAGGCGTTTCATAATAGATAAACTTTATGCCAAGGGGCAGTGGTAGTCAAATATTTTCGCGGGTAAATAAAAACAGTTTTTGTTGTCGCTTCGCGCTATACGGAGGTCAATAGGGTTTTAATGCAACCTTCGTTCTTTTAGTTGAATGCAAACCTTCGGCTATTCGCGACTTTAATCCCTTGCAATGAATATTAGCGCCCCCGGATATTTGCGCAGGATGCTGTCGGAGGTCAAAAGCGATATGCCTTCGGTTTTGGCCTGCGCCAGAAGCATCCGGTCAAAAGGGTCTTTGTGGATTTGCGGCAGTTCACTGGCAGCCAGGGCATGAAGGCTCTTGATGGGTAGTTCTTGATATTGATTGTCCAGTAGGCCACGCAATAACACTTCCGGGTCCACCTTGAAGTCACTTCTGCCAAGATTTTTTTTGATGCTGATTTCCCAGACGCTAACCGGGCTGAAATATAACGTATTGTCTTCGTCAAGCATCATTTTTTCGGCAGCTTTTGGCACTGTTCCGGCTGCCGCCCAGAGTAGCAGTTGAGTATCAAGCAGGAGTTTCACAGCACGCCTTCAAACATTGCCTGAATTTCTTCTTTGCCCATGGAATCAAAGTCTGCCGGAACTTCAAGTTTGCCTTTGAGAAAGCCGATCCTTTTGGCAGGACTGGGCGGCGGCGTATATGCGGTTACTGTAACCATAGGTTTGCCGGACTTGGCAATCACAAAAGGCTCGCCATTAATTGCTTCTTTGATCAGCCTGGAGAGGTTTGTCTTGGCTTCATGGATGTTTACTTGCCGCATGTCTTCCTCCGCGTCAAACTAAGTCTTGAACTAAGTTTATTCGTAAGGACGGTTTTTGTCAACTTGTAGTGCCCCCCTGAATTGTGCGCCACCCATAAGCCATTATTTGGCAGGGGGTGGAGATGGAATCGACAGGAGATATTTGCAGTTCAGCGTTGGACTGCCAAGCGTCGTGTAGCCTTGGTTTTGAGTATGTTGAAAGGTGAAACGACTCCTTCTGAAGCAGCCAGGAAGCATGGCCTTACAGTTGGCGAGGTTGAAGATTGGCGGGATAAGTTTCTTTTGGGTGCGTACGGCATGAAGGTGCTGACATCCGAATTTCTCTTGGTATGGCTGCCTTGTGCCGCGGGAGCCTGCGCGTTATGGCTGGCAAGATGGAAAAAACTTTTTTAGGGCGTTTTTTGTTTAAGTGTTT
>Ga0082212_10005906_pt1 | contig 16587 bp, 12 predicted proteins | sample TergutNt197P3_FD_71548 | JGI IMG/M metagenome (GOLD analysis project Ga0082212, IMG submission 71548) | Neocapritermes taracua P3 segment gut microbial communities from Petit-Saut dam, French Guiana - Nt197 P3 | ecosystem: Host-associated > Arthropoda: Insects > Digestive system > Gut ... | reverse complement strand
CGGATTGTTTATCGGGTCGATAAAAGAACCTATGTTGTCTCCGACCTGCTCATCATAAAGAAAACAACCCGCAAGAAGTATCAACGGTATAAGAAGTGTAAATATATATGAAATAATTCGCTTAATCAAAGTTAAACCCGTCCTCATTTTCGCAGAGTCCCGAACTGCTTCCGCTATGTCCCCGTGACCGGTAGTGTATATCGTTTCTCGACGAGTCATCCGTTATAAACGGCTTAAGACTAAAGTATGGCGTCGGGATGTTTTTCAATAATTTGAGATAACGCCGCACGATCCGCTACTACTGTTAAGCAACGGTGAATTTGCAGGATTGAAGCGGGAATATTCGGAGTAACCGGACCGAAAAGAGCCTTCTCTAAGATTTTCGATTTTCCGTCTCCGCTGGCGATCAGCAAAAGCTGTTTCGCGTTCATGATAGCTCGAATACCCATTGTGACAGCTCTTTTGGGTATCTTGTTATAGTCATCAAAGAAAGGTTTTTGCCCCTCAATGGTTTCTTCAGTCAGCTCAACAATATGTGTGTCAAGAGGGAAGTAATCATCCGGTTCGTTAAAACCGATATGTCCGTTGGCGCCGATACCGAGTATCTGAAAATCAAGACCTTCAGGGATTAAATCCAACGCTTCGGTATAGCGCTCGCATTCCGCTTGGATATCCGCCGCAGAACCGTCGGGTATATCCGTGTTTTCCGGTTTGACATCAATATGCAAAAAAAGATTATTTTGCATAAAGTTATAAAAACTTGTTTCCAAATCTTTTATTTCCCCGAGATACTCATCAAGGTTAAAGGTTCTCATATCCGCAAAGGATATTTCTCCTTTCTCATACCTTTTAATTAGTTCTTTATATAACCCGATAGGAGTGGCTCCGGTCGCGAACCCGATGACGCTGTCAGGTTTCAGGATTATCTTTGAGGCGATTATTGCGGCTGCCTTGCGGCTCATTTCCTCATAGTCTTCACAAAAAATAATATTCACGGACGTCTCCTAATTATTAGTAAGTTTCCGGTTTCCGACGGGTCTATTCTATATTATGCGCTTTGATTTTTCAAGTCATTCGATGTAGAATGAATACACAAATTAACCTTCAAGGAGTTATTTGATATGGACTATGCCGACAAAGCGGAACAACTCTTTAAGAACGGTCTGAACTGCGCTCAGGCGGTGAGCGGAGCTTTTTCAGATCTTTATCCCGGTATCAGCCGGGAAATCGCGCTCAATCTCGCTTCACCGTTCGGAGGCGGATTCGCGAGAAAAAGACAGCTTTGCGGAGCGGTCAGCGGGATGGGTATTGTATACGGAATGACGCTCGGAACCCATACCGTCGATGAAAAAATGGATACATATGAAAAATCCGCGAGAATGACCGATTTGTTTGCAGAACGCTATGGTTCTATCATTTGTTCTGAACTGCTTGAAAAAACACCGGAAGACACGTTGACGCCACGAGAGAGCGCTCTGTCTGAACAGGATAAGCAAGCTTATCATTGGCCATGTATAGATTATGTACGCGGAGCGGCGCAGCTTGCCGAACAATACCTTTCAGGTCTCGGGATAATTAAGTAGATTATGGAACTGTTCGTCTCCTCTCTTAATGTAGTTCTTCCGCTTTTTATAATGATGGCGGCCGGTTGGCTGCTGAGAAAAAATGGCCTCGTTTCTGCACAGGGGCTTTCAGAGTTAAATCGCGTCAACGCGAGGTTTTTTCTTCCGGTAATGCAGTTTTATAACATCTGTGAAGGCGATTTGCTCAAAGGAATCAATCCGGATTTTGTGGTTTATTCCTCAGCCGCAACGGTCGTTATTTTTTTGTTGTGTATTTTTTTAGTACCTAAAACCGTAACAGACGTAAAACGGCAGTCGGCTCTGACGCTTGGTATCTACAGATCAAATATTGCCATCTACGGTCTTCCGCTCGCAACAGGGATTTTCGGCAGTTCGGAAATGGTCTCAAATGTTTTGATGATGGTTTCGGTCTGTATTCTTATCACCAATTTTTTTGCCATTATGGCAGTCGAGTTGTTTAAAGGAGAAAAACTAAAACTTCTGACACTTGTATGGCGTTCGTTGAGAAATCCCATCACCTACGGTCTGATTTTGGGTGTTGCGGTTCAGTTTTTACCGTTTTCTCTGCCCGGAATACTCCTTTCGCCGATAAAATCGCTCGCTGCAATAGCTACCCCCATGGCTTTTGTTGTGCTCGGAGCGACCTTCACATTTAAATCCAGTATAAAAAACGTAAAAGCGATAAGTATTGTTACTATACTAAAGCTGATTGTGACTCCGCTCTTAATCATTCCGGCCGGAATAGTTGTATTCGGTTTCCGCGCAGACTCTTTAGCCGCCATGCTCTGCGTTTTCGCGACCCCGACCGCCGTCAACACGCTGCCGCTTATCAAGGATGCCGGAGCCGATGATGAATTAATGGGTGAAATTATTGTCTTCACCACCGGAGTTTCCATACTTACCATCTTCGGATTTGTTTATACCTTTAAACTTCTCGGGCTTTTTTAACCGATTCATTATCAGGAACAGATCAGCTTTTCAAATTTCGGTCTGTTTCACTGCAAATTCATAATAAACCGGAACTCTATGTATTTGCCGGGTTCGCTTTTTGCCGTCAATTTGGCTGAGAGTCGTTCCGAGGCAGCTTTGGCTATCGCCAAACCCATACCGTATCCTCTTGTCTGCGAGGAACGGGCGGGGTCTGCGCGATAAAAGCGGTCAAAAAGACGCGGGAGATCCTCTTCAGATATACCGTCTGAATCATTACGAACAACTATCTCAGCGAGTTTCTTCGCACTCGTAAGCGTAACTTGTATTGTTCCGCCTTCGGGCGTATATTTGACCGCGTTATCCAGGAGCGCGCGAACCACCGTGTTTACCCGATCGGCATCACTCGCTATCACGATTCCCGGTTCTATTTGTGTTTTCATAATAATACCGCGGGTGACAGCGGACGCTTCTGCTTCCGATACAGCGCAGGATACTTCTTTACTGAGGTCGAAAACAGTTTTTTGTGAAACAGTTTTTTCATCTTCAATATAAGAAAGAGTAAGCATGTTGTCTATTAAAGAAGTCATCCGGTCAGCGCCGGATATAATATTATCTATCCATTTTTTTTGACTCGCAACGCTCATGTCCCCGTTTACGCAAAGCGCCGCGCAGTTCGCATGGATAACCGACAACGGTGTTTTGAGTTCGTGAGAAGCGTCCGCTATGAAGCGGGTCTGCTTATCCCAGGCTTCGCTCAAAGGCGCTATAGCTCTGTTTGCGAAGAATAAGCTTATAAAGAAAAACACCGCTAAAAGTCCCGCAAAAAGCATTGACAGCGTTAATCCCAGCGAACGCAGCATAGCGTAGCTATCGGTAACGTCAAGAAAGCGTACGGAACTAAACTCCCCCGAAACTAAAAACATGGCATTATCCGTGTCTAAAAACTCTATTGTTACGGGGGTGGTCTTATATTGCCAAATCCGGTCTTCGAGTGAAACAGTCGCCTCACTTTCGGATATTCCGACAACGACCTCGGCTGCTTTGACATATGCTTCATACGGCAGTCCTACCATCGAGTTATACTCCACTAAGGTGCCTGCAGAATCCACCAGCAACGAAAATGAAACCCCCTCATAAGGAGATATACCGCGCGTAAAACCTGAAACGTACGGAACTGAACCCACCACCTCAGATTGAATGACAATCGACGAATATCCCTGAGTATGCAAAGAAAAATCAAATGGTTTTCCCGCAATTCTGACTTCGGATACGGATTCAAAAGACAATTTGTCGCGGTTTTCAGATTTTACACGGTTTAAGGCTGAAAAGAATACCAAAATAAAAGCTAACGCCGCAACGGCTGAAATCATCGCCATATTTAAAAGTAATATGCGATTCCTTGTTTTTTTAAACATCATTTAACCCATCTTTCTCAATAAGTCTGTACCCAACCCCACGGGTTACTTTGACCGATAGCCCGCTGCCTGAAATCATCAACTTTTTACGCAGCAACGATACTTGACTCTCAACATTGTTGTCGGATACCTCCGCGTCATATCCCCAAAGCTTTTCCATGACGGTCTCCTTTGACACATAACCGCTCTTGTGCATTAACAGCAATTCTAAAAGCTGTGATTCCTTTAACGTCAGCGAGTAATCTTCACCGTCATGTCTAAGCGTCAGTGTGTGAGGGTTGAAGTCCGACATCCCCGCCTTCAGCAGACCTCCTACATGCAGTTCGCCGTCTTTTCTTCTCTGGAGCGCGCGAAGACGCGCCAAAAGCTCATCCATATGAAAGGGTTTGGGAAGATAATCATCCGCTCCGCCGTCCAAACCCAGAACTACATCCCTGGTATCCCCCCGTGCTGTCAGCAGCAGCACCGGAGTGTTAATGCCTTCCCGTCTCAATTCTCTAAGAACCGTGAGTCCGTCAGTTTTAGGCAGCATGATGTCAAGCAATATAAGGTCGTATATACCGGTTAACGCGCAATCCAGACCGTACTCGCCGTCATAAGCAAGGTCGGCAGTTATATTATTTTTTTGCAAAACAGCGGCTACAGCCTCTGCCAACTCCCGCTCATCTTCGATAATAAGCGCTTTCATCCCGTATCAATACCCCTCCCTGCTGCTCTTTGAGTGCTGCTGTCGATTTTTTCACTTCTCTAAGAAACTTCACTTAATGATACATACTTAAACTGAAATAAAGCTAAAACAACAAAGACAGTATACCACCGGCAGATTCTGCGCGCCAGAGACGATAACTCTTCCCATTTTAGCTTCATTCCAGTTTTGAGTTTTACAATTTCCGCAGTGCTAAACAACACAAGCTTTTTCGGAGGTTGTAAATCTATGAAGCAAATTAAAAAAGCATTATGTCTGCTCCTGGTTTGTTGTCTTTTAACTACGACTGCCTGTAAAGCCAAGAGTAAACGTAACGCAGAAAATCAAGGAATAGGAAGATATACCGAAACCGATATAACCCCGCCGATAAACGGACAGTTTCACTCCGCCGTTATGCAAGACGGTACGATTATCTGCGCGGATTATGGATTAAAACGTCTTTGCGAGAGCCGCGACGGCGGTGAAAGCTGGGAAATTTCCGACGGGCCGGGCGCCGGGAACGGAAAATATGAGGGAGTCCGGGTTTGCGCATTCTGTCCTGATGGCAGTTTTATTGTGTATATACCCGCAGATGGTCTTTATAAAATAACACGCGACGGCAACGCTGTACAGTATACGGCGCAGGGATTCGACGCACAGCAGGACGAGGGGTCATTTACTAATATCTCCATTCTTAAAACGTTCGGCGAAGATAGGTTGCTTTTATGTTATATGGGCGGAGCTATGATGGTCCAGGAAGGCTCCGGGAACCAGGGACGTCCCCGTACAGCCGGCGGAGGACCGATTTCCTCCACGCCGGGAGGAACGCAAGACGATACTGTAATTAAGCAGGATACCGATAAGACGGATGAAGGAGAAAACGAGTCCGAACATAGGTCCGGCAGCCAAGAATACTCAATGAGTATGGCCGGACCGGGGACGGGTAAAAACCTGCTTCTCGAGCTCAGCACCGGAAAACTCATAGCGGAGATCCCGCTTGACGTAGTAGTCTCCGCAGCAGCAGACGGAGATATTCTCTATCTGCTCGATATGAGCGGCGAGGTCTTCCGTTACGGGCTCAATGACGGCGCTTCTTTAGGCGGAACCGCTATTTCCTTTGCAAGTGCTAATCAGGATGGTCCGTCCGGCATGGCAGTTATGCTTGGCGCAGGCGCTCTTGCGGCAGCCGACGGCTCGTTATACTCCGCTCGCGGCGGTAATCTATTAGAAGCGGATACGGCGGGAGAAACTCGCATAGCAATTAACGGTACCGACTACGCATTCGGCGCGCCGCGCAGCGAAGTGGATTCGGTTTTTATTCTGCGAGACGGAAGCATACTCATTAATGTGTCGGTTGCCATGCAGAGCAATCATCTGTATAAATACATTTGGGATGAGGACGCAAAAACCGATCCCGATAAAACCATAACCGTATGGTCTCTGTCAGACAACGCCTTGGTTCGAGCCGCAATAGCGGAGTTTCGCAAACAATACCCGGACGCTTTAGTAGTGTATGAGGTGGCGTTGAGCGATGACAGCGGAATTTCAGTTGACGATGCCGTAAAGACGCTGAACACAAGATTACTTGGCGGAAACGGACCGGATATTCTTATATTGGACGGTTGTCCGAAGGAAAGTTATGTCAAGAAAGGTATACTTCTTGACCTGTCGGAACTCGTCGATACCGGCGGCATATTTTCAAATCTCCTCGCGCCGTTTATACAGAACGGAAGTACCTTTCTTATCCCCACTCAATTTTATCTGCCGGCCCTTATAGGGGAAAAGGACGCTCTTTCAAAGGTTCATACGCTTGAGGCATTGGCGGCTTTGGTAAAAGAGGGCAACGGTACCGCGGCAAATGAACCGGGGATGGGAAGGATATCAGAACTTCCGAAAGACGAAAGAGCCGAGCTTTACTTTGATAACTTAGAGGAACTGTTCGACGTACTTTGGCCTGCTTGCGAACCGGCTATAATAAACAATAATCATATAGAAGAAGATGCGTTGAGAGCTTTTCTGACGGCAGCGCGTACCATAAGCGACAAGTATGGTCTTTGCGAAGACGACGACCAAAGCGGCAGACCAGTTATGGGTATGGGTTTTGCAGAAGCGGGAGGACCGGTGACCATTCTGACCTCTTCTCTGGTACACTATACCATGCAACAAACCAATTTCGGAGCGTTCTTGGTCGGTAACTTCTCGCTGCTTCGTATGATGATGGAACGTACCGACTCCGATATAATGCCGTTTCCAGGTCTTGCCGAAGGGGTATTCCAACCATCTACTGTCGCGGGTCTGAACGCGGATACGCATAACGTTCAACTTGCGTCGGAGTTCATCGCGGCAATGCTCTCAGCCGAAGTACAACAGTTCAATTACGGGACAGGACTACCGGTAACTAAAAACGGATTAAAAGCTCAGATCGCAGACGTCGAGTCCCGAAACATGGAAAACGGCAGCACTGTTAATATAAATACGGACGATTTGATAAGCAAGCTGACAGTACCATCGGACGGCGACAAAGCTTTATTGGATATGATGTGGGACAGTATTGTCAAATATATGAAGGATGAAACAGATTTAGAAGGAGCCGTAAAGTCGATTGAGAGCAGCGTTAAAAACTATCTTGCAGAACGGCAATAAAGTGAAAAAACAGTATATCATTCCGAAAATCTTGAGCAAAGAAGGAGTTTATGCCTTCTTGTTCCTCTTGCCCAGCTTGTTAGGGTTGTCTATATTCTTCGTGATTCCATTCGCGGACACGCTGCGCCGCAGTTTTTACGACGCGCGGGGGAAAAATTTCATAGGTTTTGACGGTTACATCTCGGTCATCAAGAACGACGCGTTCAAGCTGGCCGCCGCTAATACCGCGAAGTTCGCTGTTGTGTGCATTCCTGCGCTCGTAGTGTTTAGTCTTATTACGGCGCTTATGTTAAGGACGATACGTCCAAAGGGAAGGGTCTTTAAGACATCCTTTTTACTGCCGATGGCAGTTCCTGTAGCCAGTGTCGCTTTGCTCTGGCAGGCTCTTTTTGCCGAGAAAGGGCTGGCTAACAACATACTTGTAAAAATAGGTTCCAACCCGATTGACTTTATGGGTTCGACTGCAGTATTTTGGGTGCTTATCTTCACCTACATATGGAAAAATCTCGGGTATGACATGGTGTTGTTTTTGGCGGGGTTGGACGGGATATCCGTCAGTTTGTATGAAGCGGGACGCGCGGACGGAGCGAACTCGTGGCAGCTTTTCAGATACATAACTCTGCCCGGAATTTTGCCTACATTGGGTTTGGTATCCACGCTGTCGCTGCTAAACAGTTTTAAGGTGTTCCGCGAGGCTTACCTTGTAGCCGGAGCTTATCCTCATGATTCAATATATCTGTTGCAGCATTTGTTTAATAACTGGTTCGCAAACCTTGATATCTCGCGGCTCTGTGCCGCAGCTGTTCTTCTCACGCTTGTTCTATTGGTTATGGTAGCGTTTTTCAGGTTGTTTACTCAAAGGGAGGGACGGGATTGAGAAAAGAATCAATGAAAACCGCATTAAGAAAAATCCCGATTTTCCTCTCTCTGACACTCACAGCGCTCGCAACATGGTGGGTCGTTTGGTTTATGGCGACAGGAAGCCTTATGTCACTTGAAGAGCTTCGCGCAACTCTCGGTCCCGCGTTGTCGGGCACAGATGGTCTTTCGTCCTGGCCGTTGCTGCCGGCATGGCCTACGTTCGGACCGTTGCTGGAACTGCTGCTTGATACTCCGCAGTATTTTACGATGTTTTGGAACACCATCAGACTGGTGTTACCCGCCGTACTAGGTCAATTGATTATAGGCGCACCGGCGGCATACGCGCTGAGCCGTTTCAGCTTCCGCGGACGCAAACTGCTTATTACCCTCTATATGACGCTCATGCTTATGCCGTTCCAGGTGACTATGGTACCCAATTATCTGGTAAACGAACGTTTAGGGCTTATGGATACGTTATGGTCGGTAGTGCTGCCCTTCGCATTCTCAGCGTTCCCCGTGTTTATCATGATACAGGGTTTTAACGCTGTGCCTAAAACGCTTATGGAAGCCGCAGCAATCGACGGCGCGGGACCGGTGCGTACTTTTTTTACCATCGGGCTGCCACTGGGTATGCCCGGTATACTTTCAGCATTGGTTCTCGGCTTCCTCGAGTGTTTCAGCGCCATAGAACAGCCTCTGACCTTCTTAAAGACCCCCGCAAACTGGCCGCTTTCGCTCTATCTGCCTCAGATTGCGGCGGAAAAACTGGGACTGGCTATGGTAGCCTCGCTTATAATGCTTGCACCGGCAGCTCTGGTATTCCTTTTCGGACAAAAATATCTGGAATTAGGTATACAAGCTTCCGGGATTAAGGAGTGAGATTATGATAAAACGCATAAAGGCGGTTATAAAATCTATCCCCCGTTTCTCCGACAAAAATCAGAGCCGGGCTTTTGGAAATCTTCTGCGGTTTTTTGCTTTGATGTTGGTACTGACCATTATTGCGCGCGGAGCAAGCGCCAGCGTGCTTCCGAAAGTTCATGTATCCGTTCCCTCAAGAGCAGAAATAACCGAGGGGTATTCCGGATATGCGAATATCAGCGCGGGCAGAGCGTCTGAGATTTCTGTCCCGGAAGGGTTGACGATTCTCCAAATGCTGGTTGGCGCAGGTCAGATGGTGGCGGCGGGAGATCCCATAGCAAGATTCGATATTTCCGGACTAAATGAAAGAATCATTATTGAAACAGCCGCGTTAGATAAACTTAATCTGGAATTTAGCAAGCTCACGCGGGACGAAACCGCAGATGCCGCTTTGCTGGAATCAGCCAAACTCAGTCTGTTGAGAGCCGAGGAGGATTTTAAGACCATAAAGGCTCAATGCAGCAGCGAAACAGCCGCGGCGGCCGCCGCGTTTGCCGAAGCTGAAAAGAAGCTCACTGGTAATGTGTACTACAAAGCAGTAAATGCCGCCGAAAAGAACTTGGAGCAGGCGAGAAACGAGCGTGAGGATATAAAAGCAAACGGCGAAAACGAAGTAGCCGCGGCACAGAAGGTTGTAGATGATTGTGAAGCGGTATACGCGGCCGCTCCCGCCGGATCCTTAAAAGATGCGGCTCTGGCAGAGCTTATTTTGGCGGAAACCGCGCTGATTGACGCTATAACACAAGCCGCTTCGGAACTGCTGGCGGCAGATAACAAAGTACAGACGGCAAAGGACACTCTTGCTAAAGCCGAACAGGACTTTTTAAACTTGGCAGGACAAACCAAAGAAGCATTGGAATCGGAATATGAACGATGCCGAGTGACGCTCGCAGCCGCAAAAAACAAGGAATCTGACGCGTTGCTTTCAGCCGAAAGAAGGGTGGAGGATGCAAGAGCGTCACTCGCTAAGGCGCAGGATGATCTGCTCAAGAACCAAACACAGGTTGCAGACACAACCGAACAGAACAGAATTAATGCCGCTACCCTGAAGCTGGATATAGAAAAACAGAAAAACACAGTAGCTCTTTTAGACAAACTTTACAATGATGCAGGCGTTCTTTACTCTGATATGTCGGGAGAGGTAACCCAGACGATAAACGAAGGTGAAATGACAGGAAAAGCACCGCTGCTGACATTCGCAGATGGAAACAGCGGGTATGAAGCGACGCTCATACTCAACCAAAACGAAGCAAAGAGTTTTTCTGTCGGAGATGAATGTCTGGTAAGTACGGGCGGAGGAAATCTGTATTTCATCCCAACGGTAACAGGTTCGGTAAAAAGTATATCTATGCCGGACGCCGCCGACATGGTAGATATTGTGATACACCTTACCGAAGGGGATTTCACCCGAGGGCAAAGGGTTCAGATTCGTACGGTGACCAACCGCGACACATACAATTCCGCAGTCCCTCTTTCGGCTTTGCATTCGGACAGCACAGGATATTTCATTTATGCTGCGGAAACAAGGGTAACGGTGTTAGGCGCCGAAAATATTGTAGTACGACTGCCCGTTGAGTTGCTGGCGTCTGACGACAATATGGCTGCTATTTCCGGTCCGGTAGATCGCGCAACACAAATAATAACCGGCAGTGACAAACCCTTTGAAAGCGGCGATAGGGTACGGGTAGAAGAATGAAGCGGTATAAAGCGCTTATATTGGATATACTGTTGATAACCGTGCTTTGTATCCTCGTGTGGGCAGGTTACTCATGCAAAAAAGAAGTGTCCCGTTGGTTCACGCCTATATCCTTGCGGTATACAGTTCCGATAAGCGGTGAAAAAGCTTATGCGGCAAGGCTATATTCCGTAAAAAACAGCGATGACGGTGTATTTTGGCCGAGTTTCTGGCAGGAGGGCGAGGCAACGCTTAGTTCCGAATGGAGTTCTGTTAAGACCGATTGCGTTTTTTACAGCGGAGACGCCTCATTAGCATGGCCCGGACAATATTTATACGGCTGCGCGCCGGGGTCTGCGGACAGCGCGGGCTGCGCGCTCTCAGAGGCTTTAGCATTCAAGCTTTTCGCACAGGCAGATGTCGTTGGAAAAGCCCTTGAGATCGATTCTGAAACATATATTGTCCGCGGCGTCTTCAATGGAGATATGTTTTTGGCGCTGCTCTCATACGGAATTGAAGATAAAAGCGCAAGCTTTGAAACGATCGAATTGTCCGGGGGAACCGGTACGGCGCTCCGAGACAGCGCCGAAGCATATGCCGCCGCTTCCGGTCTTGGTAATCCCGACAATCTGATGATGGGTGAAGCTTTGGAATCAATTGCCGGTATACTGGCGGCTCTGCCAATAGTTATTACCGCAGTCTTTGCTTTCTTTCAGTTATTTAAGTTGTTGCACAAACAGAGTATGTTGATTTATAACACAGCGGTTTTTTTGGTCTTCCTGTTTTTTGCTCTATTGCTGCCCCGTTTTGTGGAAGCTCTGCCTGCCTGGTTCGTTCCGAATCGCCTTAGCGATCTATCGCACTGGACATCGCTTCCGGCGTCAGTGAGCAATAACTTTAGGACTTTTCTCGCCGCCGCACGGTCAAAAAGAGATATCGAAGGCTTGACCATCATTATTAAGCAGATAGTCTTGAGCTTCACGGCTTGTCTTATAACCATATTTGTATGTATGAACCGGAGTACAAGGACGTCTGAAAATTTAGACAGAGTAAAAAAGTTGCGTTTTTAGTCATAAGTGATATAATTATTAATAGTATTTCCGACCCTCAAAGCTAAGGCGACAGCTATGCTTTTTAGGGCGACAGGGTTCTTTTAGGAAACGAAGGAGCCTTCCTTTTGAAAAGGGGTACTTAATAACCTTATCTCAATTAGTATCAAAGGTTGTATCGCCGTCTTTTCGTTTGGAACGGAAAACGAGATACAGCTTTTTTTATGCGGGTTTGATTTTTAACTTGAAAAATACTAATAATTTCAGCTCCGGCAGGAAAGTGCATTTTAAAACTCTGATAACGACCATATCTTTTTAATAATGGTGCTTCGGTGAAAAAAGATATCGAAAACGCTAACCCAATACTACATCAGGCGGCGAGGACATGTACTTCACTGCTATTGATTATCGCGCTTATATTCTGTCAGGCATTATGCGTATTTCCTGCTTATGCGGCAGCAGATGAACAGGAGACATATTCAGTATCTTCCGATAACCCGGTTGCAGACCTGCCGGAAAATGGTAAAACACCGGAAACTCCGGAAAATTCCGACGATCCTGACGAAGAATATTCCACTGAACCGGCGGATTTTTTTCCTGCGTTTCCCGAAAATGAAGTATCTGAATATCCGCCTCCTGAAGATATCCCTGCCGAAGAGGATTTATCTGGCTTTATGCCCGAAGGCGACATTGTAACAGACGATTCGTCTGACTCCGAAATACCGGACTCGTTACCAGCTCCCGATTTATTTTCTCCTTCGTCTATGAGTTTACTTGATGACGCTCAGGATACGGTAATTTCAGTAGTATATGAAAAAGCGGGTATAAACGTTAAATTTACGCAACTCATGCTCGATTCGCTGACACAGACCGGACCTGTAACATTTTCAAATTACAACACATTCCCGAACTACGGAACAAATGATAATATCTGCGGCGTAACCGTTACCGACCTTCTTACCGCTGCGGGAATCAATGTTTTAGCGCTTGACAAAAAACAGACCATCAGCTTTTCGGCGGGCGGATATAACGCCGTGATGACCATAGAACAGCTGCTTGAAGACCGTTTCTTTTTCACGGCTGACGGGACAAAAGGTGAAAGAGTTCCGGTCATGATCGGTTTTGATCAGTCTGACAGCACGTTTCCGAGAAACTTCTTCGGGCAGGCATATGCCGGCGAACAGACCAGAAATCTTTTTGTACAGAGGATGACCCTAATATCCATAGGAGACGCCGCCGGTCAGTGGGATATAGTTTCTGCGACTCCTTCTTCCGGTTCCAATGTTTCGGCAGGAAGCTTAATTCGTCTGAAATCGGTATCGGAAGCGGCGGGGGCAAAGATACATTACACTCTCGACGGAACCGACCCAACCCGCGAATCGGCGATTTATAATCTTATCGCCGAAAGCTGGCTAGTCAATCACGGAATGACTGAAAATACTCCTATCAAAGTTCCGGATGGGTCGGGAAAGCTAATTCTAAAGGCATTTGTTTCCGGTTTAGGAAAAATCGACAGCGACGTTTTGACCTTTGAGTATATATATACATCGGCTAAACTAAACCAGGATCCTCCCACGGGTCTTTCCGGGGGGTTGCGAACTATATCGGGAACGACCTCCGCAATGGAGTATAATATGAACGCGGCAGCTCAAAGCGGATGGAAATCCTGCGTCTACGGTGAGACTCCGGTCGCGGCGGGAATCTACTTTGTACGGTATAAACAGACCGAGACACATAATGCCAGCGCTGCGGTTCAGATAAACGTCAGTGATAAGCTGAGCCAACCGAACCCGCAGGATCTTTCTGCCGGCAACGGAATGATTGTCGGAACCACAACGGCAATGCAGTATCACACCGATCCCGATGCGGCAGCCGGATGGCTAACGTGCTTTGCCGGAAGCACCTCGGTCGCCGACGGAATTTATTATGTTCGATACACGGAGACAGCGACACACAACGCGAGCGGCAGCGTCAGGATAATAATCGGAAAGCTCCCTCAATCCGCTCCTACAGGACTCGGTTCCGGGACAATGTCAATAACCGGAACGACTCCGGCTATGGAATATACAACTAATCCTTCGGTGAATACCGGTTGGATAGTTTGTTTGGAAGGTATTACGCCGGTATCCGGAAGCGGCGTCTATTATATCCGTTTTTCGGCGACGCCGACACATAACGCCAGCCCTTATGTCACATTGGTGATTTCCGAGGATAAGAGAGAGACCATCCTCACTGTTTATATCGGCGGACAGACGGCGAAAATGTTTACCCAAAAAGATTTGGATCTCCTGACGGCTCAAGGACCTTATACTTATTCGAGTTATAACACCTGGCCTACCTACGAAACACTTTCCGGTATAACAGGTGTCCGCGTAATGGATCTTTTGGCGGCTGCAGGTATCTCCGGTCTTTCTTCGGGACAGGGAATCAGATTTACCTCGTCCGACGGGTACTCGGGCATTGTTACGGTCGGGCAGCTTGAGCAACCGCGCTATTTTTTCAGCGCGGCAGGTTCACGCGGTGGTGCTCTGCCGAGTATTATTAATCTTACCGCCGGAGACGACTACAGGCGGCTGGTATTCGGTCAAGCGACCTCGGGAGAACAGATACACCCATCATATGTAAAGGACGTTATAAGGATCGACGTTGAAGGAAATGCCGGTTACTGGAGCGCACCGACAGCTACCCCCTCCCCGGGATCAACGCTCAAGCAAGGAGATCTGATACGCCTAAGCATACCGCCGGGTCAAGGTGACGCAAAGATTTACTATACTCTTGACGGAAGCGAACCGACACTCGGTTGCGCTATGTATAACTATGTCGCTGACCGTTGGCTTTTTCAGAAAGGAATGAGCGAGAATACGCCTATTTCAGCGCCGGGCGGGGCCTTTACCATCAAAGCAAAAATTATCGGCATAGGCAGGAACGATGGTCCTGTGGCTACATTCAGTTTTAATGCTTCTTTCGAAGAACCTGAGCCTCCGGAAATTGATGAGATCGCAAATGCTACCATCGAGGATTTACTTGAAGGGTCTATTGGAATAGGTTCCGGAGAATCCTTCTTCGTCCCGGCTAAAGAGGGAAGCATCATCTGGAATCCCGACGAAATGGACGGGTATTACGACGCTATGCTCGGCGGTTATATATTCACCCCAAAATCTGATTTTACCGGCGTCATCAGTTTTAAATATATTGATGATAACGGCGCGGAACATGACCTGAGCGTTACCGTCGAATCCAAAGATATCCCGATAGCCGGAAACAACATTAGCACGGCTACCGGGATCTTAAATGAAGCACGCACAACCGATGATATGGCTTTTAATGAAGTTGCTGTAAAAAACAGCGGTATGCCCGTTTGGTCAATAGTTACGCTATTTGTCGTTCCCGCGGCAGCTGCAGGGGTACTAATCGGTTACTTATTGCCGCGTTACGCTAAAAATAAAAAACGGAATGTAAGGTAGCTGCGTAATGAACGGGGTTGGGCTTTCCCGCATTATTCTGCCTATTTCTTCCGAACCGGGTAACACACCTCGGTTACCCAGTTATCGGGGTTAGGGTCGTGTCCCGGACTGACATGATAAATTAGGAACATAGCTGCGTCAAAGCGATAGTTATTATCAGTCACCCACGATGCTATCGCTTTATTAACTTCGGTAAGCCGGTCGTAGCCGCCTTTCAGTATGGAAGATGCTACATTGACCGCCGGAACGGTCAGAAAGCGAACATTCTCCGTGTCTTTATATGTTCCGGAAACAGCAACCTGTATCTCAACGTCTACCTCGGACTCCTTAAACCCTTCATCGTGGAATACGGCGAGGCTGAAAGAAGGGTTCGCCATTTGCATACTCTGCGATTCGGTTTCTAAGCCCATTTGCTCCCAAAGAGTCCTCTCGTCCCCGTAGGACGGAATAACTTTGCGTAAGCTTGCCACATACCGCTGCGGGACTTCTTTTATCGTAACTGTGTAATTCATGAAAATATCATCTCCTATTCGATTGAGTACATTCTCAAGCAATTGCAGGCGACGCTCCGCCGCCTCTGCATCTTGCTTGGCTTGGCTGTGCTGGATTCTCAGGTAGTTCCGCAGGCTTTCGCTATCATTGTAAGTCAGCAGTATCTCCTTGATGACCGATAGGCTGAACCCCATGTCCTTCAGCGCTTGAATTTTGCTGACCGTCGAAAGCTGTTCCGCGCTGTAGAAACGATATGAGGTGAACTTATCAACCCGACACGGAATGAGAAGGCCAATCTCATCATAATGCCGCAGCATGCGCACACTGATCCTCGAAAGCTTTGAAAAATCACCTATTTTGATCATTTGCATCAACTCCATATACCGGTAATATGAGCTTATCTATAATTCTAAAGTATGACACAGTGGGAGAGTCAATAGCACAAAAAATTATTTTTTCAGCCATGATAGTTGTTTCTGAATAAGTAAAACCCCCTAAACACGGTATTTAGGGGGTTTTTCAATGGTCGGGACGACAGGGCTTGCAAGAATTCAGTGATATCAACAATTTGCAGGCGTTCTGGTGAGGGGTATCTGCAAAATGTCGCAGGGACGTCGATCAAAATCGAAGCGGCGATTATCGCTATACTTTTCAAAGCAGGTTTTGCCACTCTCTGCGGTTATAAAGGACTCTTAGAATATGTACTTCATTCAAGGTTTCATCAGCCGCATAGAAAACAGAATAGTTTTTCACAGGCATCTTTCGCAGACCACGTGCGGCAAATAACTCATCTCGTACAAGCGGATATCGCAGAGGAGTTTGCTTAAGTGATAGTATTTGCTCCTTGATAGAATAATAAATTTGCCCCG
>Ga0082212_10005905_pt1 | contig 16588 bp, 12 predicted proteins | sample TergutNt197P3_FD_71548 | JGI IMG/M metagenome (GOLD analysis project Ga0082212, IMG submission 71548) | Neocapritermes taracua P3 segment gut microbial communities from Petit-Saut dam, French Guiana - Nt197 P3 | ecosystem: Host-associated > Arthropoda: Insects > Digestive system > Gut ... | reverse complement strand
GGGATATACTTAATCAGCATAATTTTGCGAAACCCTGGTTTCTTGCGGGCGGCATCGGCCTGGAAAATATCGAAGCGGCTATGGCGCTTAATCCATTTGCCGTTGACATTTCCAGCGGAGCCGAAACAGACGGTATAAAAGACCGGGAAAAAATACTACAATTAACGGCGATGGCAAGAAAAGGAAATATTCAATGAACAAGGGAAATACCGGCGAAGCTACCCGCGGTAGATTTGGCGATTACGGCGGGCAGTACATTCCTGAAACTCTGATGAACGAGATTATCAATCTGGAAAAAGCCTACAATTATTATAAAACGGACAGTGCTTTTATAACGGAGCTGGATAGCCTGTTCAAAAATTACGCGGGCCGTCCTTCGCTATTGTATTATGCCGAAAAAATGAGCCGTGACCTTGGCGGCGCGAAGATATATCTGAAGCGTGAGGACATGAATCACACCGGCTCCCACAAGATTAACAATGTGCTGGGTCAGACTCTGCTGGCGAAAAAGATGGGAAAGACCCGGATCATTGCCGAAACAGGTGCGGGCCAGCATGGAGTAGCGGCGGCAACCGCTGCGGCGCTTCTGGGAATGGAGTGCGAAGTCTTCATGGGAAAAGAGGATACCGAGCGCCAGGTTCTTAACGTGTACCGCATGGAACTCTTGGGCGCGAAGGTTCATCCGGTAACATCGGGGACCCAGACTTTGAAAGACGCGGTAAATGAAACCATGCGGGAATGGGTCAGCCGTGTTCATGATACGCATTATGTGCTTGGCTCGGTCATGGGGCCGCATCCCTTTCCCATGATTGTGCGGGATTTTCAGAGTGTGATCGGCAGGGAAGCAAAAGAGCAGATTCTGGCGGCGGAAGGAAAGTTGCCCGCGGCGGTGATTGCCTGCGTGGGCGGCGGCAGCAATGCAATGGGTATTTTCTACGATTTTATTCCCGATACAACGGTCCGGCTTATCGGCTGCGAGGCCGCCGGTCAGGGAGTAAACACAGAAAAACACGCCGCCACAATTGCCAAGGGTTCGGTTGGCGTCTTCCACGGAATGAAATCCTACTTCTGCCAGAACGATGAGGGGCAAATCGCACCGGTATATTCGATTTCGGCAGGGCTGGATTATCCGGGTATCGGGCCCGAGCACGCCTGGCTTAATGACACAAAACGCGCCGAGTATGTGCCAATTACCGATGAAGAGGCTGTCTGCGCTTTTGAGTATCTTGCCCGGACCGAAGGCATTATCTGTGCGATAGAGTGCGCCCACGCTGTTTCCCATGTGCAAAAAATAGCGCGTAACTTCAGCAAAGACGAAAACATCATTATCTGTCTTTCGGGCCGGGGAGACAAGGATGTTGCGGCAATTGCCCGTTACCGGGGGAGATCGATTCATGAGTAATATTGCCAATGCTTTTCAAAACGGAAAAGCCTTTATTGGTTTTGTTACAGGCGGCGACCCTACCATCGAAAAGACAAAAGAGTTCGTACTGGAAATGATCGGGGCCGGGGCGGATATGGTGGAAATCGGTATTCCCTTTTCGGACCCCATTGCCGAAGGACCGGTTATCCAGGAAGCGAATATCCGCGCCCTGTCCGCAGGGACCACGATTGAAAAATTGTTCGATTTGGTAAAGGATTTACGCAAAGAAACCGCAGTCCCGCTGGTGTTCTTAACTTATCTTAATCCGGTCTTTCATTATGGCTACGATGCTTTTTTCAGACGCTGCGGCGAAGCCGGTCTTGACGGGATCATCATCCCTGACCTGCCCTTTGAGGAACAGGGCGAAGTGCGAGAAGCGGCTTCGCGGCACAACGTGGACCTTGTCTCCCTTGTCGCTCCCACTTCTGAAGCTCGAATTAAGGAAATCGCCAAAACCGCAACGGGTTTTATATACCTTGTTTCATCAATGGGCGTAACCGGAATCCGCGGGGAAATTACCACCGATCTTGCCGCAATCACCGCTGCAATCAAGTCCGTTACGCCGCTGCCTGTCGCCGTTGGCTTTGGTATACATACCCCGGCCCAGGCCGCACAAATGTCCCATATTGCTGACGGTGTTATTGTAGGAAGCGCCATTGTCAAAATCGCGGCGGAGCATGGCGCGGCGGCAGGACCGCATATTTACCGTTACGTGAAAGAAATGAAAGATGCTGTCATGGCTGCGCTGTAACAGCAGTTAGCCGCGCACTTTCGCGATGACTTCCCATTGGGTAACAAGCATTCCCGCAAGCATCAGGATAAATCCCAGCAGGGTCCAAGGGCCTATTTTTTCCGAAAGCAGAAGCGCACCCCCAAAAGCGGCAAAGCAGCCCTCAAAGCAAAGGATGATCGTCGCGTGGGCGGGCGGCGCGTCGCGCTGGGCAATTACCTGCAGGGTATAGGCAATTCCCACCGAACCCAGGCCGCCGTAAAGGATGGGGATAATGGCCTCCAAAGGGAAAGACACAGCGCCTGTCCTGAGCGCCGCGACAAGCGCGGGGAGCGGCTGCCATGCAAAAAGACCGGCGCTTAATAACGCGGCGTCAATGCGTCCGATTGCTGTACTCACAAAAGGCTCTGCCAGAAAAGCGCCGGCAAGCGATAATATGCCGCATACTGCGAACTGTCCGGCGGAAAGTTCTATCGGATCTATATGGGAACTTTCGTTCCCGGGCGTGTTCATCAGCCGGTCAATCAGCAGTACATGGACTGTCCAGAACAGAGCGCTTATTACAGTGATTATGTCGCCGGGGTTTATCGAGTCCAGATGGCCGGCGGCGCTGAGAAAATAAAGCCCGGCGAGGGTAAAGACCGAACCAAGCCAGGTAGCGGGGCCGGTTTTTTTTCCGAGCAGGATTCCGAAAATGGGGGTGAACACCACATAGAGCCCGGTAATAAAACCGGCATTACCCGCCGTGGTAAAAAGCAATCCGAATTGCTGGAGTATGACAGCGATAAAAAGACAGCATCCGGCCGCCAGTGACGGCAATAAGAGGCTTCGGGGAGATCCCGGCTTTGCAGCGGAATTTACAAAACTTTTTCGCCTGAAAAAAATAAAGGGGAGCAATGAAAGGCTCCCCAAAATAAAACGAATTCCGTTAAAGGCAAAGGGCCCAACGTATTCCATTCCGAACCGCTGGGCAACAAATCCAAAACCCCAAATACCCGCGGTAAGAAGGAGGAGGATGTCCGCCCGCAGAGCCCTTTTGTTCACCTTTAACGCGGTTTAGCGTTTTTTATACAAGACGAAACCAACTACCGCACAAGCCGCGCCTATCCCGATTTGAATAAGCGAATTCTGAACAACTTTGGTCTGTGTACCAAAAAATCCGGCTACCCTGTTCGCGGCTCTTCCGCCGGTCGAGGTGCTAAACGAGATCAGGTTGTAAGCCCCAAGAACAAGAACAACCACACCAACGACAAGAAGCACAATACCAACAATCCTTACAATACTCATTTTTCCTTCCTTAAAAAATAAATTTTTAATGTTCTTCCCGAATTAGGGCTTCACTGAAACCAGCTATCCCAAGTTTTTCGGTAATTGATTGTACATCAGTTCCGGGTACTCCGGCAAGTACCACCCTGAAATATTCGCCGTTCCGTTCATAGGCAGGCTCAAGCCCCGCATTCTTTAATTTTTCAAACGCGTCAACCGCGTTTCGGGCTACCTTGTAAGAGCCAACCTGCAGCCGGTATACCTTGTCTGGAGCAGGGGTGATGCCTGGATTCAATTTTACGCTGCTATATGACGAGGACGGAACTGCCTGCATAACCGGAGTTGTTTGCGTTACAGGCTCAGGCGGAACATAGACAGCCGCCGGACTGTAAACCGGCTCTGGTACAGGCACAGGCACAGGGCTGGGCGCTGTTACAACCGCAGGCGGCGGCGTCCACAGGGAATCCGTTGTTTCGGGACCGCCCGAAGGGTGCGCAATAATCCGGTCAATACTTTCAATCAGGACCGGCGCTGTTCCGGTAATCAGCATGTCAAGCTCTTCCGCCGCTGCTTTGGATACATCAATTACCCGTGCGGCAACAAAAGGCCCCCGGTCATTTATCCTAACCGTTACCTTTTTGTTGTTATGCTGATTGGTAATAATCAGCAAAGTGCCAAAGGGCAGGGACGGATGAGCGGCGGTATAAAGGGAAGAATTAAAAATTTCTCCCGATGCCGTAGGCCGCCCGTCAAATTCAGGCCCATACCAGGAAGCAATTCCTTCCTGTCGGAAGAAATCCATTACCGGAATCTGGGCTTCCGCATTGCGCGGGATCCAAAGACCCATAGCGCAAAATAAAAGCAAAATAACGCTTATTCGTTTCATATCGTAAATATCGGCATTTTTTGGCTTTTATCTTAGATCACCATCACCAGAGAGGAATATTCCGCCAGATAAGAATCCCCGGTAATAAGAACTTATCCCTAAGGAACCGCTGAATAAATCCAATCGAGGATTTAAGCTGAAATCTTTATAATGTCATCTTACATAATCTGTTCGTCAATGGGCTTGCCGCCGGGAACCATAGGAACAACTCTTTCATCCTTATCAATGATTACTTCAATCAGGACAGGCCTGCCGGCGGCAAGAACCCCGGGACTTTTTTTAAGAGCGTCCAGAAAAGCGGGTTCGGTATCAGCGCGAAAACCGGACACGCCGTAGGCTTCGGCAAGTTTGATAAAATCCGGGGCCCTGCTGTCGAGGCTGGTTTCAAAATAACGGGATTTGTAAAATAAGTTTTGCCACTGGCGCAGCATCCCAAGCGTATGGTTGTTGAAAACAATGATAAGCACCGGCAGGCGGTAATGAACAAGGGTCGCCATCTCGGCGCAGTTCATTCTGAAACAGCCGTCTCCCGTAAACAGAACTACGGGCTTTGCCGGATTGGCGATTTTGGCTCCCACTGCCGCGCCCAGACCATAGCCCATAGCGCCCAAACCGCCCGAACTGAGAAAGCTGCGCGGACGGCTGAAGGGGTAGAACTGGGCAGCCCATATCTGGTGCTGACCCACATCGGTAACAACAATTGCCTCGCCGCCCAGGGCTGCGGCTGTTTCCTGAATAACAAAGCGGGGATGCAGGGCGGTTTTGCGGTGATGATCCCTGGGAATAACCGCCTTCCACTTCTCTATTTCTCCGTTCCATTCGGTAGGCATTTTCGCGGGGAGCTTATTGATAAGGCTGTTCAATACGGTCTTTATATCCCCCACAACGGCGGCATCGGCTTTTATATTCTTGTTAATCTCGGCCGGATCAATATCAATATGGAGAATTTTCGCGGAACGAGCAAAACGTTCAACCTGGCTCGTTACGCGATCTGAAAAACGCGCTCCCGCGGCGATCAAGAGGTCCGATTTTTGCACCGCCTTGTTGGAAGCGGCAGTGCCATGCATCCCGATAAGGCCGGTACAGAGTCTGTGATCATGGGGAAAGGCGCCCATTCCCATAAGGCTCAAAGCCACGGGCGCGTTAAGAAGTTCCGCGAGCTTTTTCAGTTCCCCTCCTGCGCCGGAATGAATCACCCCGCCGCCGGCATAGAGCATGGGGCGTTTGGCCTGTTTCAGGAGTGTAACGGCGTTATCGATATCGGCTTCGGTGAAGGTTTCACGTTTGGCTCTTTCAGCCAGCCGCCCGGCGCGTCCATCCGCCTCCGCACCCCGGCCCGGAAAATTTTCAGCTAACGCGGTGCCAATATCCTTTGGAATATCGATAAGTACCGGACCGGGCCTGCCTGATTTTGCGACAATAAACGCTTCCCTTACCACAACGGCAAGGTCGCCCGCATCTTCCACTATCCAGTTGTGCTTGACTATGGGCATGGTAATTCCGGCGATATCAACTTCCTGAAAACTGTCCTTGCCGAGCAGGGGAACGCTTACGTTGCCGGTGATGGCGACAATTGGAACAGAATCGACAAAAGCAGCGGCAATACCGGTAACAAGGTTGGTGGCTCCCGGGCCGGAAGTGGCAAGGCAGACTCCGGTCTTGCCGCTTGAGCGGGCGTAACCGTCCGCGGCATGAGCGGCGTGCTGTTCATGGCTTACAAGAATATGACGGATTTTTTTCTGCTGCCTGGAGAGTTCGTCATAAATATGCAGAACGGATCCTCCGGGATAGCCGAAGACGGTATCCACTCCCTGTTCAATGAGGGTTTCAACAAGTATACGGGCGCCGGTATATTGCATAATTATTTTTTGGCTCCTTTAATCGCTTTCAGTACCGCGGCGCACATTTCTTTTGTGCCGACAATTTTTTCCCCGCATCCGTCGCCGCGGCCCGCGATGTCAACGGTGCGCAGACCGCTATCCAGCGCCTGATTCACCGCCGCTTCCAGCGCGGCGGCCTCTTTTTCAAGACCGAAGGAATAGCGAAGCATCAGCGCCGCAGAGAGAATCGCCGCCAGAGGATTGGCAATGTCTTTTCCGGCAATATCCGGCGCGGAACCGTGAATGGGTTCGTAGAGCCCAAATGTCCCTGCCCCGCTCCCTCCGCCCGGTATACCCGGAATCCCCGCAAGGCTCGCCGAGGGCAGCATACCGATAGAACCTGTCAATACCGAGGCTTCGTCAGAAAGAATATCGCCGAACATATTTGAGGTAACAATCACGTCAAACTGACCGGGGGCGCGGATAAGCTGCATGGCGGCATTGTCAATGTAAAGGTAACTGGTTTCAATATCAGGATGATCCTTTGAAACTTCCGCCGCAACTTCCCGCCAGAAGCGCGATGACTCAAGCACATTGGCTTTGTCAACAATGCAGAGTTTCTTCCGTCTTGCGGCGGCGCAGGCATAGCCTGTGCGCAGTATCCGCTCTATCTCTTCCCATGAATATTTCTCGGTATCAAAGGCCGCGCCATGACTGCGGCCCGCGCTGGATTCATCAATCCGTCCCCGTTCGCCAAAGTAAATTCCCCCTGTCAGTTCCCGCACAATGAGGATGTCAAAAACCGGCCTGCCGTCCGCGTTACTCGCAATCAAGACTTCGTCCTTGAGGGGGCAGGCGGCGCGAAGCTGGGGCAAAAGAGCCGCGGGCCGCAGATTTGCAAATACCCCAAGGCCAGCGCGGAGTTCCAGCAGCCCCCGCTCGGGCCGCAAATGGCCGGGCAGATTGTCCCATTTGGGACCGCCCATCGCGCCCAGCAGCACGGCATCGCACTGTTTCGCCGCCTCAAGGGTTTCGGGCGGCAGGGGGGAGCCGGTCTCATCAATAGCCCTGCCTCCGGCAATCATCTGTGCATAGTTGAACGTATGTCCGTATCTATCGCCAATCAGATCCAGCGCTTCCACTGCCCTGGCAGTTACTTCCGGCCCAATCCCGTCGCCGGGTATCAAAGCTACAGAAAAATTCATATTTGTTCCCCGGACTTCCGTTCAATGTCGCTGATCAATTTATACTCTATGGAATCTACCAGCGCGGCGCGGCTTGCGTCGATAATGTCCGCCGAAACGCCCACGGTATTCCAGCTTCGCCGGCCGTCGGTGGATTCAATCAAAACCCGGACACGCGCGGCAGTGGCTTCCTTTCCGTCAATTACGCGCACTTTGTAATCCTCCAGGCGCACCTTTGCCAGGCCGGGGAAAAAACGGGTCAATGCCCTGCGGAGCGCACCGTCAAGCGCGTTAACCGGCCCGTCTCCTTCGGCAGCCGCTATCTCGTACTGGCCTTCAACCAGCACTTTTACCCACGCGTGGGAACAGGCAATTGTCTCGCCCGTGGGATGCTCGCTCATTACGCGGTACGCCTCAATGCGGAACAGAGGTTTGTATATGCCCAGCTCCCGCCGGACCAGAATTTCAAAACTCGCGTCAGCCCCTTCAAACGCCCATCCTTCGGCTTCAAGATTTTTCAGTTTTTCAGCTAACGCTGTTGTTACCGGATGATCCCTGGTAACAGCCGGTTCAATTTTCTTTACCCGCTCGGCAATGGCGGAACGCCCGCCAACTTCGCTCATTAAAAAATGCCGGTCATTGCCCACCGCCGCAGGTTCTATATGTTCAAAGGACCGCCTGTTTTTCAGAATGCCATCGGCGTGCATGCCCGCCTTGTGCGAAAAAGCGTGCGCCCCGACATAGGGCATATCGTCGCTTATTGAAACATTTGCAATCTCCGCTACCCGGCGGGTCAGTTCCGAAATGCGCGAGAGGTTTCCTTCCGGCAGACAGCGAAGCCCCATCTTGAGTTCCAGGCTTGGGAGCAGCGCGGCCAGCGCGGTATTGCCGCAGCGTTCCCCAAACCCCACCAAAGTCCCCTGCACATGAACGCAGCCCGCCTGCACCGCGCCGATGGTATTCGCCAGCGCAAGGCCGGAATCGTTATGCGCATGGATTCCCGGACGCGCACCGGGGATTGTTTCTTTAACCGCCCTCACTCCGGCGGCAATTGTATCGGGAAAATTTCCTCCGTTGGTGTCACATAACACGATCCTGTCCGCTCCCGCATCCGCGGCCGCCTTTGCCGCGGAAAGGGCGTAAGCGGGATTGGCCGCCCAGCCGTCAAAAAAATGTTCGGCGTCGAAAATTACCGTACGGCCTTCAGATTTGAGAAACGCCACGGTCTCAAAGATCATGGCGATGTTCTCTTCCGGTTCAATCCGCAGCACTTCGCTTACATGCAGGTCCCAGCTTTTGCCGAATATCACTACTCCTTCGGTTCCCGCGTTAAGCAGCGAACGAAGCTGGCAGTCGTCTGCCGCTTTGATACCCTTTTTTCTGGTCGAACCAAAAGCGCAGAGTTTGGAGTTCTTTAGTTTGAGGGAAGCGGCGGCGCTGAAAAATTCCAAATCTTTGGGATTGCTCCCCGGATTTCCCGCTTCGATCCATGCCACGCCGAGTTCATCCAGGGCTTCAGTAACTGCAAGTTTGTCCCTTATGGAAAAAACAATCCCTTCGCCCTGCGCCCCGTCCCGCAGCGTTGTATCCAGTATTTCAATGATTTTATCGCTCATTCCCTGTTTCCCGCCAGATCCCATTCCATCGCGTTTATCGCCGAAAGGTAAGCCTTTATTGACGACTCCACTATATCGGTAGAAACCCCTCTGCCGTTCCAGCGCCGTCCGTCCAGCGCTATCTTTACCATTGTTTCGCCCTGCGAAGAAGAACCTCCGGTAATGGCGCCGATTTCGTATAACTCAAGTTCCGGCTCCCTGCCCACAATCTGATTAATTGCCTTGAAAATCGAATCGATGGGACCGTCTCCCATGGAAACAAGTTTTTCGTATCTTCCGTCCCTGTGCTGCAGCCGTATAACGCCGGACGAGCCAAGGGCCGAGCCGGTATTAACCGCCCAGTGATCGAGCTTCCAGGTTTCGGGAACCGATACGGTATTATCCAATACAAGGGCTTCAATGTCGCGGTCGCTGACCGTTTTCTTTTTATCGGCGAGGTTTTTGAATTCGACAAAGATTTTTTCAAGCACCTCATCGTCAGCCGCAAGCCCCAGGTCTTTAAGGCGCTCCTCAAAGGCGTGGCGGCCCGAATGTTTACCGAGAACCATCCGGTTTTGGGGAATACCGATTGATTCGGGAGTCATGATCTCGTAGGTTTCCCGTTTCGCCAAAACCCCGTGCTGGTGAATCCCCGCTTCATGGGCAAAGGCGTTATCGCCCACAACAGCCTTGTTCGGCTGAACCTTTACTCCGGTTACCTGGGTAACCAGACGGCTTGCCGAGTAAATTTGGGCGCTGTCGATGCGGGTATCCACTCCTGTTCCGCAAACGGCAGAAAAGTAATCGTGCCGTACCCGCAGGCCCATAACCAGTTCTTCCAGAGACGCGTTCCCCGCCCTTTCGCCGATACCGTTAACCGTACATTCAACCTGATCCGCGCCGTTTACAACCGCGGCGATGCTGTTCGCCACGGCCAGCCCCAGATCGTTGTGGCAATGCACGGAAAGCAGCGCCTTTTCCATGCCCGGAGTATGTTCTTTCACATAACGAATTCGTTCGCCGAATTCGGAAGGGATCGCGTAACCCACGGTATCGGGAAAATTAACCGTCAGCGCACCCGCCGCAATCACCGCGCCGAATACCCTGCATACAAAATCAGGATCGCTGCGGAAAGCGTCCTCGGCGGAAAACTCAACATCATTGCAGAATTTTTTCGCGTATTTCACCGAGGCCGCCGCCTGTTCCAGCACCTGGTCCTGCGTCATTTTGAGCTTGTGCTCCATGTGCACCGGCGATGTCGCAAGAAACACATGAATCCGGGGGCCTGCCGCTTTTGCCAGGGCTTCCCTGGCCGCGTCAATATCCTTTTCAAGGCAGCGGCATAATCCCGCCACCGCGCTGTTTTTTATTATTCCCGCAATGGCTTTTACCGACTCAAGATCGCCGGGGCTGGAAACAGGAAAGCCGGCTTCCATAACATCAACGCCGAGTTTTTCCAGCCGTTTTGCCACTTCGATTTTTTCCGGCATATTCATGCTGCAGCCGGGCGCCTGTTCGCCGTCCCGCAGGGTGGTATCGAAAATCCTGATGCGGCGTTTACCGCTGCTCTCCATAAAATAACCTCCAAAATACAGTCCAGGCCCCTGAATGGTGCAGCCCATTCACCGCTTGAGAAATCCGGCAAGGTTGCTGGTCCTAAAAAGGAAACCTTCTCCTTACCGGCAAATAATACTAAGTACGAGTACAAACAGCGAAAGGGAAATGAAAAGCGGACAAAAACGCAGGGCGGAATCCGGCACACATACAGAGTCGTTCAATTGTCTGGCATACTGCTGCCGCACCTTTTTCTCCATTTACAGGGGATTTGCCTTATATTTACCAGTATAGCAATAATAGGGAGGAGTTGTCAACGCAATGCCAACAGCAATTCTCCATTTAGAATTTTTCCGATAATAAAGCATGGGAAGGGTACTGCTACAAGCGCATTTAGCAGCCTTTGACAAGGCCGGGGCAGGGATAGCCGGCATTTTGGAAGATTTTATCGGCTTTGTTGGTCAGGATGATGACCCTGGCGGGTAAACGGAGAATTGCTGGTCTGGTTGTGATATATTAGGGAATAGCAAAAAGGAGCTTTAATGGCAAAAGTACGGCTTGGGGTTATCGGTATCGGCAACATGGGTACTACCCATATAAAAAACATTACAGACGGACAAGTCCAGGACATGGAACTTACTGCGGTTACGGACTGTTCGCCGGAACGCCGGGCATGGGCCGCCGAATTTCTGGGGGCGCATTTCCCCGTTTTTGCAGACGAGAATGAGCTTATCCAAAGCGGGGGTATAGATGCGGTACTCATCGCGGTTCCCCATTACCAGCATCCAATGATTGCTATTGAAGCCTTCAAAGCGGGCCTTCATGTACTGTGCGAAAAGCCTTCCGGTGTTTATACCAAACAGGTACGGGAGATGAATGATGCCGCGGCAAAAAGCGGAAAAATTTTCGCAATAATGTTCAACCAGCGGACAAACAGTTGCTTTCGCAAAATGCACGAACTTGTTTCGGGCGGCAGTCTTGGAGCCGTCATGCGGACAAGCTGGATCATTACCAACTGGTTTCGCACGGAAGCCTACTATGCCTCAGGCGACTGGCGGGGAACCTGGGAAGGAGAGGGCGGAGGCGTTCTGCTTAACCAGTGCCCCCATCAGCTTGATTTGTTCCAGTGGATTTGCGGAATGCCCCGCCATGTACGCGCCTTCTGCCATAATGGAAAATGGCATAACATCGAAGTTGAGGATGATGTTACCGCCTATCTTGAATATCCCAACGGAGCAACCGGAACCTTCATCACCAGTACCGGGGAGTTCCCCGGCACAAACCGCTTCGAGATCAGCCTTGAAAAAGGAAAACTGGTAAACGAGGATGGAAATGAAGTGCTTTTGCACCGGTTGAACACAAGCCAGCGGGAATTCTGCAAAACATCAAGTGAAGGTTTTGGCCGCCCGGAATGTACTGTTGAAAAACTGCAAATTGAAAACAGCAATCCTCAGCATACCGGCGTTATGCAGGCTTTTGCAGGACGCATTTTGCGGGGAGAGCCGCTGATAGCCGAAGGTCATGAAGGAATTAACGGGCTTATCCTGTCAAACGCAATGCACCTTTCAAGCTGGCTGGATAAAACTGTAGAAATACCTTTTGATGAGGATTTGTTCCTTGCAGAGCTGAACAAGCGGCGCGCAGCTTCAAAAACAAAACCGGCAGCGGCGCGGTGTTCAACATAGGGGGTAAAAAAATGGCTTCCATGCCATTTTTTTACCTTGGAGTTTTTCCAGAGCTTGTTCCAAAACTAACCGAGTTTTGGAACAAGCTCACTTTACGGTTTTCTGTTAGAACGGCCTCTCCGCCAGGTACTTGTACTCCTTCCATACCCGTTCAGCCTGGGCCTTGGCTTTTGCAAGCAGGGCGTCGGCGCGGTCAGGGCTGGCGGCCTTGAGGCTCTTGAAGCGCACTTCCTTGTACATAAAGTCTTCAAGGCTCGTGGTCGGGTCTTTGGAGTCAAGCTGGAAGGGATTCTTGCCCTGATCCTTGAGCCGGGGATCGTAACGGTACAGGGGCCACAGGCCGCAGCTTACAACCGCTTTTCCCTGCTCAAGCCCTTTGCTCATATCGATGCCGTGGTTGATGCAGTGGGAGTAAGCGATAATGATCGAGGGGCCGTCGTAGGATTCCGCTTCACGGAAGGCTTTTATCGTCTGAGCCATGTTCGCGCCCATTGAGATTTTGGCGACATACACATAGCCGTAACTCATGGCCATTGCGCCCAGATCTTTTTTGACGATCTCTTTTCCGGCGGCGGCGAACTTGGCGATTGCGCCAACCGGAGTGGCCTTGGACATCTGGCCGCCGGTGTTGGAGTAAACCTCGGTGTCCAGCACCAGAATATTCACGTTTTTGCCCGAGGCAATGACGTGATCCAGGCCGCCGTAACCAATGTCGTAGGCAAAACCGTCTCCGCCAAACGTCCACACCGACCGCTTGATAAAGTAATCGGCCAGCGAGAACAGCAGTTTCGCCGTTGGCTTGGAGTCGTTTTTCAGGGCGGCTTTCAGATCGTCAACATTCTTCCGCTGTTCATCAATGGCGGCATCGTCAGCCTGTTTGTTGGCAAGCAGCTTATCAATGATGGCAGTTGCAATGCCTTCGCTCTTTGCCTTTTCTGCCATTTCGCGGGCGTGGATCGCCAGCTTGTCGCTGGTAAGCCGGTAGCCCATGCCGAATTCGGCGGCGTCTTCAAAGAGGCTGTTGGCCCACACCGGGCCGCGGCCAATGGCGTTTTTACAATAGGGAGTGGTGGGCAGGTTGCCGCCATAAATTGAGGAACAACCGGTTGCATTGGCGATAAGCGCACGGTCACCGAAAAGTTGAGACATCAGCTTGATATACGGTGTTTCGCCGCAGCCGCCGCAAGCGCCGGAGAACTCAAACAGAGGCCGCTTGTAGGCAAGTTCCTTGGCTCCTTTGATTTCCCCTACCAGAGTTTCGGGCAGGCTCAGGAAGAAGTCCCAGGCCGCAACCTGTTCCGCGTGGAATTCGGGATTATCGGCGTAGGATTTCCAGCTGAGGGCGCAGGGCTTGCTTGCGTCTTTGGACATCGGGCACACATTGAGGCAGACGCCGCAGTCCATGCAGTCCTCGGCGGAAATAGCGAGCGCCGCTTTTTGTCCGTCTACTGCCTTGGGTTTAATCCCGGCGGTTTTAAAACCTTTGGGCGCTTTTGCCGCATCAGCATCGCTGAGGTTCTTCATGCGGATACAGGCATGGGGGCATACAAAGGCGCAGTTGCCGCACTGGATACAGACATCGGAATTCCAAATCGGAACCCGCTCGGCGACTGACCGCTTTTCGTACTGGGTGGTCCCGGTGGGGAAGGTTCCGTCTTCGGGGAGTTTGCTCACCGGCAGGGTGTCGCCTTCCTGAATAGAGACTGTTCCCAGGGTGTCCCTGATCCAGTTGTCCTGGGCCGTGGTAAAGGGTTTCTTCATGTGAATATTCCCCTCAGGCGCGGAAGGATACTTTACCTCATTCACCGCGCCCAGAGACGCATCCACGGTTTTGTAGTTCTTCTCGACAACATCGGCGCCCTTCTTGCCGTAGGAGTGCTGTATATGTTCTTTCATCAGCTTTACTGCTTCGGCTTCGGGGAGTACGCCTGAAATTTTAAAGTAGGCAGCCTGCATGACCGTGTTGATACGGTTGCCCATTCCGGTACTGCGCGCAATTTCGGCGGCATCGATCACATAGAATTTTACCTTCTTGTCGATAATCCGTTTCTGAACTTCTACCGGAAGTTCCTTCCATACATCTGCCGCCTTAAACGGACTGTTGAGCAGGAAGGTTCCGCCGTCTTTGATCTTGTTCAGCATGTCGTAGGTTTCCATGTAGGAGAATTTATGGCAGGCCAGGAAATCCGCCTTTGTGATAAGGTAGGGCCGCCGTATCTTTCCCTTGCCGAAGCGCAGGTGGGAAACGGTAAAACCGCCGGATTTTTTCGAGTCGTAGGAGAAGTAAGCCTGGGCGTTGAGTTCCGGTTTTGCTTCGCTTATGATTTTAATTGAGTTTTTGTTTGCGCCGACCGTACCGTCCGAGCCGAGGCCGTAGAACAGCGCCTCGTTCATCCCTTCTTCTGCAAGCACAAAATGTTCATCGTATTCCAGGCTCTTGCCCAGTACATCGTCCTTTATCCCTACGATGAATTGGGCGGTTTTTTTACCGGAAAGGTTATCAAATACCGACTTGACCATGGCAGGGGTAAATTCCTTGGAGCCGAGGCCGTAGCGCCCGCCCAGGATCACCGGGCAGCAAGAGAAGGGAGCCTGACCGGCGGCCTGCATTTCGCTGATGGCGGTACACACGTCTTCGTACAGCGGCTCGCCCAGAGATCCTGGCTCCTTGGTGCGGTCCAGAACAGCGATGGCCTTTACTGTGGAAGGCAGGGCCTTTACAAACAGTTTCGCGTCAAAGGGACGGAATAGCCGCACCTTTATCATGCCGACCTTTTCACCCTTGCTGACGAGATAATCAATTGTTTCCTCGCAGGTATCCGCTCCGGAACCCATGATGATGAGTACCTTTTCCGCGTCTTTCGCGCCGTAGTAGTCAAATATATGGTAAGCCCGGCCGGTAAGTTTGGCGTATTTGTCCATTTCCGCCTGCACAATTCCCGGGATTTTTTCGTAATATTTATTGACCCCTTCCCGTCCCTGGAAATAGGTGTCCGGGTTTTGGGCTGTCCCTCTGATGCTGGGGTTTTCCGGGGTAAGGCCGCGCTTGCGGTGCGCCGCGACCAGATCATTATCGATCATCTGGCGCATCACTTCGTAGGAAATTTCCTCAATTTTTTGCAATTCGTGGCTGGTACGGAAACCGTCAAAGAAGTGAAGAAAGGGAACGCGGGAGCGCAGAGTGGAGGCGTGGGCAATAAGCGCCAGGTCCATTACTTCCTGAACGCTGTTGGAGGCCAGCATCGCCCAGCCAGTCTGCCGGCAGGCCATCACGTCCTGATGATCCCCAAAAATGGAGAGGCTTGATGTGGCCAAAGCGCGTGCAGAAACATGAAATACCGTGGAAGTGAGTTCCCCGGCGATTTTGTACATATTGGGGATCATCAACAAGAGCCCCTGGGAAGCGGTAAATGTGGTGGACAGCGCTCCGGTGGTCAAGGCCCCATGTACTGCCCCCGCGGCCCCGGCCTCGGACTGCATTTCCACAACATCGGGGATTGTGCCCCAGAGGTTTTTACGCCCCTGTGCGGAAAATTCATCGGAAAATTCCCCCATGGGGCTGGAAGGAGTAATCGGGTAAATCGCGATTACTTCGCTGAGCGCGTGGGCCACATAGGCCGCCGCATTGTTACCGTCAATCATAACCATGTTTTTTTCAGCCATATTTTTCCTCAACTTTTAGGTAGGATATGGTCAGTTTATCCCTGCAGGCGGAAAAATTCAAGATACTTGAAATGGAACAGTATTGACCGGGTCCGGCGCAGGGAATTCCGGATATTGGGTTTTAAACCCCGCGCCGTTGTTTTGGGCGGGGTTATTTATTATTTATTGCCGGCAAGCTGTTTGTAGATGCTGGCCTGCATACCAATAAGTATGAAAACCTCGAAAAGCGCGGCAAGGAACACAAGCAGGGACATAAAGAACATTACTCCGCTGTTACGCGACGCTACGCCAATGATGGACAGTATTAAAGCTACTACGAAGAAAAGCAGACCGGCCAGGAAATAGACGCCAAATATTTTCCCCTTGTAGCCATAGGTACAGTTGTTGCTTAAAGTAATCGCCTCGGTGGGATTCTTTCCCTTGTCAATAACCAAAAGCAGCGCCAAACTCCACGCAAGACCGATGATGATGCCCGGAATAAAGAAGAAAACCGTCCCCGCTCCGACACCGATACCGACCAGGCCGGAAGTAAGAAAATATTCCCCCATATATTTCCGGTATTTGGGATCAAATATCTCGGTAGGGGAAATAACCGCGCCCTTGCTGGCCTTTGAAACAATACCCACCGCAAGGCCGATAGTCGTTCCCACATTCAGGTAGGGAATCCACACAGTCACGGCCCAGAGCAGAACATTTATCAGAATCGGGCCAATGTTTTTTGTACCAATAGCTATTCCTTCTTTGATGGTAGCTACGATATCCAATTTCGCATCAACAGTCTT
>Ga0082212_10005904_pt1 | contig 16591 bp, 11 predicted proteins | sample TergutNt197P3_FD_71548 | JGI IMG/M metagenome (GOLD analysis project Ga0082212, IMG submission 71548) | Neocapritermes taracua P3 segment gut microbial communities from Petit-Saut dam, French Guiana - Nt197 P3 | ecosystem: Host-associated > Arthropoda: Insects > Digestive system > Gut ... | reverse complement strand
AAGGAATATCTTTTGCTTCTGAAAAGCCAAATTCCTGCTGTACAGGTTCGGGTGGCGGTGTCGGGTATAGCGTTTTTATTTCGTAATTGGTTAAAAAGTCGTTGCGCCTGAATACTAACGGCTGCCCGATGTGTTTGTTGGTGCGCACTTCAAATGTATCCGCTCCTTCCGCGTAGTCCTTCCACTTGTACGTACATGTTTTGATGATTTTTTCGCCTTCGCGGTTCATCAAATTGTCCACATTCAAATAGGTTTTACACTCCCGAATGATGTAATACGAGCCGTAACGCCCGCTCAACATGTACGTCCCTACCTGTTTGGGCGTGATGTGCAGTTCGGCGTCTTCAAAATCAAAGAAAAACTGCCGAACACGTTCCCGGATTTCCTTAACCACTGTCGGCAAACTGTGTTCCACCAGTTTTTTCAGTGCGCCTGTCTGGATTTCTTCGGGCGAAAACCACATGCGCGACTTTTGCCGGCTGTGCATGTTACGCTTATTCAAAAAGTACAGAAATTGGGGTATTTCCTCAATAATGGTATTCAGCATATCTATTTTGTCAGTTGCCGGAACGGGTACTTTGCGCACCCAGTAACGAATATCCTTTTGACTTGCAATGATAAAACTATCCTCATTATTGGAAGCGAGGATGAATTTTCCGAAAAAATCAACTTCAATGTGGTCTTTTTGCTTTTGGTTCACCACTATTTTATCGCCAGTCGAAAGGGCTTTGATGCGCTCTATTACGGGCTTTTTGTCAATAAAACTTTCTTCGCAGGCAATAATCAAACGTGTTGCCCAGCCTGCATTAAAATCGTTGCTTAGCTCGGCGTTGCCGATGATGGTGCAGTTGTTCGTGAAAATCGCTTTGAGCCATTTGATAAAGGTGCTTTTTCCGGTGTTGTTCTCTGCAGATACGAGGCACAAAATCGGGAGTATTTGCTGCGGACGTTGATAGAGCAACTGTATGTAGTCTATTCCCAATTCGTACTGGTCGCCGAAAATATGACAAAGAAACTCCAACGTGAGCGAACAGTCGCCGTCTTCGGGGTCATGTTCAAACTCATAATACCTGTTAAAACAGTTTTCGATGATGGGCTGATAGTGGATATGGTCAGGAACGTTGCAGAAGGCTTTGTATTTGGGGATATGTTCAAAAAAGGTTTTTCCGTAATCTTCTCTGATGGTTTCCTTGTTGCGCTGATGCAGATGCTTTTCTAATTGCCGGTATTTATTAGGGACAAGCACAAACTCAAAATACCCGTCGCCCACCCGTGCGTAATTTTTGGCTTCTGCGGGAACAACTACCGTCAATTCTTCTTTTTCGGGGTTGTATTGATATTGTGTACCGGAAAATGTAAATTTTCGTTCGCCGATGGCGGATTGATGAAATTCGTAAAACTGCTCTACCTTTGAAAACCTGAACCATTTGTACAGTTGGCGGGTTTCGTAGGTAATATCGAATTTCTCAAAATAATTGCCCGGACGCGATACCGCTAACAAATCATTAACCACTGCGGGAGCGTTTTCATTTTCAGAAATCAATAAATCATCTATTCCTTTGGGGCGGTTTTTCAGTTCGTCGCTTCGGATAGTAGCGAAATACATGTTTTTCTTGTGGTCAGCCAGCAACTCTCGGCACTTGCAGATTTGGGAGAAAAACGTTTTTGGACGGCGCATCAGGTCGCGTCCTGCGGCAAGGTCTTTCGTGGATATTTGGCGGCAATCGCCGTCAAAAAGTATCATCAGGTTCTCAACGTTGCACTTCCAGATGATTTTTAGCACATCGCCGTACATGGTTTGGGTGTCCCTGTCCTTGTTGTGCGTGATGCTCGAAAAGCCGACAATATCCAAACCGCAAACAGCGCCCTTTGCCGCTTTTAAGTAGCCTTCTGTGAGAATTAGACTGTTTATTTTTTCGCCATTGGCGTACTTTTCGCAAAGCGGGTAAGGAAAATAGGGATACGTACCTGCGCCTTTGGGGAGTATGTATTTTCGGGTTTGCTCCCTGCCGTCCCTGTCGGTAAATGTTTCGGGCGTTTTCAGGCGCACAATCTGAAACGGTTTGTACCGGTTGTAATACTCTTTTTCGTTGGGGTTGGGTTTGTAGGTAATTACCTTCTTGTCAATATCATAAACGATGATTTTGATATTGCCGTTTTCGTCTTCATCAAACAGTTTGGTATCGTACCACGATTTTAGTTCGTGAATGGCAGGCCACAGCAACGGTACGGTGTTTTGTCCGGGAGTGATGCCGAGTTCGCCGTAAATGCGCTGCTCAAAATAAGATTGTGGTTTTGTTTCGGGGGACATTGGGGAGGTTTGGGACATTTGTATTTATGATTCTGTAATTTCTATGGCTTTGAAAATTTGGTAGGCTATTTGCGGAACAATGGCGTTTCCGAGCGCCTTTATGCTTTCGCTGCGCCATTTTGAAAAGGTAAGGTCAGCCAGCATACCGGAAATCCCATCATTTCGGTTACAAACAGGGGATTGAGTTGGGAAGTTGTCCCAGCATGAAACGCTATTGTATCGTTCAATTGCTGTGTGTGGTTTGTATGGTACCTGTTCTGCATCCCGCTCCTGAAATCGTTCGCCTTCGGAGTGGGCAGCAGATTGTTTTTTGCCAGATCCGGCAGCGTTATTCCGAGATTCGTCTCTTTTCCTCTCATCCGTTTGTTTTCCGCAAGCGATATACCTTTCCAGTCTCTCGACAGAGGCGTGGGCAACAATCCCTTTATTGCCAGTATTGACAACGGTTCCGTTACCGGCGACAGTCCTTTTGCTTTGATTCGCTCCATTCGTACCTCCCGTTTGCTCATATCTATATCCTTCGGCATCATCGCGGTCGGCGTTGGCAATAATCCAGATTCTGTCCCTTCTGTGCGGCGCACCGACGGCGCAAGCCGGAATAATAAACGGTTGTACCGCGTACCCTGCGTTTTCCAAATCAGCGCACACGCGCTCGAATACCACGCCCGACTGCAAAGTAAGCAGTCCGCAAACGTTTTCGGCAACCACCCAGCGCGGCTGAACCTCTCGTAGTACCCGAAACATTTCAGCCCAGAGGAAACGGTCATCGTCCGTCCCTTTTCTTTTTCCTGCAACGGAAAAAGGCTGGCAGGGGAAACCACCGGTAATAATTTCGATTGTTCCATGATATTTTGAAAAATCAGATGTTCTAATATCCTCAAAAAGTTCACATTGAGGAAAATGATGTTTGAGAACTTTTTGGCAAAACGGCTCTATCTCACATTGAAAAACGTTTTGCCAGCCCATCCACGAGGCAGCCAAATCGAACCCGTCGATGCCGGTAAACAGTGAAGCGTGTCTGAATGATTTTGGTTCCATGTTTATACAAATAATCCTAATTCTCTGCGCAACTTCACGTTTGCGATTTTCATGTATTTGGGGTTCAACTCGAAACCGACATAGTTTCGGTTCAGTTTTCGCGCCACTACTGCGGTAGTTCCGCTGCCCATGAACGGGTCAAGCACGATGCCGTTTTCGGGGCAACCGGCTTTGATGCAGCCCGCGATTAACATCTGCGGGAAACAGGCAAAGTGTGCTTCTTTTTCGGGAGCGGTGCATACCGTCCACACGTCGCGCTTGTTAGCCTTCGGATAACTTAACTAAACGACATTGAATCAAAAATCAAAAATCAAAATGAAAAGAGTAGTATTTTTAGCATCGGCAGCGCTTATTGGTATAGCGCTTGCATTTCACGCCTGCAAAAAGGACAAAGACCCCGAATTGAGCGCATCGTCAAAGACGCTGGAGTTTGCGGCGGCAGGCGAAACCAAATCGTTCGACGTGAAGAGCAACGTAGAGTGGACAACGGAAAGCGCGGCGTGGCTGACCGTAACGCCTGCATCGGGCAAGGGCGCCGGCAAGGTTAGCGTAACGGCGGCGGCAAACACCGCTACCACTGCCCGCAACGGCGAAATAGCCGTCAGCGCGAAGGGTGCGCCGACCGTAAAGATAACCGTAACGCAGGCTGCCGCGCCACCCCCTGTCAAAACCGTAGCGGTAGGCGCGCAGAGCGGCACGATGACCGCAGGCACGGCAGGCGCGGTAACGTATGAAGTAACCACCGCCAACATCGCCGCCGGCGACTACGACGCGGCAGTGGCAAACCGTCCGGCGGGCGTAAACGTACAGGGCAAGGTAAGCATCAACGCGGAGGGAAAGGGTACGCTAACCCTTGCGGGAAATACCGCAACCGCAGCGGGCGTTACTGCCACGCTCACGCTGACCATTGACGGCACGACTTCGGCGGCATTCACGCTGACGATTGACGCGCCGGCTGTTAAAACCGTAGCGGTGGGCGCGCAGAACGGCACGATGACCGCAGGCGTGGCAGGTGCGGTAACGTATGAAGTAACCACCGCCAACATCGCCGCCGGCGAATACGATGCAACGGTGGCAAATCTGCCCGCAGGCGTAACCGTGCAGGGCAAGATAACCGTCAACGCGGAAGGAAAGGGTACGCTAACCCTTGCGGGAACCGCCGCAACCGTAGCAGGAACCACCGCCACGCTCACGCTGACCATTGACGGCGCGACGTCGGCGGCATTCACGCTGATCATTAACGCGCCCGCCAAAACCGTAGCGGTAGGCGCGCAGAGCGGCACGATAAACGCAGGCTTGACAGGCTCGGTATCCTTTCCGGTAACGACAGCCAACATCACCGCCGGCGAGTATGACGCTGCTGTGGCAAACCTGCCGGCAGGCGTAAACGTGCAGGGCAAGGTAACCATCAACGCGACGGGTTCAGGAACGCTATACCTTTTGGGAAATTCCACAACCGTAGAAGGCGTTACCGCCACGCTCACGCTGACCATTGACGGAACGACTTCGGCGGCGTTCACGCTGACCGTTTCGCCGCCTTTACCCCAATCGCTAACGGTAACGCAGCAGAGCAGCACAATCGTGGCAAACGTTGCCGGCGGCGAAGCAAAATTCAGCGTTCGGGCTACCAATTTTGAAGGGGGCAAAGAATACACGATAACAGTGAACAACCTCCCCGCCGGCGTGGTGTGCAGTCAGACCAAAATGCCCCTCGACGGCAACGGCAACGGCGGACTGACCCTGACGGGCGCCGTGGGCAGCGTAGCAGGCACCTACAACAACCTCACGCTGACCATTGACGGAACAACGTCGGCGGCATTCTCGCTGACCGTTTTGCCGGGCGAGCCGAAAATAACAGTAGGCACGCAGAGCGCAGAGGTAATTGGGGGCTGGTCGTCGCAGCGGGTTAATTTTCCGGTAACCACGGAAAACATCCCCGACGGAGTCTATACGAAAACAGTAACAAATTCGGCTGTGGGAGTAGGCGTATATCAGCCGGCAGTGGGCTTGACCGTCAGTAACAATCAAGGCACGCTGGAGATGGACTGCTCCAATAACACGGTTGCGGGCACCTACAGCACGCTGACGCTCAACATCGTAGTTTCGGGCATAACCGTTACTTCGCCGCCCTTTACCATTGTCATCAAGGAATATACCGGACCCGGCTCGGCAGGCAATCCGCATCTGGTTGGCAGCGTCGCCGACCTGCAAAAAGTGTGCAGCGAAACCGTCAACGGCGGCTGGCTCATGACAGCGCACTACAAACAAACCGCCAATATAAACCTGACAGGCATTGACTGGACACCTCTTAAAACCTTACAAGGCACATACGACGGCGACGGATACTCCATTTCAAACCTTACCATATCGACCACAACGAGTGATGCCGGCCTGTTCAGCAGAGTTAACAGTTCTGCCGCAACCGTGAAAAACCTTGCGCTGATCAACGTGAACATCAGCGGCGGACAATATACCGGCGCCATAGCGGGCACTTTTTCGACAGGGACGATACGGAAATGCTATGTAACGGGCAGCGTGACAGGAACGTCTGCGGTAGGCGGTATCGCGGGCAATGCCTCGAGCGGTTCAACTTTAGAGCACTGTTATGCCACATGCAGCGTTACCAGCACAGGCTCAGGAAATTACGTCGGCGGCCTCATCGGAAATGCCAACACCACCGACGCCACGATACAATACTGTTACACCACCGGCACAGTGAGCGGCTACTCGAATACCGGCGGAATAATCGGGCAGTACAGAGGTAAGATACAATACTGCGCGGCGCTGAACAAATCGGTAACGGCAAGGAGCACATCCACTCCTGCTGTCGGACGCGTAGTGGGCAGTCCCGGTACAGAAGTACAAATGAACTACAACTACGTCCGCAAAGATATGACCTGTGTCGGATTTACGCCCGTAAAGGTTGATTTCTGGACGGACGTCGCAAGCAAAGACGGCGCAGATGTGGACAGACTCTCCGACGGCAGTAATACCGGCGGGTATTATTTCGGACCGTCCAGTGATAATTTCTGGCGAAATTCAATGGATTTCGGCAGTACAAACTGGGACTTGCATAACGACAAACTGCCTACACTGACAGATTTCAGACATACGCAAACTCCTGAAGAGAATAATTAAAAATTAAGAATTAAGAATTAAGAGGGGCGTAAGTAATTGCGCTCCTTTTTTTGGTGCGTCATTGCGAAGCGCAGCAAAGCAATCCATTGTAATTGAGAATTGAAAATTGAAAATGGTCGAACCGGTCGGATTTGGTCGAAATGCACGAACGCGCCCCGTCATTGCGAAGCGCAGCAAAGCAATCCATTGCGGGATTCCTCACTCCGTTCGGAATGACGCCGCACGCTATGTGGGTAAAAAAGACGTTCAGCGGCGGCTGCGCCGCCGCTGAACGCTCCCTCCTCCCGTCCGGCGCACCCGTCATTTCGAGTGCAGCGAGAAATCTCATGGATTGTTTCGCTCCTCGCAATGACGCAAATCTAAAATCTAAAATCAAAAAACCCGTATTTCTACTGGTGTATTTTATTTTTTATTGTCTTAATTTTGCAGCGTGAATTTTAGTACTGTTTTTTTTATATAACAATGAAAAAGAAAAAATCTTTCGTATGGCGGGTAATGACGGCGTTCATCGCTACCCTGATCGCCGTAACGGTAACGGCGCAGACCAAAGAAATTACTATTTTAGCCGTGAACGACATGCACGCTTCCATTGACCGTTTTCCCAGGTTTGCCGCCCTGGTGGACAGTCTGCGAACCGTTCATCCCGACCTGCTGCTCTTTTCGGCAGGCGATAACCGCACCGGCAATCCCGTCAACGACATGCACGCCGAATCATCGCTTCCGATGACGACGCTGATGAACAAAGTCGGATTTAACCTCTCGGCTATCGGCAATCATGAGTTTGACGGCGATATCGACGGTTTGCGTGCGGTAATCAACCGTTCCGACTTCAGGTATGTGTGCGCCAACCTGTTTACGCCCGATTCGTTGCGTCTGCATATTGAGCCTTACAAAATATTTGAAGTGAACGGCATACGGATTGCCGTGCTGGGGCTGATACACCGCACCGAAAACGGATTTCCCGAAGCGCATCCCGACAAAATGAAAAACCTGAAGTTCAAGCCGCTTTTGGATATAGCCAATCAATACGTCTGGCTGCGATACATCAGCGACGTTTTTGTCATACTGTCGCACGAAGAAGATGAGGAAAACTTTCAATTGGCCAATCAATATCCGTTTGCCGACGTGCTTATCTGCGGTCATGCGCATACATTGATAGAAGATACTGAATTGCGTAACGGCGTGCTGCTTACGCAGGCGGAACAGAAATTGAAATACGTCACGCACATCACGCTGCAACTGACCGACGGCAAAATCACCCGGAAGGAAGCGCGTGTATATAGTGTTGATGCTTTTTCGCGAAAAGACGATAATGTTCAGGCGATGGTCGATGATTTCAACAACAACGAATCGCTTCATCGCGTACTGACCCAAGCCCTTACCGATTTTGAAAGTTACGAAGAGTTGGGTTGTATGCTGACAGACGCCATCAGGACGGAGTCGGGCGCAGACATCGCTTTTCAAAACCCCGGCGGCGTGCGTTACGGAACATTCCCCAAAGGTCCGATTACCGTTAAGGACATCTATCAACTCGACCCATTCGGCAATGAGGCAATCGAATATCACCTTACAGGCGAAGAAATCGTGCGGCTGATAGAAGCGGCATATATAGCCGATAATTATGAAGCCTCTTATGTTTCCGGTATTACTTATGAGTTGGAACTCGACCGGCAGAAAAAGGTAAAAAAAGTACAGATAAAAATGGCGGACGGTTCGCGGTTTAACCTCCAACGTACCTATAAAGTGGTGATGAACAGTTATCTGTCGGCTATCAGCAAGTACGACAGGTCCGATGAAGGGCATAGCCTTTTTCGCACGACTGCCGACATGACCATCGAATACTTAGAAAAGCAACCGGCGGTGGATTATAAAGGGGTGAAGAGGGTTACAATTAAGAATTGAAAATTAATCATTTAAATTATACATTATGCTACGCAAACTATTTTATTTTAGCGTATTATGCGCATCAATGCTGCTAACGGCGCAGTCGCTTTCGGCGCAGGCAAAGCAAAAGGTAATCCTCGATTCCGATATGGTGGAGGTTTTTGACGACGGCATTGCCATGATGATGCTTCAGATTGATCCGAATATTGAGTTGCTGGGCGTTACCATAGTGAATGGTAATTCGTGGGTTTCGGATGGTACCGCTTGGGGGCTGCGTCAATTAGAGGCGATCAAAGCCACGCATATTCCTCTTGTCATGGGTACTACCCGTCCATTGCGCCCCGGTCGCCATGAAATGATGACGCTCGAGCGCCAACTTTATGGTATAGGACACGATTATTGGGCAGGCTCCTATACCTATCCCGAGCCCGAATCGTGGTATGCATACTACAAACAGCATTATGGGGTCGAGCCGACTGTAAAGCCGGACGACCGCCACGCGGTGGATTTTATCATCGAACAGGTCAAAAAATACCCCGGCGAGGTAACAATAGCCGCTATTGGTCCTTGTACCAATCTGGCGCTTGCCATCCGTAAAGCGCCGGAGATTGTGCCTTTGGTAAAGCGGATTATCTATATGGGCGGCGCGTTTTACAGCCCGGGGAATACCACTCCCACAGCCGAATTTAACTGGTGGGCAGACCCCGAAGCCGTAAAAATAACACTACGCTCGCCTTTCAAAGAACAGATCATGGTGGGACTTGACGTATGCGAAAAAATAACGTTCAAGAAACCTCAATATGAAAAAGTGCGCAGCATCGTCAAAAATCCGATGATTACCGATATGCTCAACAAGAATGTATTAGTAACGCTCTACGGCGAAAATGAAGACTATACGCATTATATCTGGGACGTGATTGTAGCGGCAATCATCATGGATGAAACGCTGATTATCGAAGAAGTTACGATGCCCGTTGACATCTGTACCGACTACGGACATGCCTACGGACAGTCCATGGCGTACGAACGGCAGGCGCCGATAGGATGTCAAAACGCGCGTATTATCAAAGAGGTGGACAAAGAGCGACTGTGGAATCTTATTTATGAATACTGCGCAAAATTATGAAAATCTTTAAACTTTACATCCTGTTATCAATCACGCTTTTGGCGATGAACAGCGCCGTTGCGCAGACAAGGGCAACAGGCGCAACGTCTGTACACAAGATCATATTGGACACCGACCCCGGCATTGACGATGCCGCCGCCATAGCCATCGCTTTGACAGACGATCAGTTTGACGTAAAACTACTGACCACCGTTGCGGGCAATGTCAGCGCCGACAAAACGTGCGCCAACGCCCTTAAATTAGTAGAGTTCTTTGGTAAGCAACACAGTGTCCCCGTAGCGGCAGGCGCCACGGCGCCTCTGCTAAAGCCGTTTGAAGATGCCAGTTATGTACACGGCGAGTCGGGAATGCCGGGCTGGGATTTCCCCACCATACAGACGCGCCCGCTTGCCAAACACGCAGTCGAAGCCATGCGAGACGTGCTGCTGACCGCAAATGAGCCGCTGACGTTGGTGCTGACCGGCGCCTATACCAATGCCGCGCTGCTCTTTCGCACCTACCCCGAAGTCAAGGCGAACATCGCGCGTATCGTGGTCATGGGCGGCTGCCTTGGCTACGGCAATATGTCGAGCGCCGCTGAATTTAACATTTTTACAGATCCACACGCTGCCAAAATAGTTTTTGAAAGCGGTTTGCCCATTGTGATGATAGGACTCGACATTACCATGAAGGCTTTGCTCACCAACGCAAACATTGCACGGCTGCCCACGCTGAACGAAACGGGCAAGATGCTTCACAGCCTGATTTCGTGGTACAAGGACGAAAGCGAGGGGGGCAAACCCATGCACGACGTAAACACCTTGTTCTATTTAGCGCATCCAGAAGCATTTACGATAACAGATTATTGGGTGGACGTGGTTACAGACGGTTTTGCGGCAGGCGAAACGGTAGCCGATATACGCCGCGTGTCGCACAACGGCGCCACCAATGTCTCCGTAGCCACCGACATAGACGCCGCCGCGTTTAACGAATGGTACATGGCTGAAATTGCAAAGATTAAGAAATGATAAAAAAGCAATTACTTTTCGTAATCGCCACCCTGTTCATTTCGGCAGCGTTCGCGCAGCAACAAGAGCGCATCATCCGTTTTCATTCCGATATAAAGATTGAAACAGACGGCAGGATTGAAGTCGCCGAACACATCAAAGTATATGCGGGCGGTAATGAAATCAAGCGCGGCATCGTGCGCGAACTACCTCTTTATCGCGAGAATGAAAAAGGAAAACGGGTGCGCATGGATTACAGCATCCTTTCGGTGCAGTGCGATGGCGCGGATACCAAATACCACACCGAACGCAATAGCGGCAAACTCGAACTATTTATCGGCGATGCGAACGTGTTGCTCCGTGCGGGCGAGTACGACTATACCATACGCTACGAAAGTTGGGGGCAAATCGGCTTTTTTGACGACTTCGACGAACTCTACTGGAATGTAACGGGCAACGAATGGATTTTTCCCATTGAGCAGGCGTCTGCGGCAATTACGTTGCCTGGCAATGCAAATGCAATCCAAACAGCCTGTTATACAGGTGCGCAAGGTGTAACAGGCAAGGATTATACGGCAACTGATCGCGGCAATATACAGGTATTTACGGCAACTCGCCGGCTGGCGCCCCGCGAAGGTCTGACCGTTGCGGTAGGCTTTCCGCGCGACATCATCGACCGACCGCCGCCGCCCACCGCGGCAAAAGCGTTTTGGGACGATCACAGGTATGGCGCCTGCGGATGGGCAGGCGTGGCGCTTTGCCTGCTATACTTTTTGATCAGTATGCACATGACAGGCAAACCTCACGTCAAGCCGGTGGCGATACCTGTTTTCACGCCGCCGCGCAACCTCTCGCCCGCTTCCCTCCGGTACCTGAATGCAAAATACTATGACAACAACTCATTTACGGCAACCCTTGTGGAGATGGCAGTCAAAGGCGCCATGAACATTCGGTGCGATGCGAAAAAAAAGTATTCGTTAATCAATAAAATGAATACGGAGCAGTTGCGTCCCGAAGAGTTGCAAATGCACGATACCATTTTTAAAGGCACGGAAACAAAATCGGCAAAACTCCTCGAACAACTCATAAAGTCGGCGGAAAGCAATCCGGCGTTGAAGGAGAGCCTGAACATGGAGGAACTGCAAAAGAACATGCCGGAAAAAAATACCGAAGTAGAGGTAAATCAGAAAAACTACATAAAGTTTTCACAAGCCAGGACCGACCTGAAAGAAGCGATGGGAAAACAATGGAATCTCAAGGATTATTACCGTGAAAACAACAGATATATTGCGCTGGGCGGGCTAATCCTCAACGTGATTTTTACGCTGTATATCATACTGACGGGCGGGAGTGCAGAGGTGGGTTGGGCGCTCGCTTTTGCGTCGCCTTTCATAGCGTTGGAAGTTACATATATTCTCACAGCCGCGCCTATAATTCCGAAAAGAGGATCTATTCATATTCACTCGTGTATGGGCATCTCAACAGCCTTTATTGTCGTGGGAATTGTGTTGGGAGCATTAGTAGAATCCGACAACGTAGTAATTCACTGGCCGTCGGTAGTTTTTTTTACAGCAATGTCGCTGGCGTACAGATATTATGCCAAACGCCTCAAGATGTTTACCGCCGATGGTGCACAATTAAGCGCCGAAATAGACGGATTCAAAATGTATATGCAAACAGCCGAAGAACACCGGTTGAATATGCTAACTCCACCCGAACGGACACCCGAACTATTTGAGCGTCTGTTGCCCTACTCCATTGCATTGGGCGTGGCTAACGACTGGTGCAAGAAATTCGACAACGTATTAAAACGCTTCAACTACCAACCCGAATGGTACAACGGCGCCGAAAGTATATCCGTTACGGGTTTCGCTACTACATTCACTGCATTGAGTACGTCGTTTAACAGATCGGTCGACAACGCGCAAAGCCCCCCCTCATCGGGTTCGTCCGGCTCAAGCGACTGGGGTTCGGGCAGCGGCGGCGGCGGTTACTCCGGCGGCGGTGGCGGCGGTGGTGGCGGTAGGGGATGGTAAGGATTAATTGAGAACTGACGAAGGAGTGAGTGCAGAGACCACTTGTGGGCTATGCCGAGCGACGAGGAAGAAAAGAATGAAGAAACGAATAAAGACATCACGAGGAATTTACCTCGTTTAGATGTATCCATTGTTAGTGTGCGTTCCATAGCATTGGACGTGGTTAACGACTGGTGCAAAAAATTCGGGGACGTATTGAAACGCTTCAGCTATCAACCCGAATGGTACCACAGCGGTAAAGATATATCCTAAGCCTAATTTTACTATCTTTGTCGGTCGGTAATAAAAGCAAATATGAAATCTCTTTGTCTTACACTTGCATTCAGTTTGGTGGTGGTGCTGCTTTGTGTCGTCCCGCTCAGTGCAAAAAAAACCAAGTTCACCACCCTTAAGCCCGCTGACTTCAAGGCGCAAATTGAGCAAACTGCCAATTTTTGCATTATTGATATGCGTTCGGCAGCCGACTTTGCAGCAGGGCACATTGCCGGCGCCGTGAATATGGATGCGAATGACCTCCAATTTATCACCACCCTAAAGCGACTCTACCCCAATACAGAAACCATATTTGTTTACTGTAAATTAGGTAAAACCTCCCAACCGGTTGCCGAAAAGTTGGCAACCAATGGTTTTAAAAACGTCTTTAACTTAAAGGGGGGGATTACGGCGTGGGGGAAAAAACTCCCTATTGTTTCGGAGTAGTTGCCAACTCCATACGGGTTTTGCTCTCTATCCACGCCTGACGTGCAGCGGCTTGCTCAGCCTCTTTTTTGGAGGATCCCTCTCCGCTACCCACGAGGTGGTTGTCTATAAACAGATGGGACGAAAAAAGCGGCGTATGGCTATGCGCCTTGGATATCTGTCCGGTTTGAAACAGCACTTTTAAATGTTGCTTTTGGCTCCGCTCAATGATGCGGCTCTTGTAGTCTTGCTCGGTGAACTCCAACTCTTCCCAATTTACAGAGGAGAGTAATTTATTTGTAATTACCTTTTTACACATAGTAAAACCGCGATCTAAGTAGATGGCGCCAACGAGCGCTTCCAACATATCGCCGGCAACATTTCGACTGCTGTCCACTCCCTGTGGAGGGCGTATCTGCATCCATGTGCAAAGTCCTGTGGTTTGCGCCAAAGCGTTGAGGAATGAGCGACTCACTACTTTTGCCCTCATTTGGGTCAAAAATCCTTCATCTTTATCAGGATAGCGCAAATAGAGCGCCTCGCTCACAACGGCACTGAGGACGGCGTCTCCCAGAAATTCCAAACGCTCGTTACAAGCGCGATACTCCGATGCAGCCGATTTATGTACCAGGGACAACGTATAGAGGGAGATGTCCTTGGGCGTATAACCCAAACACTTCTTGAATCGTTTTAGTAAAGCCTGCGCTCTGGTCGATTTTGATGCTCTTTTGACCACAGGGACAGGCAGAGTCAAACGTCGCATACCTACCTCGCATTGGTATTAAGAAACAGTTCCTAAATCTTTTTCAAAATAATGGTGGCATTGTGCCCTCCAAAACCAAAAGTGTTGCTCATGGCAACCCTAACCTTTCGTGCCTGCGCTTTGTTTAAGGTGAGGTTGAGTTTGTAATCAATCTCCGGATCCTCATGTTCAAAATTGATGGTTGGCGGGATCATCTCGCGTTGCATGGCGCAAATACAAGCCAGCGCTTCTATGGCTCCGGCAGCGCCCAACAAGTGTCCGGTCATGGATTTGGTTGAACTGATATTCAAATGATACGCATGTTCACCAAATACCGCCTTTACCGCTTTTAACTCCGCAGGATCGCCAACAGGGGTGGAAGTTCCATGTACATTCAGGTAATCAATATCTTCCGGCTGTAATGCTGCATCTTCAAGCGCTGCCCTCATGGTGAGAATAGCGCCCAAACCGTCCGGATGAGAGGCGGTAAGGTGATAGGCATCCGCACTCATCCCGCATCCGCCCACTTCGGCATAGATTTTTGCTCCGCGAGCGACTGCGTGTTCATACTCTTCAAAGATGAGGGCAGAGCCTCCTTCGCCCATCACAAATCCATCGCGCGTTTTATCAAATGGACGCGAGGCTTTCAAAAAGTCGTCATTCCGAGTAGAGAGCGCCTGCGCCGAGTTGAATCCCCCTACGCTGGGCTGGGTAATGCCGGCTTCGGAACCTCCGGTAACAATCATATCGGCTTTGCCCAATCGAATGTAGTTGAATGCATCCATCATGGCGTGCGTAGAAGAGGAACATGCCGAGACGGTTGTAAAATTGGGTCCAAGAAATCCATATTTCATTGAGATGATGCCGGCAGCAATGTCAGGGATCATTTTGGGAATGAGAAAAGGACTGAATCGAGGATTGCTTCCAGCCTCAACATAGCCCTTAATCTCTTGAAAAAGTGTGTCTATTCCCCCAATTCCTGACCCCCAGATTACGCCAATTCGCTCCTTATTCTCTCTTTCCAGGTCCAAGGAGGAGTCTTCTACTGCCTGAGTTGCCGCAATGAGCGCAAACTGGGTAAAGAGATCCAGTTTGCGCTCCTCTTTTCGGTCAAACCCAAATTGGGCGGGAACCCAATTCTTTACTTCGCAGGCAAAATAGGTTTTAAACAGCGTAGCATCAAATCGCGTAATAGGTCCCGCACCACTTACGCCATCAATCAGATTTGTAAAATACTCCTCTATATTATGGCCTAAGGGGTTAATCGTCCCTATTCCTGTAATGACAACTCTTTTTAACTGCATAATACTCAGTTTACCTTAGAAGAAAAATTTACTTTTGATTTTGCTCAATGTAAGCAATCGCATCTCCCACGGTGGAAATTTTTTCTGCGGCATCGTCGGGAATCGTAATTCCGAACTTCTTTTCAAATTCCATAATCAACTCAACCGTGTCTAACGAATCCGCGCCCAAGTCATTGGTAAAGCTTGCGGTGGGTGTAACTTCATTTTCGTCAACTGCTAATTTGTCAACGATGATGGCTTTCACTTCTGAAGTAATATCTGCCATAATGTAAAAGAATTAGTGAATAATTTAAGTTAGTTTTATTTTCAAACGAACTGCAAAGGAAATATTTTTTTCCTAATTATCGAAATTTTCTTGTAACATGAAGTACAAATTTCTACCTTTGCCCCATGAAAAGAGTTGCTGTTTTTGCTTCTGGTTCAGGCTCAAACGCCCAAAATTTGATTCAATATTTTCACCTTGATCACCCCGAAAAAGAGGTGAAGATCTCTTTGATCATCGCCAATCGCCCCACCGCCTACGTGCTGGAGCGCGCCCGATTGTTGGGCGTACCTTCACTTGTATTCAACAGGGAGGAGTTCTATCCTTCCCATTCTTATCCCCTCCTCTCCGCACTGACAGCCCACGAAATCGACTACATTGTGTTAGCCGGTTTTCTGTGGCTCATTCCCCGCTACCTGATTGACGCCTACCCGCAACGCATCGTCAATATTCATCCCGCGCTATTGCCTGCCTACGGCGGAAAAGGGATGTATGGTATGCACGTGCACAGGGCAGTGATTGCCGGCGGCGAATCGGAATCGGGCATCACCATCCATTTGGTGGACAGCCGGTATGACCACGGCGACACACTTTTTCAAGTACGCTGCCGCGTAGAGGCGGGAGAGACCCCCGAATCTTTGGCGGAGAAGATTCACCTCTTGGAACAGGAGCACTTCCCCAAGGTGATAGAGAGATGGCTAATACGCTCTTAAATGGGCATCGTTAATCACCACCGTGTCGCCCACCTGTTTGATGACGGCAATGCCGTTTTTTGTACATTCTTGCTCCACAAGGGGATAAAACGAGAGACTCGCCAATCCCAGAAAGATTTTATGACGGGCATAGTTGGGATAATTTGCCCTGAAGGTGTCAACTTTTCCAATCACTTGAGGAATATTGTGCTCGTGGGCTTTGTATTTGACCTCGATAATTGCCACAGACTTTCCATTTACCATCACAAGATCGTATTCGTCTTTGATGACATAATCCAACGGCTTGAGGTTTTTCTCTATTCTGTCGAATGGCTCCCCAAAAAAGTTTCGCTTGCCATTTTCAAAGGAGTTAAAAAAATAGTCTTCGGCAAAA
>Ga0082212_10005903_pt1 | contig 16592 bp, 4 predicted proteins | sample TergutNt197P3_FD_71548 | JGI IMG/M metagenome (GOLD analysis project Ga0082212, IMG submission 71548) | Neocapritermes taracua P3 segment gut microbial communities from Petit-Saut dam, French Guiana - Nt197 P3 | ecosystem: Host-associated > Arthropoda: Insects > Digestive system > Gut ... | reverse complement strand
AGTATCCGCTGTAACGGTAGGGGTTGCTGAAGTTTCCGCTTTCTTCGACTATGTTTCCAAAACTATCATAGTAGTAACTGGCTATTACAGTGCCGCTTGAAGATAACAGGCCTGTTACATCACCATGTCCATTAAAAACATAGTAGACTTTTGTACCATCCAGATCGCGGGAAATCAGATTGGTTCCATAGGTGTTATACGACACGCTACCGGTATTATCCTGCTCCTTAATGATCCGGTCGTATTCGTAGCAATACCAGGTTGTCACGTCATCTACTGTTTTGCTGTCGCGCAGTCCTTCAGCATTGAAGGTGTTGGTGATTGTACCGCCATCAGTCTTAGCTTCTATCATTTGGTTCTTGTCATTGTAACTGTAGAGTGCCGGGGCAGGGTCGCTTTCTTCCAGTAGGGAAAGGCCCAGAGCTCCGCTGCCGACTGAACCACCCGCCTCAACAAGAGTCTCGGGACGGCGGCCCAGCATGTTTCCGGCGGCGTCGTAGAAATATTGCTCTATGATGGTTTGGGCTGTGAGATCCTGCTCGGTGGAGATAAGGCGGTTTTGTTCATTGACCTCGTACCAAGTCGTAATGACCTGTTCCTCTCCCCCTTCTCCGGAAGGGGGTGACCCGAAGGGTTGGGGGTTGATCTCTGTTTCCGTTGAGCGGTTGCCGGAAGCATCATAGGTGTATTCTGTTAACTTTCCGGTAGGCTCGCTGACTGAGGCCAGTTGGTTAATAGACGTGTAGGTATAGACCGTTGTTCCTTTTACGTCTTGCTTGGCCGTCATATTACCGGCGCCGTCATAAGCGTATTGATAAGCTTCCAGGATCGTGCCGCCTTTTTTGTTCTGTAGGGTATGCAACTTGTTGTTATTGTAGTAGGTGTAGTTGGCTGTCACTCCATTGGGCAGGGTTTGGGTTTGCAGGCTGCCATTGAGATAATACGCGTAAGTTGTGGTGTCGCTGCCATCTTTAACTTGGGCCAGGCGACCTGCTTTGTCGTAAACGCGGGTGGTGGTGCGTCCGTCTATAGTCGTGCTTTCGCCTACATAACCGAGTGTGAGACTGGCAGTGATGTCATAAGCGAAGGTTGTGGTTATATACTCGCCCCCTTCTTCTGAAGGGGGTACCCCGAAGGGGTGGGGATTGGGTACGGGGTTGGGTACGGTTTTGCTGGTGACACGGTTAAGAGTATCGTATGCTCTCGTGATGGTTCCGCCGCTGTCGGTGACTGTGAGCAGATTACCGGCGTTGTCGTAAGCAAAATTAGTAATTGCGCCCTTGATGTTTTCTGTAAGCTTACGGCTATGAATATCGTAGGAATACATGGTCGTGACGCCGTTTTTATCGCGTTTGCTCTCCGGCTTTCCATCAGTGTAATAGGTAAAGCGCTCTATACGGCTCTCATCATAGGTTCCGCCGTCTATACCACCGGGGTCGGCGCGTAGTTCTACTTGATTGAGGTTATTGTATTCGTAGCGGGTGGTATTGCCTCTGCCATCGGTTTGGGTCAGTAAATTTCCGGCATTATCATAGCTGAAAGAGGTGACTGCGTTAGTGGCGTCGGTCACACTGGTTAGGCGGTTAAGGCTATCGAATGAGTAAGTGGTGGTATTGTTATTGCCATCTGTCTTGCTGAGGATATTGCCTGCCGCGTCATAGGTTTGGCTGCTAGTATAGTTTTCCGGGTCAGTGGTAGATATAAGCCGGCCCACTTCATCATAATTGAAGATGGTCATATGGCCTAAGGCATCGCTGGAGGTGGCTTGATGATGGGTATCGGTATAGGTGAGGGTTTCTATCGTTGTACCGGTGGGATCTATGACAGCTATCAGGCGGTCTAGGATATCGTATTGAAAGGCGGTGGTATTACCAAGCCAATTTGTTTCAGATACTTTGTTGCCATTAGCGTCATGAGTTATGGTGGTGATTTGAGCAAGGGGGTTTTTAACAGCTATAACGCGGGATAGCTTGTCATAGGTATACTGGGTGGTATAACCGCGTTCATCTACCACATAAACGGGGTTGCCCAGTACATCATAGCGGGTAGAGCGGCTTATAGGAGCTGTACCGTCGCTTGCCCGCTGGGTTATACTAAGCAGGTTGCCCCAGCTATCATAGGTATTTAGTACTTCTTTGTTAAGACCGTTCAGGTTCATGTTATCTAGGCTGCGTTTGCTATTGCCCATCACATCATACCAATAGCGTACACTGTAAGCGGCGGCATTGGTCACGCTACGCATTTGTCCGTTTAGGCTATAGGTATAGCTTGTGGTATTGCCGTTGGCGTCGCTTTCGGTCAAAGGATGGCCTAATAGGTCGTAGGTTGCGCTCTGTACTGTTATTCCGCCTACGGTTTTTTGCAGCATATTACCGAACAGATCATAATCGAATTGGGTGATTATATTGCGGGCATCTGTTTGCTGTTTTAGGCGGCCTAAGCCATCGTAAGTGAATTGCGTATTTTGAGAGAGAGCATTGCTTACTTGGGTCATTCTGCCGGCTGTGCCGTAGGTATAAGTGGTCATGTTATTTAGAGCGTCTTTCGTAGTCAGCAGATTACCGTTCTTGTTATAGGTGTTGGTTTCTGAAACAATGGAGCGTACCGGGGAAGTGTAGGTGGGGCGGTAGTATTCGGTTTTGCTGAGCAGGCGGCTCATTTTATCATAGATGTAGCCGCTGTAATTGAGGGAGTTGAAAGCAGAGGGGTTGGGCCAGTTTCCGCCATTAGCCGGTGGATTCATGTAGTGTCCGGGCTCATCTTGTAGCAGAGCGCGGGGCGAGTATTCTTTGGTCAGCCGTCCCTGTAGGTCGTATTCCCTGGCGGTCACGGCATTTCGCGCGTCAATAATACGGATGAGAAAGCCGCGCAGGTTGTAGGTATAGGCGGTAATACTGCCTTTTTCATCTGTGCGTTGGATAATATTACCCATATTATCATAGGCAACGCCGGCGCTCACTTGGGTGGAAGTGTTGTTTTCATTCAGTACATTACGGCGTTCCACAGTCTGCCGGTTTAACAAATCGTACTCATAGCTGATAACCTCGCTGTTGGGATAGGTAACAGATTCCAGGTTTCCGTTACTGTCATAGAGATAGCCGGTAGTTATGCCAAATAATGTAGTATTATCCGGCTTACCGTCTATATCTTTGTTCTCTACATACACAGTAGAGGTGGCTACCTTGCCCCAATAGTTATAACTGTAGTCCGTACGTTGTTCACGCGCGCTCTCTTGCAGCTTAGTTTCCCGGGAAATTTGCCCATCGTTATTATACAAATAACTGGTCAGGCCGGTGCCGTTTACAGCAATATTCTGCACTGTGCTGTCGGCATTGTAGGCATAGTCCGAGGCGGTGGCCGGGCCGCCGGGGCTTGCTCCTTTGGTGAGCGCGTTGACATAGCTCTTTTCCTGCGTTACCCGGCCCGCTCCGTCATACTGCCACTCTTTTAAACTGTATAGGCTGGCGTCATGAGGTGTCCAGCGTTTTACCATATTGTTTAGAGGATCGTATTCGAAATAGGTGGTTGCGCCCAGGGCATCGGTAGTGCTTTCAGCTAAGCCGTTTGCCAAATAAGTATTGGTGATCACGCCGCCGTCCGGGTTGGCTGTTGAGATCAGCCGGCTGGCGAAATCGTAGGTATAGGTGGTATCGGCATATTCGGAGGCAGAGAAATATACCCTGGTGGTTTGTTTGACGGTACCGTCTGTTTGTAAGGGATAGCTATAGCTTTCCAAGGTGGTGGTCACGTTGTTTTCCATGAATTTCTTGCTGAGTGGTCTGTTCAGCTTATCATAAGAATAAGTATAGACCAAACCATTAGGCAATGTTTCTTGTGTTTTATTGCCAAAATTATCGTAAACATTGGTGGTAGTATTGTTTAACGGGTCTTTGACGGTTTCTATCAAACCGGATGGCTTATAGGTGTAACGGTAGCCAACTGTATTGACCAAAGCGGGGGTGGTGTTTACTATATTTTCTACTGTATATACAGTTGTGTCGGAGACAGTAGCGTATTGTTGGGGAGAAATGCTCTGGGTCAGATTACCGTTAAGATCGTAAACATAGCGTTCGCTTTCCCCGCCATGCAGCGTCTTTTTAACTAAGCGCCCACATTTGTCGTAGTAGAATTTGGTGATATAGCCTAATGGGCTGGTTTGTTGCTTTAGCCAGCCAATAGTGTTGAAGCTATAGGTAGTGATACGGTTAAGCGTATCTTTAACGGTAGCCAGATTGCCTTGGGCATTATAGGTATAGGTAGTGATAGCTCCTGCCGCGTCTTTAGATGTTTTTAGTAAGCCGCCTATAGCTCTGCCGCACATGGTGGTGGTTTCGCCGGTGCTGTAATAGGAATACTCTTCAATGGCATAGAGACTTTGATCAGCGGAAGGTGAATAGGCGCTTATACCGTCCAACGGTTTAACACGTTTTATCAAATTATGGTTGCCGTCATAGCTGAAGAAAGTTTTATGGCCCAATTCATCCGTCTCGCTTACCAGATCATCATTAGCGTCATAAGCGAAGAGTTTCATGCTATGGTTAGGGTAGACGGTCTTGATCACATTACCGTGGGCATCATATTCATAGAAAGTACTGTTGCCGTTGCGGTCTGTAGCTGATTTGATCTCGCCATAGCGGTTGATACTGTCTGTTAGATTGTATTCATAATACTGCTGCCCGCCTTCCGCGTCCGTGATCAAGATAGGATAGAGAGCTTTATCGAACCAAGTAGTAGTGCTGCGGTCACCGGTCACAGTGGTCACCTTACCCTCATAAACATCGTAGGTATAGGTTTCCGTGTTGCCGTGAGGCAGTTGGGCACTGCTGACTCGTTTTTGCGCGCTGTTTTGTACTGTTTCATAAGTAAACTGTTCCAAAACTACGCTATTATGATCCTTAACCTGATAGAGCAGGCCGTCCGCATTGTATGCATAATAAGCGTTACCGCCGTCCGGGGCTGTTACCTGATTGAGGCGTCCATTAGCGTCGTAGAAATAATTTACCTGCCGACCGGTGGTAGATTCGGTGACGGTGCTGACGCGGTTGCCGGTATAGGCTATGGTGAGAGTACGGCCGGCCGCGTCCGCCACCTGGGTGACCTGCCCGCCGGCATTGACGGTAAGATTTATTTGATTGCCGTTGGGATCGCTCATGCGGTCTAAATAGCCGTTGGAATTGTAACGGTACTGATAATGATCAGGGGTGGTAAGTATATGCTCATTGCCGGATTTGGCCAGTTTGGCGCGGGAATCTTTAGCGGTATAGTTGCCATTGCTTTCGGTTTTGAAGGTACGGGCACTGCCATCCGGCATGCGGATCACCGTATCATTGCCCACAGTTTCCAGTTTGCTGGCAAAACCGAAACTCCAGCCTTTACTGATCAGGCTGTCCCGGTCGTCGATGGAGTTATAGGTGCGGCTCACATTTACAGTGAAACCGGGAGCGTCGAAACCCAGATCGCTATAACTGCGCGAGAGATTACCGGATGGGTTGATCATATCCGAGCCCAGATGTGTTAATTCGGCGTAACTGGAGATAGCAGAGGTGGGAGCATAGAAATTTGCTGCGGAATAGGTGGCTACACCGCCGCCATTTTGATTCATGCTGTTGCTTCTGCCATTTATTAAATAAATGCCATTATTAACAGCACATGCCGCCATACCCTCGGAAGAGTATTCCAAGTTGGGCCAATGATACCATTTGTCCATAGCGGGATTGTATTGATATACTGAATCGACGGAATATCTGCCGTCAAATCCACCGATCATATAAACACCGCCGTCCGCCACTCCGCCACAATATCCTATAGCTTCAGGCATAGCGCTCTTAGTGGTATCCCAATTATTGGCTAGCGGATCATATATCTCTAAGGTATTCACAGCGTTACCGGAACTGTTGAAACCGCCGGACACAAAGATTTTACCGTCTAATTCCACCGCGCTAGCGCCATAGCGCGCTGTGGGCATATTTGTTTTGCTGGCCCAGGTATTGGTGGCAGGATTGAATTCGCGGACATAGTTTAAGACAGTACTTGCGCCGCTAGTACTGCCACCCTTGCCGCCAAAGACATAGATTTTGCCGTTGTACGCGGCGGCAGTCATGCTATGAGCATAATAGGAAGGTAAATTAGCCTTAGTGACCCATTGATCACTGACAGGATCATACTCTTCTACTTTATTGGTCGTTGAGCCTCCGGTATTTACTTCACCGCCAAGCGCGTACAGTTTGCCGCCAACCACTACGCCGACCACTTTTGAGCGGGCTGTGGGCATGTTGGCTTTTTCTGTCCAGCTATTTGCCTGTATATCGTATTCATGCACCCAATCTAAATATTCAAAGCTTCCGCTGATATCTGAATAACCGTGTCCACCTGCTAAGTAGATATTATTGTTTATCATGCCATGCGCCATTAAGGCGCTTGCAAAAGAAGGGGATTGTTTTTTGGCCCAAGGGCTCACTGAAGGCATATATTCCAATACTACTTCAGCTCCGCTGGTAGAACTTGGCCCGGCAAATAGATAAACCTTATTGTTTACGGCGCATACTTGTTGAACATATAGATAGTAATGGAGGAAACTTGCGTAATCGGTGATCATGTTTTCTTTCGGGGAATAGCGGTGCATCCATCTTAGTGGAATAGTGTCCCTTCCATAAAAAATGTAAATATCACTGTAGAGCGGCGCCATGAATGTGGCAGTATGGATCGTGTTGATAGAAATCCATACATCAGAAGCGGGGTCATAGCAATGCATTACACCGACTACATCACTCATATATAGTTTGCCGGTCAATGCTGTCACGGATAATACAATAGTATTGCTATTTCGTGGGGTAGTTTGGCTCCAAGTATATGTTAAAGGATCGAATACATGTACTTCAGCAGAAGAAAAAGCATTGCAGTATATTTTCCCGTTAAGTGTCTGAGCATGAATAAATGAGCCGGGAGCAGGCGCTATATCCTCCCAGGTATCGGTTTGCGGATCATAGACAAAGACCCGGTCTGCGCTGCTGTTATTATGATCAAATAGATAGAGTTTACCATAAGCCGCGCTGATCAAGTTTGAGGTGGTCCCGGGGGGAAGACTCGCTTTTTCTTCCCAGGTTTTGTCTATGATATTGAAGGCGTACATCGCTCTGGACGCGACATTGCCCGGCATGATATTGCCGCCGGCTATATATATATTTCCCGCTATCTCAGCCGCTTTAATATTGTTTAATTTCTGCGGCATTTCCGCAAGAATACTGTAGCCTGCTTCCATGGCTTCGACCGTAGAATATACATATTGATCATTTCTGCCGCCGATCATATAGATAACACCATCCACCATAGCCGCGCCTAGAGAAGCGCGTGCGCTGGACATATCCGCTCTGGCAGCGTAATAATTAGCTGGAATCAACAAAGAGCTTTGGATGATTTTTTTGGAATAGTTTAAATTAAAGGAGCTGCTCCCGCCAATTGCAATAAGCCGGTCATCTTTTAGTATGACCGCCGCGTTCATATATTCAACGCGGCCTATCAAGCCCGGCAATTCCCGTGAATTGCCAAGATTGATTTTTTCTTCCGCGTAATAACTGGTACCACCTTCCAGATACATCACACCATCATAAATAACAGCGTTATGATAAGATCTGGAATGATATAAACTGCTTTTTTGTGTCCAAGTATTTGCCGCTATATTATACTGATAAACAGTATTCTTGGTATATGGAGCGATATCATTGTAGCCGCCTGTTACATAGATGCTGCCTTCATACTCTACCGCCGCCGTTGCTGAGAGATTCGGAAATGTTACACCAGAAGGGCTTTTATTGGTCCAATTTCCCGATACAGTGTCATATACCTGTATATAGTTACGATACGCGGTAGAAGCTACGGATTGATAGTAGCCGCCAATACAGTAGATATCAGTACCGAATTCTACGCAGGAGAAATAACCCACGGCATTTGGCATGGGGTTTCCGCTGCTCCAAGTATCGGTTTCGGTATCATATATTTCTACAGCACTGGAACTATTGCCATTATCGATATGCCCGCCTATGGCGTATATCTTTTTACCAACCGCTACCACGCCCAGGCCATAACGGGCGGTGGGCATGGGGGTTCGGTAGGTGATCAAACCGTCGGCGCCAAATTCTTCATACTCTTCCTCAGTCTCCTCATCCAGCACTATGTCCGGCAAAGGGTCGGGATCGGGAATGTCTATTATTGTGGTATTTGGGCTAGTTTGCGCGGATACAGCATAGTCCAGATTAAGCCGTTTACCATTCGCTACTTTATCCAAAATTCCGGTGACTGTATCGGCGGAATCTACTATACGCTGCTTTAACCCGGTTGCGTCCAGACTGCTGTGCGCCGCCAGGGTTTGCGCCGCAGCGCCGGAAACGAGAGCCGCGCTTACCGAGGTTCCGCTCATTTCAATCGTGGTATTGTCCAAAAAGGGCACGGCTATATCCACACCCGGTGCGGCTATATCCACACTATTTACGCCATAGTTGGAGAAACGGGCCAGTTTATCTCCCTCATCGACCGCTGCAACTGCCAGCACATTAGGTAAATCAAAGGAGGCTGGATACACGGGGTATTTGTCGGTACTGACCAGCATATTACCGCTGGCGCAGACAAATAACATGCTGCTATTTGCTATGGCTTCTTCCAGGAGCGGGTTATAGAAACGGCTGCCGAAGCTCATATTGGCAATAACTGCGCCCTTTCCTTGCGCATAGGCGATAGCTTCGATGATATCGCTGGTATAGGCTGTGCCGCCCTCAAACACTTTGAGAGGCATTACTGTAGCGCCGCCTGCGACGATAGCTCCGGCCATACCGGTACCATGGGCTTGATCATAATACCATTCCACACTGTTGACATTAGGTACATCATTAACAAAATCGTATTCTGCCGTTAGTTTATCTGCCAAATCAAGGTGATCTGTATCCACACCGGTATCCAATAAGGCTACCACTATTCCGTTACGGTTTATAGGTGGCGTTTCTTGTGGATCAAGTTCCGAAAAATCTTCCGGTTCATCAAATGAGCAAAATTCCATCTCGTAGTCCGGTTGGATAAACAGTACTTCCTGTAGGATATTATTATCCAGCTGCTGCTCCAGTTCTTCGATCGTTACTGCATTTTCGGTAGTAAGCAAAGCTAGAGAAGCGCTCTTGCTTTGTGGGTCTATTGAAGAGGCAGTTTGTAATTTGGATACTGTTTTTACTGAAGACATGCTTCGTAAAGCCTTTTCTGTTGATTGAACAGCAGTATTATCTTTGAACTTAACAATAAATTTATCTGTTTCATATGCGGGGTCGAACCACATATCTACCGGTTTTTCCGGCTTTATCTCTGTCTGAGCTTCATCCATAAAAGCATCTATAGCTTCACTTAAGGTCTCTTTCAAACCGTTTTCAGTTGAAAGCTGGGAGTTGGCTATACCCTGATACTCGCTTAAATCCGCGTTCAACACATCATGCCACACTGCCTGACTGTTATACCTCTCCGCGGCCATGGCTGCAGCCGGTGCTATATTTGAGCTGAGCAGGGAGATAATAGCGGTTATGCATAATAACATACGCAGTTTTTTATATCTTTTTAGGGTTTTCATGGTCGTAGTCTCCTTTTGTTGGATTTTTTATAAGCTACTCTTGTTGAACACTTTATATCGATCAATGCTTATTGATCAGCGCTAACAGTTGTCTGAGCTGTTATTTTTGCCTGTAGGCTTATAACATTGATCACTCCTGTCCATAGTTTGCCTGATGGTATTGTTTTATCTACGGTCAGCTTTATCTCTCCGGAGCTGACTTGGGTTATTATTAATCCCGCTTCGCTGATCGAGCCTGCAGTAAGCTCTTCATCTTTAGTAAACGCGCACAGATCGGTCACATCAAATACCGCTGTATCATATTGGACCGTTATTACCATGCCGCTAAAATCGGCTATGCCTTCGGCGGACAAAGTTATATCGTATTGCTTTCCACTCTCCGCGTCTATGATAATACTTGTACCGAGTTCGAGCGCGTTAACATAATCGTCATGTTTTTCTTCATTGCAGCGTGAACACTTATAGACTGTGTAGCCTTGAGCACTGCTTGTCGGAGGTACAATGTTTTTAACTATCCAGTTGTGACCTAATGCTGCGATAAAATCGTCATTTTCATTTTCATTGCATTGACTGCATTCATAAACAGTATATCCTTGAGCCTCACAGGTGGGCATAACAGTATGATCTTCCTCCCAGTCGTGACCTAAGGCTGAGATAAAGCTGCCATTTTCGAAAGCTCCGCAAAATGAACACTCATATATGGTGTATCCTTGTGTTTCGCAGGTAGGCGGAATGGTTTGATCAACAACCCAATTATGACCTTTGTTCAAAGTAAGAGTCAGATCTTCACAAGGCGCTGTTGTAGCACCTACAACGCCGGCAGTTGGTGTTACCGTTACTGAGCCAAGAGTCAGGTCAGTGTTAACACTATTTGAGCTCAAATTATCTTTAACAGTGAATTTCAGAGTAACGATCCTAACACCGGCAGAGCAGGGGGCGCCTACTACTATATTGCTGGTCGCCATGCTTTGAACAGTGATTTTATTTGGCGCGACAGTGTTAACAGCGGCAACATAGCCGGCCAGGTTTTCATAACCGGCGTATTGCAATAGAGCGGTGTCGTAGGTGATCGTTGCCGCTACTTGGGCATAGTTGATATCTCCGACCAGCATCAAATCGACATAGACAGTTTCGTTGATAACGTAATCAGATACAGAGGTTTCCAGAGAGACGTAATAATTGTAGCTGGTGCTGTTGGCAATAGCAGAAACAGAAACGAGAGCGAGTGCAAAAATCAGTGATAAGAGAAATAGCTTTTTCATGATAAAACCTCCCTATATGAATATTTAGCATAGCGGCGCGCCTTTGCCACGCTATATCATTATTATACCATACAGAAGTTACATATTGGTTACATTTACAAAAAAATATTCCCTACTATTATAATATATTCTATCGAACATTTCTTCATCTTCCGTGTAGCTGCTGTTTTTAAAGATTGCTAAATATTCGTTTTTTCAAATTCTTAAAAATAATGCGAAAAAAGAGGGTGGCTGAAAATATTTTTTAAAAATATTTCAACCACTTATTTTTTCGCATTTTTAGTGCTGCTGAAATTGAATACTTCAACAGCACCGCTCATTTTTAGTCACTTATCCTGCAACAACTTTTAAAAAAACAAGTTGTTAAAGCCGTCAAACTGCATGTTTTACTTTCAATTGTTTTTGCAAAGCAAAAGTATTCCTACACTAGCCACTGGGCTGCGCCGTCACACAACTAAGGGTAGCCTAACTTGGGTTGTGAGCGCAGCCCACCTTGGTTGCTTTAAAAAACAAGTAGCGTTTTTTATTGTGATAGCAAATTATCATAAAGGTACGTCTAATAAACAGACGCTGATATACCGATATTATAAATATACTGACTGGAGTTTATGGGGGAATAGCCATATTGTTGGGTAAGCAAACCGTATATTAAGCAAAGGGGGTAGCAACTTGACAGTCCGGGCACGTTTATTGGATATTTCCGAATTGAATATCGATACAATACTGATTCAAATGCGCGATATTCAATTAGAGGAATATGTTGAATCATTAAATGCGTTTGTAAAAGATTTACCGGCGCGAGAGGCGGAATTGAAAGGGTTTTTCGCGGCAAAAGATTATTTATCTTTTTCTAAAAGCCTGGTAGCTATCAAAGATACACTGGTGGATATCCATGCCGACGAATTAGCGGAAGAATGCTTAAAACAAATTAACAGCCTCAGCAATGCTAAGCATGAAAAAATCGAAGCTTTCTTAACTTATTTCCTGTCATTAATGACTATGCTCTCCGTCGATATACAAATGGCAGTATATAAGGATGAACTTGATCAAGAAAATATGGCGCAGGAGCTCCACGATGATATGTCTGTAGACAGGCAAAAGAGCATTTTGGCTGTGGACGATAACGCCTTTCTTTTGGATCCCCTCAAACAATCCTTGCAGGATACCGGCCACAAATTGACTTGCGTACTGTCCGGGCGGGAAGCCTTAAAATTCCTGCAAAAACGAGACCCTGATCTATTTATCTTAGATATCGATATGCCGGAAATGGACGGCTATGAACTGGCGCATAAAATTAGGGAGCTGGGTAAGCTGGCGCCCATCATTTTTTTGACCGGAAACGCTACCCCGGAATATGTGACCAAAGCGCTGCAAGCAGGTGCGGCGGATTTCATTATCAAACCGGCTACGAAAAAGTATGTCGTAGAAAGAGTTAATAAAGGGCTGCTGCGCAGCTCAAATTCTGAATACTGAATACTCGATTCTTGCGGGCTTTAGCCCGCCTTAGGGTATGCAAAATGAAAGTGTTTTCTAACTTCAAAAAAAACCGCATACTGTTTTTCCAAATCTTACTGGTTTTGGCCGCTTTTGCCAGCATGGCTTTTTTGGCCGGCCATTTTTGTTCGCGCATCGTCAATAAACATATCGCCAACTACGGCGATGAAGTGATCAACGCTTCGGCTGAAACATTTAAAACATATGCCCAAGGCCATGAGATAACCCTTAAAGATATTTCCTTTGCCATTGAGAGGCTGTGGGCTTTAGACCAGGATATCGAAATGATAAAACAGGAGCTGATACTGTGGTCTAAATGGTTGCATGACAATGATGAGAGGTTCTCCAGCTTTCTTTTCCTTTATGGCGTAGTGGATGATGAGTTTATAGAAGGCTCTGCCTGGGACTATCCGGAAGATTACAATCCGGAGAACCGTATATGGTATATAGGTGCTTATGAGCAAAATGGCGAAGTATTCTACAGCGACCCCTATGTGGATGCTCATACCGGTGAACATGTCTTAACACTTTCAAAACTTTTATTCAGTACAGATAATGAACCCTTTGGTGTTATTGCCTTAGATGTACTGCTTTCCAGTGTAGCGGAATATATCAACCATATGCAATTAATGAATAGCGGATATGGTATGTTATTCGATTCCGAGAGACGTTTTGTTATTCATCCGCGTGCCGATTTATTCGGTATGCCCCTGGAATCCTTGGCTGGGAGGAGCGGCATAACAGAGATAGCGGAACGCCTGAAAGATGGGGAAGATGTATCGGCTTTTAATTATTCATCCATTTTTGGCAATGAAAATGTGGGCTTTTTTAAAAAACTTTTCAATGGCTGGTATATCGGGCTCGCTTTATCCAGCAAAGTCTACTATAACGATGTAAAAATCATGCAGATCATCTTGTCTGTAACAGGCTTGGTGTTAGCGCTCTTGCTCTGCGGGGTGCTGGTGTTTATGCATAACGCTAAAAACCGCTCGGACGAAGCCAGTAAATTCAAATCATCTTTCCTAGCCAATATGAGCCATGAGATCCGCACGCCTATGAACGCTGTTATCGGCATGACAGAGCTACTGCTGCATGAGCCCTTAAACGAAAGGCAAATGGACTATGTAAATGACATAGACGCTTCTGCGCGTTCTCTGCTCTCTATAATCAATGATATCTTGGATTTCTCAAAAATCGAATCAGGAAAATTGACGCTTTGCCCGGTCAATTATGACTTGCCAAGATTGCTTGATAATATTAATTCCATGTTCAAATTTGTGGCGCAAAAAAAAGGCCTGGAATTTAAGTTCGAAAGTGTGGGGGAACTGCCAAAAACCCTCTTTGGCGATGATATCAGACTGCGGCAGGTATTGACTAATCTCTGCGGAAACGCCGTCAAATTTACCGAAACAGGCTATGTGCGCCTGAAAGTGACCACTTCCGGCAATATGTTACTCTTCGAGGTGAAGGATAGCGGTATAGGCATTCCCAAGGAGCAGATAGCAAGATTATTCAATGCTTTCGAGCAGGCTAAGACTGATAAAAGCCGCACTATCGTAGGCACAGGTTTAGGGCTGGCTATCAGCAAAGCCTTTGTGGAAATGATGAATGGCAAAATCATGCTGGACAGCGAATATGGGCAAGGGACGATCATATCGGTGATGATCCCCATAACGCTGGGCAACGATGCCGATGTTAAGCAGGAAAAAAACGGCGTAATAGAGCAAACCGTCTACGCGCCGCGGGCTGCGATATTGGTGGTAGACGACAATGAATTTAATCTAAAAGTAGCTTATGGCCTGCTCAAGCTATTCAAAATTGAGGCGAAAACAGCGAATTCCGGGAAAAAGGCCTTGGGTTTAGTACAAGAGAATGATTTTGACTTGGTATTTATGGATCATATGATGCCGGAAATGGACGGCATAGAAACCACCGGCGCCTTAAGAAAACTGGGCGAGCAATACAAAACCCTACCCATCATCGCCTTAACAGCCAACGCCGTACAGGGCGCTAAGGAAATGTTTTTGGCCAATGGCTTCAATGGTTTCGTATCCAAACCTATCGACATACATGAGTTAAGCGAAACCCTCCTAAAATGGCTGCCGCAGGAAAAAATTGAGCAAAAAGAGCAGGCAGGGGTAGAAATAGCCCCTGCGGCGCTGGAAGGCATCTTATGGGAGGACATTAAAAAAAGCGGGGAAATCAATACACAAATCGGCTTAAGTCATGTATCCGGTATCGTGAGCATGTATTTTGACAATCTTGAGCTGTTTGCCACTAAACTTACTACGGAATGTGAAACTATGTCCGCCCATTTACAAAGCCAAGATATCGGGGGTTTTGCCATTTGTGTGCATGCCATGAAATCCATGCTGGCAACGATTGGCGCGCAGGAACTATCCGAGTTGGCCTTAAGCTTAGAAACAGCGGCCAAGGCTAAGGATATGGCATACTGTGAAAGACAGTATCCAGATTTTATGAGCAGGCTGCTATTGCTTCATGAAAGACTGGCAGCCGCTTTCCCTTGTGAACAAGAAAAGCCCGCAAAAGAGCCGGGGGAACCTAGGTTTTTGCAGGAAAACGTGCAAAAAGCTCAAGTTGCCGCAGATGACTTTGACAGCGACGCAGGGCTTATGGCTATAAACAGTTTGCTGGCTTATGATTTTGGAGAAAAAAACAATAGCCTATTGCAAGAGGCTTTACACGCCATTAAGGCATATGATTATGACGCCGCCGCTGAGGCGCTGGAGAAAATCGAGATTATCTTTAAGCTATAGCCGCTCCGGTTCAGGTAGCTTAGGGCCTTCTATGGTTATGGTTTTAATTATTATGTCCTCCACTGGGCGGTCGGCGCCCCGGGTAGGGGTTTGGGCAATTTCATCCACAACATCCATTCCGCTGATCACCTTGCCGAAAGCTGCGTATTGCCCGTCTAAAAAAGTGGAATCTTTATGGACTATGAAGAATTGGGAACCGGCTGAATCCGGCCTTTGGCTGCGTGCCATGGAGATAATGCCCCGTTCATGCTTTAATGGGTTGTCGAAGCCATTAAGCTTAAACTCACCTTTGATAGCATAGCCCGGTCCGCCGGCGCCGTTACCGTCCGGGTCGCCGCCTTGTATCACAAAGCCCTCAATGACACGGTGAAATATCAAGCCATCATAGAATCCCTGGCGAGCCAGGTAGGCAAAATTGTATACCGATTGGGGCGCGATATCCGGATAAAGCTCCAGCTTAATAACACCGCCATTTTTCATAGTGATGGTGGCAATAATGGGATCCGCAAAAATTGCCGGTTCATTTTCTGTTGTGACAGAGGGATTATTTTCGGATTCTAAATCAGCGACAGGGGATACGTCAATAGGCATATCGTTTTCTGTATAACTTGTTGAAGTATCTATTGTAATGATCCTGGTAGCATCGTCCCAACCCACTCCAAAATCAATTGCCTGGCCAATGTCGCGCAGCTTAAAATAATTATTTCCGCCAATGTTATAGGCGGTAAGCTGTATTTCCCGGCCATCCAAATACACTATGGATGAAGTGGGCGTAGCCACTTTTTCTCCTGCGCCCTTACCTTGCATTTCGCCGCCTACCGCGGAATATGGCAGGCTATTGGTAAGGTTAATTGAATTTTGCGCGCTATCCCAGTCTACTTTAAACTGTTTGACGGTTGAGTTTAGCGTAAATGCCAAGTCACGCAGTTTGAAATAGTTGTTGCCGGCAATATTGTAAGAGTCGAAAGCGACTGTTTTGCCATTGACCAGTACGGCGGAGGTGGTTGGAGTGGCGTTTATCCCTTGAATTCCGAGGCTATCGTCGGATTTTGCCAGTAGATTATGATAGCCCTCTTGAGCGATTGTTGGCGCCGGGGGCATTGCGGCAATGTTGCTGGCAAATGCAGTTGAAAGTACGGTAAAAAGTAACAAAGTTAGGGCAATTAGCAGAATTAAGCTAGTTTTTTTCATAGTTTCATGCCTCCTAGATAGTTTACTAAATTATAACATGCTATTTAGTGCCAATGCAATATGAACATAAAGCAAGGGTGCAGATAAATATATTGGGTAAATTGCTTATTGTCATTCTGAGCGTAGCGAAGAATCTTTCTTTTAGGGAGGTGAGGACATCAATAACTACTACGTCTACATACTAACAAATTGGAATAATAAGGTAATGTATGTTGGTGTGACGAATAATCTAGAACGTAGGGTCTACGAGCATAAAAATAAACTTGT
>Ga0082212_10005902_pt1 | contig 16592 bp, 11 predicted proteins | sample TergutNt197P3_FD_71548 | JGI IMG/M metagenome (GOLD analysis project Ga0082212, IMG submission 71548) | Neocapritermes taracua P3 segment gut microbial communities from Petit-Saut dam, French Guiana - Nt197 P3 | ecosystem: Host-associated > Arthropoda: Insects > Digestive system > Gut ... | reverse complement strand
CCGGTCAATTGCAGCGTGTAGCTGCCGGCTGCCGCCGTGAACGTATACGTTGCGCTTCCATTGACGACTATCGCCCCGCCGTCGAGCTGCGCGCCCGACTGCAGGTTCAAGCCTCCTGGAATGCCCATCCTAAGCGCCTCACCCTGGGTGTCGATCGTTACTGTGAATGCCTGCCCCTCCACGAGTTCGCCGCCTGTCCAAATACTGTTCGCATGACTTCCATTTACGCCGATAAGCGTTGAAATCAGTAGCGCCCCAACCGCTAAGACACAAATCAGCATGGTCGCAAGCGATTTTCTGAAATACCGTTTATTCATGCTTCCATCCCTTTCTTGCCACGGGCCGCTGTTGTCCAAGAACAATTCGACCAATTTTGCTTAACAATTGACTGCCTTTATATATTTCATCCCTGGCCCGTAAGGATCAGGAAATTGCTTTTCAACGCGTAAGTGCCGCCGTAAGCATCCTGGAGCATAAAGGTGATAGCGTACTGCCCGTCCTTCCTGCCATCCCGCATCTCGACGAGCACGGAGTCTACAACGCCGCCCTCACCGCTGTACAGGATCGACGAGCCGTCTATTGTCGTCACCGTCCAGCTGAGGATCTCGACCTCGCCGTAGTTCGCGCTCAATGCCGGGACTGCGCGCCCGGGGTTGATATGCGAATGGGCCTGGCCGCTGCCCGTGAAGACAACCCTCCCCGCAACCTCGATTTCCACCGCCGGCGCATCCGGGCCGGGCAAAGCCGTTTCCGGCACAGGCGCCGTCCCCGGGGAAAGCACGCCCGCAGTGACAGCCGCTGCCGTTACTGCCGCCGCTGCCGCCGCCACACCCGCCGCCGGCGTCACAAGCGCCGCCTTCAGCGTAAGCAGCCAGGCAGCCGCGCCCACCGCGGCTTCCGGCATTATGCTCTGTATGACTTCATTGCACTGCGTGATGGTCTGCTGCATCCAGTCGACGTTTGTCGGCTCAAAGATCGCGGCCTCCTGCTGCAGGGCCTGTTTCATGAAGGCCCCTATCGGCACGACGGCCATCCCGTACATCCTGCTTGCCATCTTCCCCCTGTACTGCTTCTCAAGCTCGTGCCTTACCTTTTCGCGTGCGAGCATGAGGCATTCTGAGACGCGCGGCTGGGACACTTCCATCACGGAAGCCGTCTCCGTCACACTCAGCCCTTCATAATAGTGAAGCACGACAGCCTCGCGTTGCCTGTTGGGGAGCGTGTCGATCGCGTCGATGACCGCGCTGCGCACCTCTTCCCTTATCGCGTATTCCTGGGGGAGGTACTCATCATTGTCTTCCTCAACCGCATCCATATAATCCGATATGTTCAGAACAACGCTGTGTTTTGAATTCTTCATCATATATCTGTTCGTCTCGTTCGTGATTATGCTGTTCAGCCACACCTTGAATGCCTTGGGCTCGTTCAGGTCGCTGATTTTCGTGCATACGCGAATCAGTACCTCCTGCGCGACGTCCCCGGCGTCGTCATAGTTGCGCAAAACGCACTTTGCGTGGAACAGGACGTTCTTCGCTATTTCCTGGCAGAGGGACAATATAGCGTCATGGTCCCCCTCTGTCGCTTTCTTTACCAAGACTTCAAGAACGATGGCTTCCTTGATTTCCCCATTTGTTATGGCTTTCTCGGCCACCCCGTTTGATTGGCCTTCTATCTGCCGTCCCGCCGCCAGCCAGTCGATCATATCAGTATTGCTGTTCCCCTCCGCTAAACTTCACTGTTTTCCTCGACGCATGCCAGGCCGCGAAAAACAGTTTCCCCAAAAATCGCGTCCTCGACATTATAGACCCTCATGCCCCCTGTTCCATAAGGGCTTTTGCATGAAAAATTTCAAAACTCTTTATCAAACAACGTTAATAAACGATATATGTTTCACCATTGTTTAGTCTTTTCCTGATATATTCCTGAAATACTCTTGACACTTTTACTACACATTGTTTACATTCTCCGGATGATTTACATAAAACATGTTATGCATCCCTCCCGCCTTTGTGAAATATTACATCTTATTGCCCCTGATCCCCGCGTACGGCCGAAATATATATTGACTTATAGCCACAACAATTGCATAGTGAGTGTACACGACTTTTATTATTTTGGAATTGCCGGACCGGCCTTTCGGGACGGCGAAGACAGAACGGAGGGAGGTTTTATGGCAGAGGATAGATCCAAGAACAGCAAATCGGGCGAAAAGACCCTGATTCGCGACATCAGCTTCTGCGGGGTTCCCGAAAACGGCTCGAATGCGTCGATGGTAGACGTCAAGGACGGCAAGATCGTCCGCATACGCCCCATGCATTACGACTGGAAATACGACCCCGAGAAGGACATGAACCCATGGAAATTCGAGGTGCGCGGCAGCACTTTCGAACCAAGCATGAAGACGCTTTTGCCGCCGTACTCGATTGCGTACAAAAAGCGCGTCTATTCTCCGGCCCGCGTACGTTTCCCGATGAAGCGCGTGGACTGGGATCCCAGCGGGGCGCCGGGCTCGACAGGCCCGGGCGGGCGCAATACGCAAAACCGCGGCAAGAGCAAGTATGTCCGCATTTCCTGGGATGAAGCGCTCGGGACCATCGCGGGCGAGATGAACCGGCTCAAGGAAACCTATGGGCCGACTTCCCTTCTGTATCAATGCGACCAGCACGGCGAGAACAAGGTGGTGCAGGCCTGCCACGGCGCCGGCCGCAAGCTGCTGCCGCTTTGGGGCGGCTACACGCTCCAGATCAGGCAGCCCGACAGCTGGGAAGGCTGGTGGTGGGGCAGCAAGCACTTCTGGGGCTGCGAGCCCGTCGGCCAGGGCAAGCAGAGCAACCTGCTGCTCGACGTGGCCGAAAACTGCGAGCTCCTGCTCTTCTGGGGCTGCGACCAGGAAACCACGCCATGGGGCTGGCAGGGGCAGCTTCCGAGCCGCCTGTCCTATTGGTATACGGAACTGGGCATCAAGCAGATCTACATCCATCCCGACGTGAACTACGCGGGCGCCGTGCACGCGGACCGCTGGATCCCGGTGCTCCCCAACACGGACGCCGCGCTCTACCTGGCGATTACCCACGTCTGGTTCACGGAAGGCACTTACGACAAGGAATACCTCAAGACCCACGCGGTCGGCGTAGAAGCCTACGAGGCCTATGTGATGGGCGAGGAGGACGGCGTCGCCAAGACGCCCGAATGGGCTGCCCCGATCTGCGGCGTCGAAGCCAGGATCATAAAGGCGCTTGCCCGCGAATGGGCCTCGAAGCGCACGAGCGTGGTCATCGGCAACGGCGGCCCCGGCATCCGCGGGCCTTACGCGACCGAGCCGGCGCGCCTGCAGAATATCTGCCTGGCCATGCAGGGCCTCGGCAAGCCCGGAGTCAACCAGGTCAAGATGATCGAATGGGGCCTCTTTGACTTCCCCGACCAGTACGCGCAGCCCAGGCCGAAGCGCGTGCCGAATATGCGCACGGCCTACACGGGCGGGCACCCGTCCGACAAGAACCATCCTTCCCTGCCCAAGACCTACGTGCCGAAGGCGATCCTTGAAGGCCCCTGCGACTGGTGGGGCTGCGAGTCCGAGACGGCGCCCAGGGAAGACCAGTTCGTGCACCGTTTCTACCCGGCCGAAGGCTGCTCGAAGATCCACGCGGTCTGGACCGACTCGCCGTCGTGGATCACGTGCTGGAACGGCGGCAACGATTATATCAAGGCCATGCAGCACCCGGACGTCGAGTTCATGTGGGCGCAGCATCCCTGGCTGGAAAACGACGCGCTCATGGCAGACATCATCCTGCCGGTCAACACCAAGCTCGAGGAGGACGACATCGCCGCCGACATATTCAGCGGCCAGTACAACCTGCTCTTCCCCGAGCAGAAATGCATCGAGCCGCTCGGCGAGTCATACAGCGACTACGAGGTCGTCTGCATGCTGGCCGAAAAGCTGGGCCTGCTGGAGGAATACACGAAGGGCAAGTCGATTCCCGACCTTATCAAGTACGGCTACGAGACGTCCCGCTGCGCGGACCTCATCAGCTGGGAAGACCTCAATGAAAAAGGCTATCTCGTGATCCCGACCGACGACGGCTGGGAGGACGAGCCCAGGGGCTTCCAGAAATTCTACGAGGACCCGGAGGCAAACCCGATGACCACGCCGACCGGCAAGCTGGAGTTTGAGTCGACGGGGCTCAAAGAGCACTTCCCCGACGACCTCGAGCGCCCGCCCGTGCCCAAGTGGGTGGCGAGCGGCATCTCGCACGAAGAGACGCTTGACACCGAACGCGGCAAGGTCTATCCGCTCCTGGTCTGCTCGAACCACCCGCGCTGGAGCGTGCACTCCCAGCACGAGGACATCACATGGCTGCGCGAGATCGAGACCTGCAAGGTCACCGGCCCCGACGGCTATCAGTACCACCCCGCATGGCTGCATCCGTCCCTGGCCGCCGAGCGCGGCATCGAGAACGGCGATATCGTGTCCATCTTCAATGAACGCGGCACGGTCCTGGGCGGCGCCTATGTCACCGAGCGCATCATGCCGGGCGTCATCTACATCGACCACGGCGCGAAGTGGGATCCGATAGTGCCGGGCGAGATCGACCGCGGCGGCGCCATCAACACCATCGTGCCGGGCAAGACGACTTCGAAGAACGCCGTCGGCCACGCTGTCAGCGGGTTCCTGGCCGATGTCGAGAAGACGGACCTGGACGCGCTGAAGAAGAAGTATCCCGAGGCTTTCAACAAGCCCTTCAACCCCAACGCGGGCCCGGGCCTTGACGCCTTAATGGCAGGGGGTGATGAGTAATGGGAAAGAAAGTATTGATAATCAACTATGACATCTGCAACGGCTGCTACAATTGCCAGATCGCGTGCAAGGACGAGCATGTGGCGAATGACTGGTCCCCGATCGCGAAGCCGCAGCCCGACACGGGGCAGTTCTGGAACAAGATCCACGACAATGTGCGCGGGCAGGTTCCCAAGGTCTTCGTCACCTACGAGCACAGCATCTGCCAGCACTGCGACGAAGCGCCCTGTATCGAGGCCTGCAAGCAGAAGGCCATCTACAAGCGCGACGACGGCATCGTGATCATCGATCCGGACAAATGCCGGGGCAACCAGCTTTGTATCGAAGCCTGCCCGTACGAAAACGTTATCTATTACAATGACAGCCTGGATATCGCGCAAAAGTGCACCTTCTGCGCGCACCTGCTCGACGACGGCTGGGAAGAGCCGCGCTGCGTGGACGCCTGCCCGACCGGGGCATTCGCCTTCGGCGACGAGGACGACCCGAAGATCAAGGAGCTGATCGCGAAGGCCGAGCCGCTCAAGCCTGAGCAGGACGTGAAGCCCAGGGTCTACTACATCGGGCTGCCCAAGCGCTTCATCGCCGGCGCCCTGTACGACAAGGAAGCCGACGAGTGCGCGGAAGGCGTCAAGGTCACGGCGACCTGCTCCTGCGGCTGCGGCGAGGAATGCGAAACCGTTGAAGCCGAGACGGACAGCTACGGCGACTTCTGGCTGCGAAACCTCAAGGCCTGCGAGTACACGCTGCTATTCGAGAAGGAAGGCTACCTGCCCCAGAAATTCGGCCCCGTCGATGTCACGAAGATCGACATCAACATCGGCGACATCGCCCTCTGGAAGAAGTAGAATCCACAGATTCGATAATTTCCCAAAGCCCCCGCTCAGTCCGAAGCGGGGGCTTTTGTCTTACGCCGCCTTTTCTTCCTCCGCCACAGGCTTCTTCGCCTTGTACAGGGCCGCGAAGACAAAGAACGCGGCTGCCGCGCCGGCCAGTGGCCCGACGATGAAGACCCACAGGTCGGTCAGCGCGTCGCCGCCCGCGAACAGGGCGGGGCCGATGCTGCGCGCCGGGTTGACCGACGTGCCGGTCAGCGGTATCCCGACGATGTGCACGAACGCCAGCGTAAGCCCGATCACGATGCCCGCGACGCTCTTCTTGCCCGGATCGGAAGTGACGCCGAGGATCACGAGGACGAAGATGAAGGTCAGGATCACCTCCACGACCAGGGCGCCGGCAGCGTCGCCCACGCCCGCGACCCCGTTCGAGCCGAGGCCGCCCGTCTCGTCATAGACCCCAAACCAAAGCAGCACGTTGAGCAGCGCCGCCGCCGCGACAGCCCCTGCTACCTGGAAAATGACATAGAAGGCAAAATCCTTCCCGTCTATATCCTTCCGCAGCAGCATGGCCAGCGATACCGCGGGGTTGATATGGCAGCCCGAGACGTTCCCGACGATATACGCCATCGCGACGATCGAGAGCCCGAACGCCAGCGCGACGGCGAGATGCCCCCCTTCGGTCTCGCACCCCAAAATCACGGCGCTGCCGCACCCCATGAATACCAATACCAATGTCCCAATGAATTCCGCAAAATACTTCCTTAACCCTTCCATTATTAAAATCCTCCCTTCTGATTGGTTTTCTACAATCTGTTTATAACATTTTCAGGCCGCTTCCATCAAGCCGCATTTTACATTTTTCGCGGGAGATATGCGTGTAATCAATCTTTTTGCAGCGGGCCGCAAAGGCATGCGCGGATATTTTTGACAAAACAGACAATTTAGACTACGATTACAGGCAGGGACATGCTTGGGGGCCAAAATAAAAAACTTTTGAAAAAGCGGTAATAGGGCAGCGAAACTGAAACCTGGAGGTGGGGCCATGTCGATGCGGACCAAGACAACTTTTGCAATCCTTGCGATTGTCATCGGTTTTACGGCAGCAAGTTTCTTCTTGAGCCTGTCCATTACGACGCGGCAGATGGCCGCGACCATGGAACAGGAGCTGTCGTTGGCCCTCGACATCGCCGACACCGTCGTCACGACGAAGATCAGCCTCTTGAAATCGAACGCCGAGACCATCGCCTCCAGGCTGGACGCCGTGCCGGACGAGTGCCTGGCGGAAATGATGGCGACGCAGCTGGGCGATTTCGCCGACTTCGATTCGCTCGCGATATATGACCGGTCCGGCCTTGTCGCCGACTATGGCGGGCCGATTACCCCCTATATTATAACTGAAGAGATCGAGTACATGGAAATGGCCATCGCAGGCACGAATGTCCTGTCCTCCCCGCATTACAGCAGCGCGGACGGGAACCTGGTAATGCATGTGTTCGTGCCGATGGACGAGGACAGGGTCTTGTACGCGACAATGCCCGGGACGCTCTTTTCGGACATCCTCTCGGAGTACAGGCTGTGGCAGAACGGCAGCATTTTCCTGACGGACAAATACGGGACCTTCGTAGCCAGCTATAGGCCCTACCTGGTCAAGGAACAACGCAATTTCATCGAGGACGCGAAGTCCGACCCCGCGCTGGAAAACGCGGGCGCCTTCTACGAGGCCATGGTTTCCAGCGACCGCGGCTCAGGGACATATACATTCGAGGGCGTGGAGCGCATGTGCGTTTACAAGCATGTCTCGGGCTCCCTGGCGGGCTGGTACATCGGCGTGACGGCGCCTCTCAACGAAAGCCCGCTGAGGACTGTCCAGAACGGGCTGCTCATGGCCGCCCTGTTTTTCCTCGTCGCCGGCGTCATAGTCTCTTTCTTCGTTTCCGGCATTACGACAAGGCCGTACAAGATCATCCAGGAGCAGGCCGCGCAGCTCAAGGAGGAACATGAACGCACCTTGCTCTTCCTCGACTCGATGCCCCTTTCCGGCTGCCTGATAGACAGGGGCCTGAACATATTCAGGTGCAACGAAGGCGCCGCGAGGATGTTCCGCCTGGACGACAGGCAGGAATTCATCGACAGTTTTTATGACTTCTCGCCGGAATTCCAGCCGGACGGAAGCCCTTCCCGCGAAATGGCGGAGCAGCATATCAACGAAGCGTTCGAAAAGGGCGAGTGCGTCTTCGAATGGATGCACCTTGGGAAAGACGGCGCGGAGCTGCCGACGGAAACGACGCTGATCCGCATAATATACGACGGCGAATATGTCGTCGCGGGGTTCCTCAGGGACCTGCGGGAACACAAGCAGATGATGAAGAGCATCAGCGATTCCGCCGAGCAGCTGGAAGCGGCGCTGAACGAGGCGACCCGGGCCAACGAGGCAAAAAGCAGTTTCCTGGCCAATATGAGCCACGAGATGCGCACGCCGCTCAACGCGATCGTCGGCCTGACCGACCTGACGCTCCGTAACGGCCATCTGGACGACGAAAGCTACAGAAGCCTTGAAAAGATAAACAACGCGGGCATGTCATTGCTCAGCATGGTGAACGACCTCCTGGACATCTCGAAAATCGAGGCCGGGAAATTCGAGCTTGTCCTCACGGTCTATGACGTGCCCAGCCTGATCAACGACACCGCGACCCAAAGCATCCTGTACAGGGGGAACAAGCCGATCGAGCTCATACTGGACATTGACGAAGCCCTGCCCTCGCAGCTCTACGGCGACGAGCTGAGGGTGAAGCAGATACTCAACAACTTATTGTCAAACGCTTTCAAGTATACGAACGAGGGCACGGTGACCTTGAGCATAGGATGCGACATGGATGGCGAGACTGCATGGATAACGGCGTCCGTCCGCGACACGGGCATCGGCGTGCGCTCCGAGAGCCTGAAAAACATCTTCGACAATTACGCGCAGATGGACATGCAGGCCAACCGCAAGATCATGGGAACCGGGCTTGGCCTTTCCATCACGAAGCGGTTGGTCGACCTGATGGACGGCACGATCCGTATCGAGAGCGAGTACGGCGTCGGCAGCGTCTTCACGGCAAGGATCCCCCAGAAATCCGTGAACCAGGCCGTGATCGGGCCGGAAACAGCGGACAGCATCAAGAACTTCCAGTACTATGAGCAGAAGCGGAAACAGGACTCCGAGGCGGCCCGGGCCAGCCTGCCGGACGCGCGCGTGCTGATCGTGGACGACGTGGTGACAAACCTGGATGTCGCGAAGGGCATGATGAAGCCGTACGGCATGGCGATCGACTGCGCTGCCAGCGGCCAGGAAGCGGTCGACGCGATCGCGGCCGAAGAACCCCGCTACGACGCCGTGTTCATGGACCATATGATGCCCGGCATGGACGGGATCGAGGCCGCCGCGAAGATAAGGGAAATCGGCACGGAGTACGCGAAAACCATCCCGATCATAGCCCTCACCGCCAACGTGATCGCGGGGAACGAGGAGATGTTCCTCAGCAAGGGCTTCCAGGCCTTCATTTCAAAACCCATAGAAATGTCCCGGCTTGACGCCGTTGTCAATCGCTGGATAAGGGGCCGGGAAGGCGGCGCGGACGGCAGCGAGAGCGCAAACGACGGCAACGAGCTAGACACGCAAACCGCCCCGGACCGGCGCGCCTGCTCCGACCGGAGAAGCGGCATCGACCGCCGGCAGGCCGGGACGCCGTTCGCCGGGCTTGACATGGACAAGGGCATCGAGCGCTTCGGCGGCGACAAAGGGATCTGGTTCCAGATCCTGCGGTCGTACACGAAACACACGCGGCCGCTTCTTGAAAAGATAGAGGACGTCACGGAAGGCAGCTTGGCTGATTACGCGATCGTTGTCCACGGCATCAAGGGCTCGAGCCGCGGCATTACGGCGGAGGTGGTCGCGAGCGCGGCGGAAAAACTCGAGAAGGCGGCGAACGAGGGCGACTTCGCCTATGTCAGCAAACACAACCCGAAGTTCCTCGATGCCGCGTGGAAGCTTATCCACGACCTGGAGGGCCTGATTGCGGATGCTGACGCAAAAAGCCCCATGCCGGAAAAGGACATGCCTGACGTGGAAACCCTTTCCAGGCTTCTATGTGCCTGCCGGTCCTACGACATGGATGGCGTCGACGACGCGATGGCGGAAATATGCAATTACAGCTACGGGGCCGACGACGGCCTTGCGGCCTGGCTGGCGGAAAAAATCAAGAAGATGGATTTCAAGGAAGCCATAGAAAGGCTGTCGGGCCTGGTTTGACAGCGCCCCTGAAAGACGGAGGGAAACAGTATATGGAAGAACGCAGCAGGATTGTCATAGTGGACGATATCATTACGAACCTGGACCAGGGAAGGAGCATGCTGAAGACCTTCTACGAGGTTTTTCCCGCGCCGTCCGCCGCGAAACTGTTCGAGATACTGGAGAATGTCATCCCCGACCTCATAATGCTGGATATCGAGATGCCGGAGATAAATGGCTACGAGGCGATAAAGAAACTGAAAGCCGACCCGCGCTTCGAGGATATCCCCGTTATCTTCCTCACTTCCAAGGACGACGAAGACAGCGAGATCGAAGGCTTCAACCTTGGGGCCGTGGACTATGTGACCAAGCCTTTTTCCGGGCCGCTGCTGATCAAGCGAATCGAAAACCAGCTCTTGATAACGCGCCAGAAGAAAGAGCTGCTGAAAACCCATGCGGCCCTGAAGGATTACGCGGACAACCTGGAGATCAAGGTGATGGAGAAGACGGCCGAGGTGGTGGACCTCCAGAACGCCATACTCGATACCGTGGCCGACCTTGTGGAATACCGCGACAAGCTTACGGGCGGGCACAACACCCGTACCCAATGCTATTTGAAGGCGATCGTCGACGAAATGGCCCGGGAAGGGGTATACGAGGATGAACTGTCCCGCTGGAACATGGATTTTTTCCTGCACGCGGCACAACTCCACGACGTGGGGAAAATCGCCATATCCGACCTGATCCTGAACAAGCCCGCAAAGCTGTCGCCGGAAGAATTCGAGATAATGAAAACCCATGTGCCGATGGGCGTCGACGCTATAGAGCAGATAATGAACAAGACAAAGGGAAACGCCTTCCTGAATCACGCGTTGCTCATCGCGGGGACGCATCATGAGCGATGGGACGGCGCCGGCTACCCGATAGGCCTCAAAGGCAGCTGCATCCCGCTCGAAGGGCGCCTGATGGCAATCGCGGACGTGTATGACGCGCTGGTCTCCGAACGCCCGTACAAGGAACCCTATCCCGCCTGGAAGGCGTGCGAAATAATAGAGGACGGCGCAGGCAGCCATTTCGACCCCGTCTTGGTAGAAGTGTTCAAAAAGGCCAAAAACCAATTCGAATGCGACTCCGCTACATGAAAACTATGTATTTTTGCAACAAAGAAAACATGCGCCTTTTCCCTCTGCCCATTTGCGGAAAGTGATTTTTATGGTACCCTGTAACCAGTAATTATCAAGCCAGAGGTGACAGAATGAATATAAACGATATATTAACGAAAATAAAAGACAGCTTATTGAAAATAAAAGACCGCATCGTGAAAAGCGACCTTATGAAGCCGCAATACTGCTGCATTTGCGGCGACAAGATACCGGCGGCGTTCTTTGCGGACTATTTGCCCGGAACCGAAAAATCCGACGCGCTATTGCTATGCAAGAGATGCCACGCCAGGCTTCAGGAGGCCCGTTTCGGCCGCAATGTAGAAAAGAACGCGGAATACTTCAACAAGTTCTCCCCGAAAATAAAGAACAAGATTATCAAGGAATATATTAAAAGTGCCATCGAGAAAGGCAGGATAGAGCGGGATGCCGTAGAGGAAGCGAAGCAGCAGCGGAAAGCGAAGGCAAAGCAGCGGCAAATCAACCTGAGGGATATTGTCCTCACGACCAGCTGCAATGTCGAAGGCTGCCGCATCATAGAGTACATCGGCCCGGTCAGCACCGAGGTCGCCATGGGCATGGGGTATTTCGACAAGCTGACGAAGCGGTTCGCCAAGATCGCCAACCCCCCGCCGGAACCCATTTGGGAGATACTGGCGGCGCCCCGGCAAGTGGCCCTGAACCGGCTCAGGGTAGTGGGCGTCGACAGAGGCGCGAACGCGATCATCGGAATGACCATCGACTACACCACGATCGGGGAATCCATCCTCGCCCTCATCGTCAACGGCACCGCCGTCCTGGTCGAAAAGATAGAGCCCGAGCTCGAACTCGAACTCGAACTCGAGACAGAGACATAATGGGACAAGACATAATGGGGACGTTTCTATTATGTCTTACTGCCCGCCTTGCCTCCTCCGCCGGCCCCGGGCCAGCAGGAAGCCTGCGCTCCCCAGCATCGCGGCGCCAGCCAGGCAGATCAGGGCGGTATACAGCCCGGCCGGGAATTCATCGCCGGTCTTTGGCTTGCCGCCGGCCGCATATGTATTCGCAGGGCCGGGGCCGGCTGGGTTGCCGGGGCCAGGAGGATCGGGATTGGCGGGAGGTGGCTCCTGGAAGCTGATGTAGGCGTGGCTGTAACTGATATCCTCCGCCTTGCAGCCATCCATTTTGCTTGCCACGACCGCGGTTGTCATGTCGCTGTTGACCAGGATTTCCAGCGTATAGACCTCCTGGTCATAGATATACCCGGGCCTCATGCCGGTGGTATGGCAGAGTTCATAGGTATAGACGCCCGCCTGGCTGAAAGCGGCCAGGCGGATGTTTGCCCTGTCCGTCCCTGTGACCGCAAAAGCAAAGCCATCCGCGCCGCTGCCCGGCGGCATGGGGCACCCATGTTCTATCGGGGTTAGCCGATAGTCGAAGGTTTTGCTCGGCGGCGTCCCGTCGCTGGCGAATGACTGCTTCACCGTCAGCACGACCTCTTCCGACCCTGCGGCGGCAAACGCGGTCTGGACAAAAACTCCCTGGGCAATCGCCACTGGGGCAATCGCTGCCGGGGCAAGCAAGCCTGCCATGCAGGCCATACAAACCATGGCCACCAAGGTCACAAAGAGCCTTCCGCCCCGTATCGCTTTTATACTCATCTTCATCCGCCTCCCTGTTGAATACTCCTTCGCCACGTCCCATCGTGGACTTTTTCTACCCACGGCCACTTTCCATCATTTGCGATTCCTGTTCACCGGCCTCGTCCCATCGTGGACATTTTCTGCCCACGCCCTCGTCACCATCACGAACGTCTCCTTTTCATTATTGCAAAAGGCAATAGCAGCAGCGCGGCCAGCAGCAAACCCGCACCGGCAACCAAGGCCCAGACGGGAATCTCCACGCACGAACCAAACGGCGCGCCTTCCGCCAGCCTGCCTTTGTCGCCAACCATTTCCCCCACCCTGAACGGGTCGTCGAAAAGTTCGTCCGTGATCCTCCCAACCAGGATATCCCGCCCATTGGTCGACGCGGAGGAGCAGGTGGAAAGCAGGACGATCCTGTCGCCCGCGGCAATGCCGATGTCGCGCGTATGGAGCGCCCTTTCGAGAAGCAGCCCTAGGTATGCCTGCCGTTCCTCCGGCTTGGCGATTTTCACCCTGAACACCGCGGTATCGTAAGCGTCGGCGTGGACGAAGGCGAAAAACTCCAGCCCGTGCTCCAGCCCGCCGTAGTACAGCGAACCGTATCTGCGGGCGTCAAAATAGCCCTTGCCGGAGAAGCTCCCGATCTCGCCGAACATGGTTTTCTTCTCCATATGGTGCCCGTAAAGGATGTGGGAAAAGTCCGAAAAATCCCTGCTGCAATTCTTGTCCAGGAAGATCGCGCCCGAGAGCGAATAACGCCCCTCCGCGCTTGTGTTGACGTACTTCATGTTGTCCCGGCCCTGCACGACCGGATAGTCTATATTCGTCCCGTACACCGTCAGCCAGGCGAAAACGTCCGGGTTTATCGCTTGCAGTTCCCTGAAGGAAAGCCCCTCGTCCTGTATCGTCGGCTTGTAGATCTCGTAGAGCGCGGCATCCGCCGCCTGGTATACCTGCCCCGAGTCCCACAAGGCGTAGCAGCCGATAGCCGCCAGCAGCATTATCGCGGCCAGCGCCGCCATGTCAACCGCGCTGTTCATCAGCCTTATTGTCTTTACCGCGACCCTGGCCGCTACGCCCATTTGAATCTCCTTTTATTTTCCGGTTGCCGCAGCTTCTTCCGCAGCTTCCCCTGCAGAATTCACCTGCAGGATTCCCCTGCGGCAAACAAAGCCCCTGCGCTAGTTGTTGCAGCTTCTCCTGCGGGATTTCGCCGCGATGAACAATGCCACCGCGCCAATCGCCAACGCTATCATGCCGATGAAGGGCAGGTTGGCAATAATAAGCCCGGTAGGCGTAATGTTGCCGCGGTCGTTAAGGAAATCCGCATAACTGTCTCCTTCGCCGACAAACAGCAGCGATTCGCCGATGACGTTATTCGGAAGGTCGTACCCCGAGCCGGAAACGCCGCTCGTGTCGTCAAGGACGGGCGTCCCCCCGTCGTAGCAAACCTCCACTTTCGGGGTGTAGCCGGCCGTCCCCGCCTCGCTTGCCGTATAGGCCGTGCCGACCGGCAGGTCGATGATGACCAGCTTCTGGCCGTGCTTGAGGCCAAACGACAGCACGCCTTCGGGATCGACCACGATGGAGCCGTCAGTCCCGATGGCGCCGGAATAGTTGCCGGCCGCCGTGACGACCACAAAGCTGCCCGGGTTGGCCGGGTCTTCCTCGACCACATACGCCGTGTACGCCGCGGGCACGCCCTGGAGGTCAGGCACGTCGAGGGTGAGCGTGAACGGGAAGTACATCGTCGTGCTGCTTTGTGTCCCTGCGACCTCCTTGCTGACAGCCAGCGTATAGTCGCCATCCTCCGGGTCAACCGGGCCCATGGTCTTCCAGTACTCGTTCGTAAAGGCCATCTGGCTGTAATCAAACGACGAGCCGGAGCCGCCGCCGGGCGTCGGGTCGACCTTTTCCTGATCCTCCGCGTCTATATCCTCGCCGCCGTCGTCCACGACCATAAGTACCCCGATGTGCGTAATGTAAAGATCGCCGACATTGTGGTCCGTGCAGTCTGGATCATTGCATTCGTCCACGTAGACCTTGACGGCGTAGACCCCTTCCGAAAGCGTCATCGTCTCGGTGGGGGGCGGCGTACCCGGGACGAACGTAGAGCCCGTTTCCTCGATTTCATACTCATAGACGCCCGCGTGCGGCCAGGTCACGCCGCCAAAGAGTTCGGCCGATTCGAGATACCAGGAGCTGATGCCGTCCGCGGTACCCTCAAGTGTCTGTGTCCCGTCAAAGCTGATGGTGACGACGCCATCGTTGCCGATGCCTGCCGTCGGGGCTGCCGCGGCCGTATCGCCGTCCACGCACACGGATGTCACCGTGAAAATGAAGTCGGCGGCCGGGACCGTCGTGCCATACGGCGTTTTAAGAATTTTCGTGATGGCCGCCGTCGATGTCGCGGCTGCCGGGTCCGTGTCGTCCGCGAACACGGCCGCGGATGTCCCCAGGCACAGCGCGAACGCGATCATAAACGCAAGCAATACTCTTGTTTTCTTTGTCTTCATGTCTCTTTCCTCCTAAAGTCTTTTCGGTAATATAATTTTTTTATTGCCGGCTTTGTCGCCGCATCGTTACAGGTTCCGCCGCCGGCGTTACTGGCATTGCTGCCACCGTTACAGGTTCCGCCGTCACCTTTACATGCCTTGCTGCCACCGTTACAGGTTCCGCCGCCTCAGTATCGTTATTACGGCTCCCCTGGTGTCCCTGGCATTCACGGGGCCGTAGATACGGCTGTCCGTCGCGCCTTCCCTGGCGTCGCCCAGGACAAATACTTCGTCCTCCCCCAGGGTAAGTGGCAAGCCAATCCCCTCCGCGTACCTTTGGGTCTGCTGGTAAATGCCCGGCTCCTGCTGCAAGGCCCCGTTGATGACAAGCCCTTCGCCTGTGATATCCACCGTGTCGCCCGCCGTGGCGACCACCCTCCGCACCTGGCTTTGCTCCCGATACGTCAGCAGGAGCAGGTCCCCTGGCAGGTAGTCTTTCTCCCATCGGCAGTACATGACCATGTCGCCGTCCTTCACCGCCGGATCCATGCCCGGCTCCGCGTTGCGGTGCAGCCCGTACACGAAGGTGAAAAGCAGCAGGGCGGCGCCCGCTATCGCCCCGGCCTTGACGCCCAATGCCCTGAGCTCCAGCAGGGCCGTCAGCAGGGCCGGGCTTTCCGCAGGGTCCTCGCGGATCCTGTTCGTATGCCGGGAGCAGTTGCGGGGGGCCGCCCTCTTCGCATTCATCCTTGCGCCCTTGTTATCCATATTCATCCCGGCGCACTCTCCCGTCTCCGCCGCCGGCGCGCTATAAGGGCCGCGGCATACGCGGCGCCTATAAGTCCCGCCAATACAGGCAGCAGAAGCATCGCCCCCGCGCCGCCCATATGGACGCCGGTTTCCACCACGGACTCCCGCGTATTGACGAAGTGGAAGGCGCGCCCATCCGACATTTCGCGCAGGCCGACGCGCTCCGATGTATCGGCGGTATCGTTGCCCTCCTCGGTAACAAGCGGGGTTTCGCTGTCGACAAGGGTCACGCTATAATTGAAGTCCGGCGCCTCGATGACCTGTATATAGCCGCCGGGCGGGACGCCGTCTATGGCGATGCTTTGGCCGTGGGCAAGATCGAATTCCAGTTCCCCGCCCGCGCCCGCGGTCAAAAACCCGTCCGGGATTCCGCTGCTGTTATCCCCCAAGTAGAAGTCGTACGTCCCGCCCGGGGAAAGCGACGCCGTCTGGCCCAAGGCGTCGTCATAGAACCATACGGTGAACCCGAACTCTTTGGTCTTGTCCGCGTACGGCCCTTCGACAGTCTTCGTTACCGTCAGCGTGGTTTCGGCTGCCTCGCCGTATATCAGGTAGATGTCCATGTCCGCTTTCACGTTTTGCGCCGTGACCGGGACGC
>Ga0082212_10005901_pt1 | contig 16593 bp, 12 predicted proteins | sample TergutNt197P3_FD_71548 | JGI IMG/M metagenome (GOLD analysis project Ga0082212, IMG submission 71548) | Neocapritermes taracua P3 segment gut microbial communities from Petit-Saut dam, French Guiana - Nt197 P3 | ecosystem: Host-associated > Arthropoda: Insects > Digestive system > Gut ... | reverse complement strand
GTCTTTGCGTTTGTCGAAATGATGATGGACTCTGGTGTTCCTCAAAAACTCCAAATCTCAAAAATTACAACCAGAGGTGCGCTCACGGTGCTCTACAGGGATGCCAATGCTATTCTCGGAAAACTGGAAGAACCGGTTGATCTGACGACGGCACAAAAGGATGTCCTTCTGCGTCATCTGCGGCAGATGTTCATGTCAAGCATACTGGAAAACGCAGGCGATGTGATTGCCTATTTGGTGTCGCCCTCGCCGCCGTAATTTTTGCGGTATAATGGTTCCCCTCACGAATGTTTCGCGTCATCGGTTTGAATTATCGTTCCACCCCACTGGAAGTGCGGGAACAGTTGGCTTTTTCGCCAACCCAGATCGTCGCTGCGCTGACGGCGTGGCAAGATCAGACCGCCGACATCGAAGCCGTACTCCTCTCGACGTGCAATCGTACCGAATTCTATGTCGCCACCCCGGAAAGTAAACTACCGACAACGGAAGAACTGCTCCAATTTCTGTTCAATCAAAAAACGTGTCCGCCGACAGGATTCACGCTGGCTTCGCAGGTTTTCACGTTGGAAGATGCCGATGCGGTGGAGCATCTCTTTGCCGTTGCCTCGGGACTCGACAGTATGGTACTCGGTGAAGTACAGGTTCTTTCGCAGGTCAAAGCCGCCTATCAACTGGCACTGGAAGCGGATACTGCAGGACCTTGCAGTCATGCCCTGTTTCAAAGTGCCTTGAAAACGGCAAAGAAAATCGCCACGGAAACTGCCCTGCATGAGCACCGTGTCAGCATTCCGAGCATTGCCGTTGCTGATCTCGCCCAGCAAATTGCGGGGCGTTTTGAGGATAAAAAAATACTGGTCTTCGGGGCAGGAGACATGGGACAGGAGACCCTGCGGTATCTTGTGGAATATGGAGCAAAGTCGATTACCGTCTTGAATCGTCGGCAGGAACGTGCCGAAGCATTGGCATCGCAATTCGGAGGACACGTTGCCGATTGGCAACACCGGGTTGAACTGCTGACCGATGCGGACATTGTGGTTTCGACGACGAGTGCGGACGAACCAGTGGTAACGCTTGCTGATTTTCACGAAATTGAGGCAAAACGTTCCGGTCGAACGCTGTTCGTGTTTGATCTTGCTGTCCCGCGGGATTTTGAACCGGCAATCGCCCAATGTGCTGGCGTGCATTTGTACTCGATTGACGATTTGCAGGAAATATGCAACAAACACCGCCAGAATCGGGATCAGGAAGTACCGAAGGCGGAAAAAATTGTCCAGCGGGCAACGGAGACTTTTATGAAGGACTGGGCGAACCGCCATAATGGACCGGTCATACAGCAACTTCGGGAGCGTTGGATGAAAACCAAGGAGGCGGAACTGCTCCGGCTATTCAACAAAGTGCCGGAGTTGAACGACCGGGCGCGGGAAGAAATCCGATATGCTTTTGAGCGGCTTTTAGCAAAATATCTTCATTCGCCGCTGGAATCGCTTCGGGACGAACCGCCAGACGGAGAATCGCACACGCTTGTCGATGCCCTGAAAAAATTGTTCCGACTGTGAATGTTCAGTGGGCAGAGAGCGGCATGCCAATGAAAAAAAGGTTTTTTCGTGATCGCTAGGTGATTATCCTCAACGATTGATTTGCCATTGACTTCGTGATGTCCATTGCACCGAGGTTCGCCTCGTAGGAGCGTCCCGACTCAATGGCATCGGTGAATTCGGTAACGAGATTGATTCTCGGCAAGTTGATGAAACCCTGTTCGTCCGCATCGGGATGGAAAGGTACATATTTTCGCTCCGGCGGCAGTTCATCTCGGGCAATTTCCCGGACGATCACCCCAGCAGAGCCATTGGGACCGATGGTGTTGTCCGTTTGAAACTTGACGAACCGGGGATCGTAAGGTTTGAGTTCCCCGTTTTCATTTCGAGTCGATGTAATGTTTGCCAAATTACTGGCAATGGCGGTCATCCGAATTCGCTGGGCGATGAGACCGCTGGTACTGACATCCATTATCTTTAGCATGCCGGGATGGTAGAGAAATTCTCCATTATCGGCAAGAGCAAAATTCACCTGGGCGTTGACACTTTGCCAAAATATGGGAGAATCCCCCCTTCGTTTGTCCTCTCTCCCACCCGGCGGCTAGATGATGCACCAAGCGATGGAAAAAGCAGATGTTTTGATCGAAGCCATGAAGTGGATTCGACAGCATCGCGGCAAAATTACGGTTATCAAAATTGGCGGCAGTCTTATGGAAGACGAAAACGCCATGACGCATCTTCTGCTCGACACCGTCTTTATGGAATCGGTGGGAATGCAGCCGGTCATCGTTCACGGCGGCGGAAAAGCCATCAGCGATGCTATGCTTGCGTCCGGTATCGAACCCCGATTCGTACAAGGACGGCGATACACCGATTCGGCGTCGCTCGACATCGTAAAACGAGTGCTCGGCAAGGAACTCTGTGAGCACCTTGTTCAGCAGATCGACAATTTTGAAGGAGAGGCGAAACCTTTGGGCGTTTGCTTTGATTCCAATGTTTTGTTTGGGAAAAAGCTGGAGTTGACCGACGAACATGGTGCCGCAGTGGACATGGGCTGGGTGGGAACCGTTACTCGGGTGGATACCGAGCCGATTCGCAGGTTGTGCGCACAGGAAATCATCCCGATCATTCCGTCCGTCGCCCTGATGGATGACGGATCGGGACAAGCACTCAACGTCAATGCCGACACCGCTGCCACTGCCGTTGCCAGAGAATTGCAAGCCGAAAAACTGGTTTACGTCAGCGAAGTCAACGGATTGAGGACAGACCCTGAAGACCCCGATTCGATGATCGATTCGATTTCTGCCGATCAAGCCCGAAAAATGTTGGCATCTGGTGCCATCGTCGGTGGAATGATTCCGAAGATTCAAGCGTGTTTGGAAACGTTGGAGCGGGGAGTCAACCAGATTCACATTATCAATGGTCGGCTTCGGCACGCCCTGTTGTTGGAAATTTTTACCAGCATGGGGGTCGGTACAGAAATCACCGGTCAGGAATCCATTTTATCCTAAATTTTACATGAAAACAGCCGTTATTTCTACGAAACGTGGCAAAATCAAGTTGGAACTTTTCGACGATAAAACGCCGAAAACCTGTGCCAACTTTGAGAAACTTGCAAATTCTGGTTTTTACGATGGTCTCACGTTTCATCGTGTTATTGAAGACTTTATGATCCAAGGCGGCTGTCCTCTCGGCGACGGGACGGGCGGTCCCGGTTATGAGTTTGAAGATGAATTCCATCCCGACCTGACACACAAGGGTCCCGGCATCCTGTCAATGGCGAATTCGGGTCCGAATACCAATGGCTCGCAGTTTTTCATTACCCATGTTCCGTGCCCTTGGTTGGATGGCAAGCACACCGTTTTCGGCAGAGTCTTCAAAGGACAAAACATCGTGGATCGTATCCAAGAAGGGGAGAATATCAAAAGAATTACGGTCTATTAACGGTTCATCATTTCGTTGCCCGTGCTTTCCAATTCTCGATTTGCTGTTGCATGTTTCCGCTGCCGCCAATGTCTTCGCCGACCAACGTCCGCAGACCCCGCAAGGCTTCGGTTTTGACCGTCTGATCTCTGTCGTCCAAGAAACGAACCAGGATTGGTTCAAGCACCGGATCGTTCAGTCCCGGTATCGTTTTTGCCACATACATCCTGACCTGATGGTCGTTATTCGCCGCCAACCGCCGGAGTGCTTCGGTGCCCTCCGATTGTCCCAACCGATGGAGTGTGGCGGCAACGTCCGTTTGCATTCTCAAATCACCTTGCACCAACATCGCCTTCAATGTTCCCACGATGGACGAATCGACAGTTGTTTCTCCATCGAGTAGCGTTCCTACCGCCGACAGTGCTCCACGGGACACCACCGGACTAGGATCACGCAACACTTCGTGCAACAGCGGCACATCGTCGCTGCTCCCGTGTTGTTGGAGCATTTCGCATGCTATTCGGCGCACTCTTGGCGATTCCGATTGTAGCAGAGGTCGGGCAAGTTGGCAAACCAAGTCGGAATCGGCATGTTCCAACGCCTTCAAAAGATGCGTCAGCGTCAGCGGATCCTCTTGCTTTGCTGCCAGATCGACGATTCGCTTTGCTGCCAGTTTCGGAGGACTATTTACTGCTCCTAATTGAGACAGTTCTATTGCCGCTCGCCGCACTTTCTGGGGGTCGTCCGATTTTAGTTTTTCGATTTCCCGGAACATCGGATCAACTTCAGCAAACACATTGTCCAGCGACGCAGGAATGTTCCGGTCCTCGATTATCATGAGATGGTCGATCATCGGCATCAACCGTGCGCCGTGTGCCGTGAGCCGCCGTTGAATCATTGGTCGCTGCTCTCTGTCCGACCAATCGTCAAGACATCGGCGAACTTCGGTCAGTGTTGTATTTTCAGGAATGATTGCCGAAACCTGCTGACTGGAGGAATTGCTCCTCTCTTTGTTGTTCAAATTTAACTTCGGGTCCACACCGGTTGTTTCGCGGAAAATCTCGACCAACTCTTGATACTGTGCCTTTTGGCTTTCCGGTGTTGCTTCGGGATCGAAGCCGGAATAGGTTACGCCTCTTTGCGCGAGCATTTCGGCGGCGCGGCTGCGAACATCTGAAAACGGGCTTTTCACGGCTTCCAAAAGCAACGGTCCTGCCTCTTCGCTGCTCCAACCATTGATTGCCTCGATGGTTGCCAACTGCACTTCTCGTTGAATGCTGCAAATATAAGACTTCGCAAAGGTTGCAGTCTGCGATGTACAACGTTCGGAAAACGCCTTGGCAACTTCGACGTGAACTCGCCAATCGGGATCATCAACCTTTTTGAAAACTTCATCGAGTGCTCCAAGTTTTCGGAGTGCCGCAACGGCAGCGGCGCGGTTGGTGCCGAGAGAGTCCCGAAGTTGATCCTTAATGGTCAGAATCGCTTCTTTGTATCCCGCATCTGCTAAGGCAAGCATGGCAGCATTACGAACCTCTGCCGTCCGGTCACGCAAATCGCTTTCTAGCAGTGGAAACAAGTTGGGAACCTGCAATGCGCTCAACGTTTTGATAATTTCCACCCGCACCGCCGGATTTTTTTCCCGCCGGGCAATGTCGAGGAATTTTTCCGAATCCCATTGAGCCGGTACTCCGCTCTGATTCTCCAACGCCTTTTTTCGCCATATTTTTGCCGCTGCAAGCCGAATCTCTGAAATGGGAGAATAAAACGGCTCTAAAAAGCACTGATGTTCCCAGGGGGCAATTTTTTTGGCAATCGCCACGAGGAGTTCTTCCCAGACTTCCGTAATGGTGCCTTCTGTGGTTTTGCCGTCCGAGGTTTTGACTTCTACGGTTTTGGCACTTTCCAGAATGGAGATCAATTCATCAGCAGTGACCGTTGACATTCGTCCCAAAACTTCCGCCGCCGCACAGCGAATTTTAACGTCAACCGATTTGCTTTGAACGACCTGCTGTAAAAATGGTCCAATGGCAGCATTGCCATCTCGTCCCACTAAAATTGCGGCATTGGCGCGGAGTATTTTTTGCTTTTTGTATTTTTCCTGCAAAAACAGATTGGTACTGACTCCTCGCTGACTCGGCGGAATGGCAGCGAGTTTGTCCACTCCACGATGTAGCCACCGCCAATCGGAGGCGGAGCCGTCGACGTACTCAAACCGCTGATTTTGCCGCTTTGCCCGCTCCTGCGGAGACATGTTGAGCAAATTGATTTCATCCCGGCGTTGGCGTTCTTCCGATGAAAGTCGGGGCACATTCGACCTTCTGCCGGAGTCGAGCATGGCAATGGAATTGACATTTTTGATCCATAGATTTTGCGAAAGGAGTTCTGCTTGTTCGGCTTCCGAGAAGGTCTGAACGTCTTCAATGTCAAAAACGAGTTCCCCTAATTCGTCGTCCACCGGGAGAAGCGGCGTAAGTTCATCGACGGAAAGTAAAGGGGACTGCACTTCGCTCTGCCCCCAATTCTTTTCTTGGTTTTCGTGTCCAACCAAGAGCGAGGGGGGCTGTGTTGCCAGTCCAAGCAGAGGGAAAGGATCGTCGAATCGCTGAATCGTCGGTAGGCTCGATTGGCAACCGATGAAGAGCAAGACTAACGAAATTCGGAGAATTTTTTCCACTTCCATTGAGCCGGCACGCTGGCGCAGAACAGTGCGAATAGGATACAAAAAAGCCGGTTTTGGGGCAATAGCGGTTTTGCTCCTTTCTCTCTTTTCGTTTCTACGATTTTATGATAGAGGAGGCGTGGCAATTTAGGGCGGTTGGGTAGTTGGTTCGTCCTTTTTCTCTCCGAGTTTTCGTAGTTTGGCATCAGGTACGTCTTGCCCTTTTTGTGGAGAAGATTTCCAAGCGTGAAGCGTCTCGTCTTCCTTGAAGCAAAAAAGTAAGGACGGAGTATAAACATTTTCCCGTTTCAGAAAAAGACCAATTTGTGGCAGGAGACGGTATAAAATGGCGGCTACACCCTTTTTTACAGAGTCCAGCCCAAGCCCACTCTAATTTACCTTGGTTGCACAAACCTTACCGGAGCGGTCGGTTCCTGGTAGGATGCCTGAATAACCGAGTTGTTTCGGCGTGGCAGAGCCATGATGGAGGTTGCCCGGCTGGGAACAGCAGCATGCTGAATTCCGTCGGTGAATCCATTGGAACAGGTTTCACATCCAGAGCAAGCAGATGAGCACGGTTCGACGGTTTGATAACAAGCCCCACCGTAAGAGACAGGATTATCGCAGAATGTCAGCACTTCGTATCGGCAACCGCTGGACAACATGTTGCCGGCTATGACAAACGGTGCTGCCGTAATGTCGAGAAGTCCGCGCCCGAATAAAAGAACGCCATTGCCGAGGTTCGAAAAACTATGCCGGTAATCCACGACTTTGGGCGCGTAGGTTTTGGGAGCAAAGACCTGGGGCATACAGGATGGCGGGTCGCAAGGATTGCCGCAGTATTCAATAGCTCCGCAAGCCTCGACGGGACCGCAAGGATCGCATCCGGCAGGGGCACATGCATTATCATAGGCGACGCAGTTAGGAGCGTAACCGCTTCGTATGCCGGAATAATAAGTGGGGGGACAAACACAGCCGACCACGGAGAGGGTCGCTAGAAGACACATACAAATTGCGGTTTTTTTTATCCTTTTCATTGGATTCCTCTCTTTTTTTTGGGGACAGGGAAGATATAATCGAACTTCCTACTCCCTTACATCGGTCGACACAACTGATATATTTAGAAAAAACGGAATAATCGTTAAACTTTGCCATAGTAATTCGCCTCCGCAGGATAGTCGCTCAGTTGCCAGACCGTTAACAAGTTTGCACAAAAAGCCGTCATTCCCGCGAAAGCGGGAATCTAGACGAGCGATTGGCACACTGTTTCTCTGGACTCCCGCCTTGTATGTTTTACGTTACAGTAAAACGTTCCCTTGTGATGTTAGCATGGAGGTGATTCACAATAATCGCTCCGCACATTCGCTCATCGGACATTCGACCGATTTGCCGGTTCGTAAATCCTTGATTTGGCAACACCCCTTCGTCCATTCGTCTTCGCCAATGATAACCGCCCAACGAAAACCGCGTTTGTCGGCATATTTTAATTGCTGTCCCAACTTTTTCGCTTCGGGATAGAATTCGATGCCGATTCCTGCCTTGCGCAGTTCGGCGGCAAAGCGGAGGTAATCGGCAAGGCGATTCGCTGCAAAAAAGGGCAGAAAAACCTGTACCGGCGTGGAAACCTTTTCGATCATACCGAGTTCTTCCATTGCCGAAATCAAACGGTCCAAACCGAGCGACGCTCCCACGCCCGGCAATTCTTGCTTGGTAAAAAGTTCCGCCAGATTGTCGTATCGACCGCCACTGCACACGCTTCCTATTGACGGCAAATCGTCCAAAAACGTCTCGTAAATCGTGCCGGTGTAATAGTCCAACCCCCGTGCGATGGAAACGTCCAAAACCAGTCGGTCTTTTGGAACGCCTGCCGCATAAGCGGAGCGGAACAACTCGTCGAGTTGCGACACGCCCTCTTCACCGAGTGCATTGCCGGACAGCATAGTTTGTAACATCGAAAGTATATTATCTGTTGCCGTCTGCTGTCTGTCGTCTGTCGTCTGCAAAAACGTCAACACCGCTTCGGCTTGGGCTTCGGTAACGTTTGCCGATTCCATCATTTCTTTCAAGACGGCACTTTTTCCGATTTTGCCCAGTTTATCCAATGCCCGAAGGATCGGTGTGGTCTTGTCCGTAATGCCATGCTTGTCGAGCAAACCGCTCAACACTTTGCGATTGTTGATGCGGATTTTGAATCGAGCGAACCCCAGACTTACAAGCAGGTCGTTAATGACAAGTGCAATTTCTATGTCGGTGGACAATGCTTTTGTGCCGATGGTATCGAAGTCGCACTGCATAAACTCGCGGTAGCGACCGGCTTGGGTGTTTTCACCTCGCCATACTTTGCCAAAGTGGTAGCGTTTGAAGGGAAAGGTCAGTTCGGCAAAATGTTGGGCGGTGTATCGGGCGAGCGGCACGGTGAGGTCGAAACGCAGTCCGACTTGCCGATTGCCGTGATCGGTGAAATGGTAGAGTTGTTTGTCGGTTTCATCGCTGCCTTTGCCTTGCAGGATTTCGAGATATTCCAGGGCGGGCGTGTCAATGGGACAAAAGCCGTAGGAGCGAAAGACATCGGTTGCCGTTTCGATGAGTCGTTCTCTTGGCAACATCAAGTCCGGCAGGAAGTCACGAAATCCTTTGAGCGTGCGAGGAGGTATCATGCAATTATTATAGCATAAACCGACACGAGTAGATGTTCAATCGTAAAGTATGCACTAGACATACTGCCGCCAAGAATATACAATAGAAAACTATAAATTGGACAGTACAACTAGAAGGCTCCCATCAAGGGAGGCAAATCAGTAACTCCCCCAAAATTTCCCACTTTTTTTTATCAACACTTCTTATGCAACGACGTGAATTCCTTTCAACCGGTATCGCCCTCGGGTCGGGCTTGGTTCTTTCTTCTACTTTTGCGGAAGATAATACGTCGCCATGCCGAGTTGCTTTGTTCGGTTGTGGAAGGCAAGGGCGTGCCATTATCAATGCCGGTCTGAAAATTCCCGGTTTGAAGTTCACCGCTCTGTGCGATATTCAACCATTGGCACTCCGTTCGGCAACGCTCTATCTCGAAGCGGAGGATGTCGAAACAACAGGCTATGCCGACTATCGGGACCTGCTCGATAAGGAGAAAGGCAACCTCGACGCTGTGATCATTGCGTCGCCAGACTTTGTTCATGCCGAACAGGCGATTGCCGCCCTGAAAGCGGACCTAAACGTTTACTGCGATTCGCCGATGGCAACCGGTCCCGAAGAGGCGCGGACTATGATTCAGACCGCCAAAGCCTCGAAACGGCTACTGCAAATTGGATTTGAGCGGCGTAGCGATCCACGATACCGGCATGCCCTGGAAAAACTCCTTGGTCCCGATTCCAGAGACGTGCTGCTCGGAAAGGTGACGCATTTCGAGACGCAGGCGAACCGACGTGTTCATTCGGAACTCATTTGGGCACCGCGGGATACTTTATCCGATGATCTACTCCAGAAATTCGGTTACGAATCGATGAAAGAGTATCGAAATTGGCGGTATTACCGACGCTATGGCAGTGGTCCTTGCATTACGTACCTTATCCAGCAACTGGACGTGATGGAGTGGTTCTTTGGGATTCGTCCGACACGGATTCAAGCGATGGGCGGACTCGACTATTACGATTTCGGCGACTATTTGGACAATGTTACGGCAATGCTCGCCTATCCGTTTCCGCAAGGGATCGTTCGGGGAACCAGCCGGGTTTGGACGACGACAAGTAGCGGAGGGTCGTTGCCCTTTGAACACGTTTTCGGTGTCAACGGCTCGATTCAGTCATCGCTTGCCGAGGGTTCATTCCGTCTGCATGCTGAACCGGGTTTTGCCAAGTGGGCTGACTTTATCCGTCGCGGCGATTTGAAAAAGGAAAACGTTGCCAAGGAGGATGAGGATCCCAATTTGATTTCGGTTCGTGAAACGGGCAATACGGTGCCGTATTTGCTTCCGATGGTGCGTCCGGCTTCCGTCATTAGTTTGCACCTGGCTAATTTCGTTGATGCTATTCAAGGCAAAGCGTCGTTACATTGTAGCGGTGAAGATGCTTGGGCGGCACACCTTATTGCTTGGAAGATCGCTGAAGCAGTGGCAAAAGGTGAACCTATCGAATTGACCGAAGAGATGTTCGCTATTTCGTAACGATACATTTCCTGATTGAACGTTCAATAACCGCCGTCGAAACGAAGCCGGAAAACGTGATGAGTGATTTGAAAGCCAAAGTTACATGGGTGTTACGGAAAATGAAAATCATTTCCAAAGATCGAAAACCGTGGACAGAACATGAAAGTACGAGATACTTATTCACACAAACCCTGTTTTTTTATCCGATTCTTTTTCGTTGTGTTAACCTGTAACGATTATGACGGTCTCCTTCCAAAATCAGTGCGGCGAATGTACAGAAATACCCAAGTCGGCAATACTGGTCTTACGATAATCCTGAAAGACCACTATCGGGTCAATACGGAACTATAGGACGGAGCGACCAATGTCGGAAACGCCAAAATCAGGGATGCTCAGGCTTGCCGCCATGATAGAGTGGACAACATGCAGGCTGGGGTATTGTTGCGTCCTCACCGTCTCGGTCGCACTGGTTTTCGCAATGTGGGGCGGAACAGCAGATGCACAGGACAAGACGATGAACCAACGGGCAATGGGGCGGTACTTAGCACCCTACATCGGCGACCCGACATACTTTGATAATCGCGTTCTTGACCAAATGAGCGGTTCCATCTACGGAACAATGACGACGGCAGGATTCCAAAACATGGCGATGTTTCACAATACCCTGGCGAATGTGTTACGTCGCGATCAGAATAGCATCCGAATGTTTATGTTCCAGGAACGACCCGAACCGCCGTATGTCAGCAACGTTCCGCAAGACGACTTCTGGGGTACGATCTATGGAAATTCAGGGACGATGCATTCCGACGGCAACACCGGTAAGTACCGGCAGGATTTTACCGGAGTCATGGGAGGTTTTAACGCCATCAACAACTCGCGGCAACGGCTGGGATGCGTGTTCTCCGCAGGCTTTGGCGAACTGAAGGGGACAATAGGAGATCGAACTTGTTCTACAGAATTTTTGATGGGCATTCATTATCGTCGGGATACCGCAAACACGTACTTCCTTACTCAAGCAGGACTTGGAAACCAGCATTATGATACCAAGCGAAAAGTCGAGTTCGGAAATATTACGGATCCCAATTGGTGGTTTACTCAAACGGCAAAAAGTAAATTTAATGCCCCCTTTACAACCTCCCATATCGAAGCAGGGTTGAAATATCGCGGTGGTGTTCTGAATTTATCCCCCTTCGTTGGTGCTCAATATACCGGATTGATGCGTAAAGGTTTTCGGGAAAAGGGAGCAGGTGATCTGAATTTGAGGTCTGCAGAGCATGTCTATCACAGTATCCGAACGTTGTTTGGGATGCGGCTCGATTCCCGGACGTTCCGGTGTTACAAAGGACTGGCTTCTATGTACGGAAATGTGGCGTGGGTATATGAATTTGACCAAATATGTGAGCGGCATACAAAATTTACTGCCCGGCTCAAGGACAGCCAGTTTAGAAATTTGGGACGGTACACCGTTCATGGTAATGATCCGGGACGCGATTGGATACAGGCCGGATTCGGCATAAATTACGATATGTTTCCCGACTTACGTGCCTCACTCGGATACGATGCCTACGCCAACACGAATCAGGTCATGCACACCGTCAACTGCGGGTTTGTCTATCAACGGTAGGGGTTAAACTTCCGTCCGAAAATGTCATGCCGCTTTCGTCATTCCTGCGTAGGCAGGAATCCAGGCAGAAGACTTTCATATCACTCCTCTGGATTCCCGCTTTCGCGGGAATGACGGTATATTACATTTTGGCGAAAACCTAACTCCTCATGCAAAGAATCTCTTGGCAAAAACGGTTGTTTTACAACTTTTGGTATGTCCTGTTAAAAATGCTTTTCATGATTTTCTACAGGACTCGTTATTACGGTCTGAACAACCTGCCAGAGAGCGGATCGGCAATTCTGATTAGCAATCACCAATCGCATTACGATCCTCCGCTGTTGGCAGTAGGTTTACGCCGCCGCCTCAATTTTTTGGCACGAAAGTCGTTGTTTAAGTTCAAACCGTTCGCTTGGAGCATCGACATGCTCGATGCAATTCAGTTGGAAACCAATGGGATCGGTTTCGCGGGTATCAAGGAATCGATCAAACGCTTGAAAAATGGGGAAATCATTCTTGTTTTTCCTGAAGGAGCCAGAACTTGGGACGGCAACATCGCCCCGTTTTTGCAGGGTTCGCTAGTCCTTGCCCAGCGCACAAAATCGGCAATCCTTCCGGCGGCGGTCTGCGGTGCTTACGAAGCCTTTCCGCGAACGAAAAAATATCCTAGACCCTGGGGGAAAATCCGAATTGTGTACGGTCCACTGATCCCTTACGAGGAAATCAAAGATTTGACCGAAGAGGCGTTACGGCACATGTGTGAAACAAGAGTTGCCGAACTTTTTCAAGAAGCAATGAACCAGCGAGTCTCATGGCGGCGACTCGCCTAGGGCATATTCAGAATTGCTGTGGTCGAAAAGCCCTCAACCCAACCCTCTCTCTGAGGGAGAGGGGACGGCAAATATCGCCAGAACTATTTTTAATATGCTCTGAGTCATTTCCGAATTTTGCTGTGTTTTTTCGTGATTTCAGCGGCTCCCAAACTATTCCAGCGTCCATCCGTCAGGAATTGCGGCTTTCTTTTGAACGCAAATCACTCCATCCCGGATCATTCCATAAGGTTTTTCCTCCCCGTCCACAATGCCGCTACGGTTCAGAATTTTCACCCGCTTGCCAATATGGCAATCTTTGTCGATAATCGCATGTTCGATTTCCGTGTGTTCACCGATTCCAATCGGCGGAATTCCACGCCGCCGCTGATCTTGAATTTCCGATTCCGTTTCGTAGTGGTCCGCTCCCATGATGATCGAGTTGCGGATTTGCACTCCCTTCCCGATATGGCATCGCACACCGATGATGCTGTTTTCAATCACAGCCCCTTCACCAATCGTGCACCCGTCGGCAACGAGACTCTCGCGTACCATTGCCCCGTCCATTCGGGTGGGGGGCAAAAATCGCGGAGCAGTATAGGTTTTCCAATCGGGATGCCAAAGCGAAAAAGGAGAATCTCCGCGCGTCATCGAGAGATTCGCATCGAAAAACGCTTTGATGGTCCCAATATCCTCCCAATACCCGTCAAAGAGATGCACTTGCACTTTTTGCGTTCGGATAGAGGCAGGGAACACCTCCTTGCCGAAATCGGTGTAATCGGTCTTTTCAAGAACATCGAGGAGCACCTGTTTCTTGAAAAGATAGATTCCCATGCTTGCCAAAAATTCTCTGCCCTTCGAGTTGAATCCGCGTTCATCGATCCAAGCGGGAGCGGTTCGGACATGATTCAATTCTTGATCGGTTTTCGGTTTTTCGAGAAAACCAACGACCCTGCCGCTATCGTCGAGCCGCATAATGCCAAGTGCGGACGCTTGCTCTTTATGAACGGGTACCGCCGAAATCGTCACGTCTGCCCCCGCCCGGATGTGCGTGTCCAACATTTTCCGGTAGTTCATTCGGTAAAGTTGATCGCCGGAAAGAATCAAGACGTACTCGATGTGCCGTTGCATAATATAGTCGAAATTTTGTCTCACCGCATCGGCAGTACCTTGATACCACTGCGAACTACCTATGGTCTGCTGGGCTGCCAACACTTCGACGAAGCCTCCATGTAAATAATCAAAGTAGAAAGAGTGCAGATGATTGTGTAAACTGGCAGAATTAAATTGTGTTAAGACATAGATTTGATCGAGACCGCTGTTGATACAATTCGAGAGCGGAATGTCGATCAGACGATATTTCCCGCCGATAGGGACGGCAGGTTTCGCACGAAATTTCGTGAGCGGATAGAGCCGTGTACCACGTCCTCCTCCGAGAATCAACGCAATGACATCCTTCATAGGACTCAACCTGAAAACGAGCAACAATCTCTGCGCATTGTAGCAGATGGTTCGAAAAAGGGCAGTCAGGGGTGGGAAGCACCTCGTCGCCAAGTTCGCATAAGCAATGTCATTCCGGCACAGACAGGAATCCAGACGGAGGACTTTGACCCTGCTTTTCTTGCCCCCGGCTTTCGCTCTCGTTATGAAACCGTATCGTAACGCAGAACCGTACAAACGTTCTCCACAGTCGAAATCGGAAGTGCGATCAGTAAAATCCATTCAATAGTGGTACACTCGCCCGGCGGTCGAGTGCCGACTGAAATAACGTCCCCTCGCCCACTGGGAAGTCTTTTCAGATACGGGCTGGAGTGGGGCTTTATGTCTTCTTCTCCATCTTCGCCCATGAGTCCCGCAGGGATGCCGTGCGGTTGAAGACCAATTTTTTTGGCTTTGAGTCCACGGAATCCACACAGAAATATCCAATCCGCTCAAACTGATACCGTTCTGCCGGTGTTGCCTCCGCAAGACTCGGCTCCAATTTTGCGTCGGCAATCACTTCCAACGAATGGGCGTTCAAGTATTCTTTATAATCCGTCGGGTCTTGCGGATCATCGGGATTTTCTTTTGTGAAGAGCCGATCATAGAGCCGAACTTCTGCCGACAAAGCATGCTCCGCACTGACCCAATGGATCGTTCCTTGCACTCGCCGACCATCCGCCGATTGACCGCCACGTGTTTCGGGATCATACGTGCAATGCACCTCGATCACATTGCCCGAAGCGTCTTTGACACAGCCCGTACAGGTTACATAGTAAGCATAACGGAGCCGAACCTCTTGACCCGGCGTGAGACGGAAATACTTTTTCGGAGCGTCTTCCATAAAATCGTCCCGCTCGATATACAACACCTTTGAAAACGGCACAGAACGAGTACCGTCCGCCTCGTTTTCAGGATTGTTGACCGCTTCGAGTGACTCCGTTTGCCCTTCGGGATAGTTGTCGATGATCAGTTTGACCGGTTTTAACACGCCCATCCGGCGCAGTGCTTTTTTATTGAGATCGTCTCTAATGGCATTTTCGAGTTTTACGACATCAATGATGCTGTTCATTTTGGCAACGCCGATTTCTTTGCAGAATGCCCGGATTGATTCCGGCGTGTAGCCGCGCCGCCGGTAACCGCAAATCGTCGGCATACGCGGGTCATCCCAGCCGGTAACGAGTCCGCTTTTGACGAGTTCCAATAACTTTCGCTTGCTCATTACGGTATAGGTTAAACTGAGACGAGCGAATTCGTACTGGTGCGGTTTCCAGATGTTATCGAGATTGTCGATGAACCAATCATATAACGGTCGATGATGTTCAAACTCCAATGTGCAAATTGAATGTGTGATATTTTCGATGGAATCTTCGAGACCATGTGCCCAGTCGTACATCGGATAGATGCACCATTTATCGCCGGAGCGGTGATGTGCCGCCTTGATGATACGGTACATCACGGGATCACGCATATTGAAGTTTGGCGAACCGAGGTCAATTTTTGCCCGGAGCGTGCGTTCTCCTTCGTTGAACTTGCCATCCCGCATTGCCCGAAAGAGTTCGAGATTTTTTTCCGGCGAAAATTCTCTGCCGGCACTGGGAATCATTGGCTTATCGGGCGTACCGCGATTGGCACGCATTTCATCCAATGTTTGATCGCAAACGTAGGCTTTCCCCTTCAAGATGAGTTCTTCCGCCCATTGGTACATTTGCTCAAAATAGTCGGAAGCGAAGCGGACCGTCTCCTCTCCCACTGCCAGGGGGTTCATCATCGTCCCCTCTCCCTTGGGGAGAGGGTTAGGGTGAGGGCTAAAGTCCTCGCCAGTAAGCCATTGAACATCTTCGATGATCGACTTGACATATTCGGTTTCCTCTTTGGAAGGATTGGTGTCATCGAATCGGAGCGTGAAGGTACCGCCATATTTTTGTGCCAAACCGTAGTTGAGACAGATGCTCTTGGCGTGTCCAATGTGCAAATACCCATTCGGTTCGGGCGGAAATCTCGTGGCGACTCTGCCGTTGTGTTTACCTGTTTTGAGATACTCCTCAATGATTTGCTCGATAAAGTTGAGCGATTGTTTCGTTTGCGATTCAGTCATTCTGGTATTATACCATACGAACAATTTATAAATGACCTCCCACACTCCAATCGTTGACTTTTGGTCGGCAGTTCCCTTCGATGAAAGTAACCCATCGAACGAATCCATAAACTCCGCAATGAAATGAAGGAAATCGAGAAATTGAACGCAAAGTCAGACGGGACTGCAACCGAATGATCGTGAAAAACTACGCCAGCACCGGCATCGGAATCGCCAGCATTGCGGCGATGGCACGGATCAGTCCTGCTTCCGTGGGCGTGATCTTACCGTCATACCAAATACACGTCATAAACGATTCAAAAATCTTTTTCTTGAGCGTCGGACACGTCTCCGCCAGCACCCG
>Ga0082212_10005900_pt1 | contig 16593 bp, 9 predicted proteins | sample TergutNt197P3_FD_71548 | JGI IMG/M metagenome (GOLD analysis project Ga0082212, IMG submission 71548) | Neocapritermes taracua P3 segment gut microbial communities from Petit-Saut dam, French Guiana - Nt197 P3 | ecosystem: Host-associated > Arthropoda: Insects > Digestive system > Gut ... | reverse complement strand
TGAAGTTATCGCAGGTTATGTTCGATTTTCTGCCTCGGGGGGATATACTCCAGATAGACCAGCAACTCCGCAGAGGGTTAGAAATTATTTCTGAAAATCCCGAGATGGGCGGAACTTTCTATGCTTTCGGGAATGTCGCTTGGAGCGGTTATGATTTATTGATGATTGTGTATTGCGGTGATGTTGAATTTCCTGCGAATTATGTTGAAGCGTTGCATCAGGCTGACTTTTTCGAGAATATCACCTACGGCGGATTCGTAACCATTCAAGGGAGTGAAATAGAAGATGTGCTTGACGGTACGGTTCCGGCGGGTGCGGTTGTTGCATTTCCTCTTGCGCTGAGGCTCAAGGGCGGGCATATTTTTGAAAGCGACGGCTCGAAATTCGGCGCGGCGGAATAAGTCAAACGGGAGCGCAGTTTGACGAAAGTTAAGTAAGAAATCGGCTTTCCCGGTAATTTAGTGATAAGGAGTATTGATAATGACTTTAAGCAAAAATGAGCAAATCGCGGTTTTCGTATTGATTTTTATTGTAATAGCGGTAGCCGGAGGGATTTTGTTTGTAATGCCCCAGTATAATAAAATTTCGGACAATAAGATTGTTCTTGATTCAAAAAAAGCAGAATTTGTCCGTTTAGAAGACGAACTCGGATTTGTGCGTTTTGAAGATATCGAGAAAAGCGTTATAGCGGCTTATGAAGACGGCAGAAGTGTTTCCGAAACCTTTTATGAGGGGGAAATGAAAACGTATGAATCCGACAGACTCGTCAGAAATATTTTGCAGGGTGTTAACCTCAATACCGATAACCTCGTCATTAATCAACTGACGACTCACAGTTTAATGTTGAGCATTTTCCGCGACTCTGACATATCATATCCTATAAAGGATATGGCGACAATCGGAAACGCCGGAGACCTTGCCGATTCAGAAGAGGGTGAAGCCGGCACTGCCGAGGGGGGCGAACAGCCCGCCGCCGAAGGCGAATCGGCGGAAGGCGGGGAAGCGGTTTCAATTCCCGAACCTGTCGCAATCGCTCCGGAAGATTCCGCCGATTTGGAAGCAATGGTCGCATACATGATGAACGCCCCAAGAGTCGGCGCGCTGGACTTTTATGAAGATAACATGACCGATTCGCAGAGAGCCGCCTATATCGTTACGGCGATGAGAGAGTTCTTGGCGAACGAGTCGGAAACAGTGGCTATGCAGAGTGTTCAGTTTGAAATTCCGCTGACAAGAGCGGAAGCGTTTACACTGTCTATGCACGTATACGGTTTGAACAACGCTTCTTATATCACCGGTATGACCCATCGGGAGTTAGACGGCGAAACCGTCACAAACGCGGACGGTGAGCAGGTTACGGTAAGTGCCGCACCCGGCGGAAAAAGATTATACACAATTGATATGATGTTCTTTATCGTGGAACCGATGGAAGAACCGAATTTCGACTATGCAACGCGATTCAACTGGGATATTAAAATCCCCGATTAACCAAGGGCAACAATTCATTCGTCACCTGACCGAAAGGAGTATATTATGAGAAATAATATCAGTTTCAAAAAGAGAATGCTGTCAAAACGAGGGAGTGTGCTGTTCATCGTTTTGGTCATTATGTCGTTTATGGTGGTGCTTGCTTCGGCGGTGTATTACGCCGTTCAGAACGGCAGGCAGAATGTTGTGATGGATTATTCCGATTCACAGGCTTTCCAGACGGCGAATGACGTGCTGACCGCTATGGATAAGTTTTTGATTGCGTATGACCCCACCACAAGTACCGCGAACGCAAAAGATGTGGAAAACCTGAATTCTGCTATAGCAAAGCTGAGAACCAACTGCGGACTTCGTTATGTTCCCCCGATGTCTAATCCGGTTCCCGAAGACTGTGAAGAGGGAACCCCCTCTAAACTCTGCAAATTTGTAGACCACGGTAAAAAGACGGGCGGTACGACAACCATTTCCTGCGGGGCGGCAATATGGAGACAAAATCCCGAGGCAACACTTGACGGCTTGATGAATGGGTATACCAAAACTGACGGAACGGTTGTTCCGGTTCAATTTGTGGAAGGTGAGCATTACCTCCAAAGTAAAACGGCAACCGCTTCCGCCCTCGGCGGCGGCGGCGACCGAATTGATATACTCATCTTTGTTAACCGACACGGCGACATCGTCATGCAGGTCACCGTTGAATATAACGGCAGATTAGTCACAACTTCTCGTTTCTATGATATCGGCGAACAAAGGGCGTTCGCGCCCAAATGGCTGTCCCCCGAAATAAAAGACGGATACGGTCTGCACTGGGAATGGGTTTCACCCAAAAACCCCAAACCAATCGGTGACCCCAAGTGGGATAGCCCGCCCGGTTCTGTTGATTCCAAACGCGTGATTTCCGGACAATTTCTGAACGGTAAATGTTATGTAGAAGACTCTAAAGACGGCTGGGCACAAAGAGATTATGCCAGAATCTGCCGCAGTAAAGACTGTGTTGACCCCACCGCAGATGTATGCCCGGGCGGTGCCACAGATAAAAACGGCAACAGTGTACCCTATTGTTTTGATGTTAATAACCCCAGAACCTACCCGAAAAGCGATACAGACCCGAATATTTCGCCTACGAATCCTTATATTCACTCGAAAAGAGGCGAGTTAATCGGCGGATGCCACCCGACCTCTTGGGAGGCTTGCCATATCGGTGAAGGTTGGTGGGTTTGGATAGAAAATAATTCACCGCCCGCTACGAATCCTTTGCCTTTTTTCCCGGCGAGCAGCCCGTGGATAACAACCGGCAGCGCGACCGATGCGAACTTCTTATGGTCTACCGATTGCAGCGATGCCGTGTTCAACGGCACGAATTGCGCTTGCCTTCCCGCACCTCAGGGCACTAAATGGAAAATCGGTCGTCTTGACGGGTGGCCGCCGGGCGTCACACCCGACACGACCACCGTAACAAGATGCAGTATTTGCCACGGAATAATATCGCCCGTACCGGCAGACCCGGCGGACGGCTGTATCTGCGATGAAGAAGAACTTTCCGGCGACCCGCTTACTTTTGAAACACCGGGCGGTTCGTGGAAACAAAATGCGGCGTTCCATATGACGGGGTCGGACTGTAAACGCCCGGCGAGCTGGACGCCTAATGCGCCGACCACCTGTGACTGCTATACCATAAAAGGAAATCTCGGAACCACCGCGCCGCTTTTCCATAAAACCTGTTGGACTATTTTAGATAACAATAACAATACGTTCGCATTCGGTGATGTCATCACTGCGGGAAATTTGGTGTTTAATGATGTACAATTTTATAATCGGCGTTCGGCTGACCCGACCACCGGAATAACAGCGCCGCTGACCATCACGGTGGGGGGGAATATGTATATTTCCTGCCCTACCGGTAACATTACCGGATTTCCGTCAGGCGCAAGGTTGCATAGTAACCCTTCTTCAAGCGGCAGATTTTTAAATGGCCCGATTCATGTGGTCGTCCGGGGTGATTTGCACTTCGGAGCTGCCTCAAACAATGTTATTGATAACGCTGCGAAAAACAAAGTGACATTTTGGTACGGCGGTAATTTAATCGGCAATGTTCCTAACGGGGCAACCGCGATAAAACTTTTGCCCGGTATGCAGGAATACGATGATATGATGGTGAGCATCACCCAAAAGCCCGGTCTTGCACAATGGGATTTCGGCAACCCTCTTCCGTGGGCGGGGGTTCCGACCGTGGATATTAACTGGACGCTCGCTGTGAATAATCGGGGTCACTGGAACAAACCCTTAGGTGTCGGCGGAGCGGATACCGCGAAACATTTGTTGGATACTTACGGAATCAATACCTCCGGCGTTGAAGACAGGATTTTCTATATTGACAGAAGCTGTACGGTCACTACAAACCGAGATAACCGCGACCATAGCATACGCATGATATTGATTGATACCGGCGTGGGTGAACAAGCGCGGACGATATCGCTTCATTTAAGTTCAACCGGCAGATTCCGCTGGCTGACGGAAGGTGAAGCCAAACTCGCGATTTTAACTTTAGGCGACGGGAATGTTGTGTTAAATGTGCCCAACGGGTATGAAACCGTGCAAAACGGCGGGAGAAGTATTATAGCACCTTTTAACTTAATGGTCAATGCTAACACAAACAATTCCGGTTGGATGACTTCCGGTAATTTCCGCGTCGGAAATTCCACCAAAGACCCGTTCAGCGGTGATGGCTTGAACGCTACACGTCAATGCGGTCAGAACGGCGGCGGTTGCTGGAATGCGGTGTGTACCAATACCGGCTATTCGGGGTGTGCTTTAATCCGATTGCTTGACGCGGAAGGCGGATTGATTTCGGCAGACGAAATGCGGGCAAAAAACATTCTTATAGACGATAACGCCTCCGGCACGGGGTTTCGTCAGCGCGGTCACGCCGAGCCGATTAATATGAATATCTATTTGGTTTATAATGGAGAGGCAGGCACCGAAGCGGATGACCAAATCCGTTTCCGTGAACACAGTTTCTTTGCCGGCACCGTGTTCGCGCCTACGATGGTGTTCAGACAGCCGAGTTCGGGACAGGAATCGGTATTGATGTTCGGTACGCTGTATGTCAGCCGACTGAATACAAACACGCAGGCGTTCCTGATAAGTATGCTCCCCGGTAAGAAAAGGGATACTTACCCCGATTATGATGAAGAAACCTATTCACCTCAGTCCCCCGCCGGTATCGACACCACCAACAGCGGCTCGGGGAACGGTATGTTTGACGACCTTGAGGGCGTCGGCAGCGGTGACGGTAAGAGTAAACATTAAACCAAACAAGAGCGGAGCAAAACAATCAACAGACCAAGGAGGATGGAGCAATGAAAAACAGAATAAAATCGAGAGCGGGGTTCGCGCTTGTTGAATGTGTGGTCGCGATTGGTGTGTTTACAATCATGGCGTTAATCGTTGCGATGATATTGAGCGCGTCGGTCGATACCCACAGAAAAAATGTTGAACAAAACAGAAGTTTGAAGAATCAAAAAGATGATTTTTCAACGGGCGGAACCAACGACAGAAACGGTACTGCGGATAAACGCAAGCTTGAAATTGATTTCGGCGGCGGATTAGATGTAGAATATATTTTCGATGCGAAAGTTTCGGTAAATTACGGCGGCACAGGTCTTGAACTGACGGAGTTTTTCACCAATACGACGGGTTTTGACCGTCAGGGGTTGGAAGAAAACAGGATTATGCCGATTTCTTTGTCGAAAGTTCCCGCCGAGGCAATCATGAAGAATCGCACAGCGGGAATTGCGGTGCAGTCCCCAAATTCCGATGCGTTGAAAAACCGCAGTATGACCAATCAATGGGGCGGGTATGTTTGTGACGGAACCCACGCGAGTCTCAGTGCTTGTATCACGGCTGCCGCCACACCCTGTTTTAAAAAAGATGTTCCCGAAATCGCTTCAAAAAGGTTGTTCGCATATCGAATCCCTGCGGCTGCCGTTCCGTCTGTTCCGGCACATCTCGCTGTTTGGAGCGGTGCCGTTGACTATAACACCTGGTCTTCCGATAAAGCGAATATCACTGCCCGCGGTACAAATCCGGGGGGCGGTAAAGACCTGATTGCAAATATGTTTCAGCTTGTGGTCAACAGAGAAATTCCCAAGTGTTGCACCTATTATCCGAGTTGTTCCTGCGGGCCCTGCCAAATCATTATGCACATTCCCGACAAAGTGCAGGGAAAAGATGTGGTAGGCATTATCGTTGAATCATCTGTAAAAGACTTGGTGTGGTTTGAAACCAATCTGAGCGCCTCATATGTGCCGCCCCCCAAATACCCGGGAACCGGTCTTAAATATCCGGGTACGCCCACTTCCAGCAGTAAGCGGTTCGATATTATCATGGAAAGACCGCCGGGGAAAACTCGGTTTGAGCCGTTCAGCATTGCGATTATTACCGAAGACCATATCACCCTTGACGCTATGGGCGACCCGCTGAAAGGGGATTTGCGGGGTTGGTTAAAGTTACAGCCATGCGCGCATAAGGGCGGTTTTCATGCATATTGTGACCCGGGTGCCGCTAATTTTTCTGTTTGCAAAGGCAAAGGGTGTCCGAGTTGCTGTTCTTGCCCGTGATTACGAGAAGGAAACAAAAGTCGAAACATTATAGGGAGGTACTATTATGAAACATTTATTAAAAAGACTAAAATCGAAAAAGGGAATGACGCTGATAGAAGTCATCATAGCGGTGGTCATTTTCAGTTTGATTACTGCGGCGGCTTTCTCAATGTATCAGCCTATTGTTGAGATTGCGGGTGCTGTCCGCTCCGATAACGATATGCAAAGAATCGTTACGGCATCGGAGAATTATCTTGCGCGGCAATTGCGTAACGCTGTTGAAATAGAAATCCATCAAACCGTTTCCTGGGCTTCTGTTACCGGCGATATGAAGGCGTTTTTTGAAAACGGCGGAAACGAAAGAAACAAAGACGGTGATGACCCGCGTGCGCTTGTTATCACAACCGACCCTACGCCGGGCGCGCCTGCCGATGCGATTCGTATTTATGATATTCGTTTGAACGATAACAGCACGTCACCGGGTTCGTTTCAAAATTTATCCGGCGGAATTGAGAAATGGCGTGTGTTTAACACGACGTTTTATTCCGATATTTTATTCCCCACTTTTGACGTTGCGTTAAGAGGGAACGGCGCGCTTAATCCTGAGCCTGAAAACCAAGTTCGTGACGATACTTACCTGCGGTTAGAAATCGAAGCGGAACGCGATGCGAAATTCGGCGTAAGAAGCGGGAAACTGGCATCAAATAACGGAGGAGAGTCTCATTCTAACATATTATTATCGTGGATAGGGTGGATAGAAGACAGCGATAAAGATGCTTATAACGCCAGCACCCTCAACGAAGCGAGAATTTGTACGGCTTGTTCAGGCGGAAACACCTGGGTTATTTTGTATCACAATAATATAGATATGGACCGTAAACCGCCCGAAATTCCCAAATTGGATACACCCTGCCCGACTTGTTCAAACGGCACCTGTACACTGGTTCATCCGGCGGTTTGCCCCGGAACACTTCCTTGCTACAGCGAGTTTTGCATGGATATTTGTGTGGCGGTATGCAGTGTTTCCAACCCGGAATTCAGACACGTAGCAGGCGATGTTGACATTTGTCACTTCAAGGGTTGCCCTAACTGTATTAACGATTATTTTGTGTTAAATCCGACGAAATGCACCGGAAAACCAAGATGTCTTACCGGTGCCGGCTGCGTTTGCGCCGACCGCCCTTGCTATCCCGACTGCGGACTTGGCTGTAAAACTTTTCAGAGCGATAATGCGAAAGGGCGCGGTTGCGGCGCGCACTGGCCGCAAGACCCTTGCAGGTCAACCGTCTGCTGTAATTGCTGTAACGCCCCTGCAGGAACATATTGTGACCATCTCAGCGGCAGTTGCCCCGCTTTTGATTGTGATTATTGCAAATACCGCTGTAACGGTCGTCCGGGAAATCCCAACGGCGGTTGCGGGCAGCAAAAAGACATTATTAAAGACTGCCTGAACTGTTGCCTTTCTTGCGGGAATCCGCCGCATATCGGCTGCGATGACCTTTCGGTTTGTAATCCGTGCTATCCGACCTTCCCCTCCTGTAACTGGGTGGAAGATAAAACCCGTCCGGGATACGTTGAACCGACTTGTTACAGCGAAGGCGTCATGCCGAGATACTGTACCGTTTGCAGCGCAAACGCAACTCGCCCGATTCCCCCCTCCAACCATAAATGGGCGGGTCAGAAATGGGAGAATTTCAACCACGAGCAGCATATCAAGATTTGCGCGGCGGGCTGCGGATACACCATGCATGAGAAACATATACCGAGTTCATGGAAAACAGATGACGACGGACGCCGTTATAAAACGTGTATTGAAGCGCCTTCCTGTGATTGGATTCAATATGACGGGCTTTTCGCATCGATTTCCAAATGCCCGACCGGTGAAGAGTCGGTTAACGGCGGTCATGAATGTCAGCGTACCGTGACCATCACCAACAACGGCGATTCGGCTCAAGTGCTTGGTTCAATTGTTGCGAAGGTTGACCCTGCCGGTTCAAAATATGTGCGGCATTACGATAACGAAATTCAAGTGTTACCGAATGATACGGAAGAAGAAACCGATGAATTTGCATTTGTAGGCGATGTTGAAATTCTTACAACCCAACCCTATGAGTTCGGTCTTACGATATGGATGAAAGACTGTACCCACGAAGGAACCGGTCGCATTGATGTAGATGACCAAGAAGCGTCTTGTACAGTAGCAGGCTGGGAAAACCGCAAGAAATGCACTTCCTGCAACCGAGTAGCGGAAGAAACGGAGATTCCGGCATTGAATCATGTCGGAACCGGTCGCATTGATGTTGATGATGAAGAAGCGACTTGTACAACAGACGGCTTTGAAAATCGCAAGAAATGCGGGGGTTGTTTTGAAGTCGTAGAAGACGGAACCACTCTTCCTGCGTCGGGTCATGAGCCGAATGAACAAGTCACGGTACTGCCCACCTGCAGTACACCCGGTACGAAAAAAATCACTTGTGATAATTGTGATGAGCTTAATGAAACAAGACCGATTGATGCGTTAGTTGCCGATTTTGATGACGGAAGTCCGAAATCGGGCGTCAAATGCGGAGAAGCCGACAGTATTGTATTTAAATGCAAAAACTGTAACGGTTCACCTGTCGGTCATACGATAGAAGAACCGACAGGAGAAGTGCGGTCGGATAATTTCGGGGAATGGGAACAGGATTCTCCCGCAAAGTGCAAAACAAATCAAGTATTAAAAAGAGTCTGCCTGTATGATAATTGCACTAACTTTGAAACACAGGACGGTGCAGCGGCAACAGGGCACGACGCACGCGCAGACTGGGAAGAAGTCGGCGACCCGGACGATTGTTCTAATCCGCTCATATACAGATGTACTCGGTGTAAAGGCGATGAGGGCGATGACGGGGCGGAAGAAGTTCCGGCAACGCACAAACCCGATGACACCAAGTGGGTTCGATTCAGCGAAACCCATGACAATTATCTCACACATCACGCGAGAGAATGTAAGTCTTGTCATATCCCTATAGAAGACACAAAAGAAACCCATGACTGGGATTCCAATTCGTGGGGTGAACCGGTCGGATTGAGTTGTTTTGAAGACGGAACACGGTCAAAAACTTGCGGTGACAGTTGCGGCGCGATAAAATCCGAACCCGTTACCACCAGACCCGACCATGAATGGGACGATGTTTACACGATAATACCGGATGATGAGGCATTCCATGCTCAGGTGTGCAAAAATCGGATAGGCGGACTTGGCTGTCAATCGTTAAACCTTACCGGCAAACAGGGGCATACGCTTTCCGGCACTTGGTCACCGAGCGATTTATACTGTGTAGATGTGTGTACAGCGAACGGTTGCGGTCATAAGGATTCAAAAGAGCACAGTTATGATGCGTGGGCTAAAATAGACGATGATGAATGTGAAAAAGAATGTGCGGATTGTCATGACACAAAATCACAACTTCATAAATGGTCAACAGAATGGTTTGAAGATGACGACGGCGAATATCAATTATGCGGTCCTGTAGGTTCGGGCACCGGCTTTGGTTGCGGCACGAAAAAGTATAAACCGGAAGTCAACCCTTGTGACCCGGTTACGGTAGACCCGCCACTTCCGGTTCGGCTTGTGGCAAGGCATACCGGAAATTGGGCTACCAGCGTCGGCGGAACGATTAATATTGACGGTAATGGTCAATATACTGCCTCTATTTCAGGTTTAAACGGCAATAATAACTTCTGTGACCTCACACTTCGATTAGCAAATTCTAATGATATTAACCTTGGTAATAATGGTTCCCCTGCGCCGGCGGCATTTCACGGAGCGAATATAACCTTTAATACAGTTACCGCAAACGGTACTGCCGGACAACATAACGGAACCGTTATTACTCCTTTGGCGGGTAACAGAGGTCCTTTCCCGCTTGTAGGTACATTTGTAGGTTATATAGAAAATCAAACTGCTCCCGTGTACCCCAACCATGTTGACGCAAGGTTATGGAACGGTTGGGAGGCGCCCGAACGTCGTCTGAACGGTGTTGCATCAAATGGTGATAATCCGGCAAACTTTGGTATAAACACTAACATTAACTCTTTCACGGTTACTTTCACCATTAACGGAGTGACAGGTGCCGGAGGGCATGATTTCACAGGAACGTGGAACAACACCGGTGTTCTCGGACACACAAGAAAATGTATCAATTGCACCGAATACAGCAACTTAACACCTCATGTCTATGGTGCATGGGAAGATATCGGTAACGGAAAACAAGAATGTTTCTGTGAATGTGGTGCAAGAGATGAACGTGATAAGCCGGCAGGAGGTCTTGACTGGGCAATCGCTATAACAAACGGCGATAGCTCACAATACAATGCCACATTGAGCATGAAAGTTACCAACACAAGCACAGCGCCTATCACAAATCCGACTATAACAGTTCCTATTCGCAACAATGGCGGTTGGAACAACGGACCGGACAACTGGAATGTCACTTACCCCAGTAACTCAACACTAACAATCAGATATAACGGGACGCTTTCCCCGGGTGCCACAGTGGAAGTAAGTTGGGGTGGCGGTTTTGCCACAGGGGTTGCCGGATTCACTTTCAACCAGACATATACTTCTGTCACAAACAATTATATCGCTCCTTAATCACTTCATAACAAACCGCCGATTCCGGTCGGCGGTTTGTTTGAACAATATTTTTTTCACCACCCCATAAATCCCAAATACCAATCAATTATCGGCTTGCCGTATAAAAAACCGGCGGCAATTCCAACGGCAAGAAACGGGCCGAACGGCATAACAGTGCCGTTCACTGCGGGGAGTTGCGGTTCTTCTTCGGTGTTGAAAACCGTTTCGGTTTTGGATTTACCGGCAACCTTAATGACGACGCCGCCAATCGCGCCGAGGAAAATACCGATTAACGCGGCGGGAACGATTTTCCAACCGAGGAACAATCCGGCGGCTGCCATTAACTGAACATCTGCGCCGCCCATCGCACCGAAAAACAGAAAAATCGCAAACGGCACCGAAATCACGACCGCGCCGAGCAGGTGTTCTTGCCATGTCGAAGTTGTTTCAACAATGCCGGATAGCGGCAAGGCAATCGCGGCAAGTCCTAAAACGGCGATTGAAACGGGGCACCAGTATTCGATTTCACCTGTGTCAATATCAAAGAAAGACAGGCAGATTAAAACCGGGAACAGCACAACCGCGAACGCTAACTCTACACTGACACCAAGCGAAAGAAATGCGATAACATAAGAAGTCCCGCAGAGGGATTCCACAATCGCGTATCGCGGTGAAATTCTTGTTTTACAGTGACGGCATTTCCCGCCGAGGAAAACCCAGCTTAATACGGGGAAAAGGTCATACCAGGCAATCGTGTGCCCGCAGGACATACAGTGTGAACGTCCTTTTACAAACTGCTCTTTCTTAGCGGTTCTGTAGATGACCACGTTCAGGAAACTGCCGATAATGGTACCGTAGATAAACAAAATAACAGCGATAAGAATTTCAAATGGCATAAAACAAACTCCTTTTGGTAATGAATCACTATTATCATACCATAAAAAACTATAAATTGCAAACAATCCAAAAAAGGAAGGGAAATGTGATAAATGGGTCAAAACATACGCATTGGTGAATTGCTTTTAGAAAGCGGGTTCATCACACCGGTACAACTTGAAACGGCATTAGCAAAACAAAAGGAAATGGGGGTAAAATTAGGCGACGCGCTGCTGAGTTTAGGGTATGTTTCGGAAACGCAGCTTGTTCACGCGCTTTCGGAGCGGTTGAAAGTTCCTTATGTTGACTTGTCTACATCGGAGATAAATGTTGAGGCGGTCAAGAAAATATCCGAGGCGGAAGCGAGAAAAAACACCCTAATTGCTTTCAAGCAGCAGAACGGTCGGTTATTTGTCGCGACCAACGACCCGGTCAACTTCTTTGTCTTTGAGGATTTGAAAGTCAAAACCGGTATGGAAATTCACCCCATGCTTTCCACCAAAACCGGTATTTTAGAAGCGATTAACAAAGCTTATTCCGATTCCGAGCAGGAAGAGGTAATGAGCGACATCGACAAAGAGTATGACGCGAGTGCCGAACTGCTCAAAGCACAGGAAGAAGCGGCGGCGTCTGACGAGCGTGTAGACAACGCCCCGATTGTTAAGTTAGTCAATACCCTGATAGAATCCGCTTATCGCTCAAACGCGTCCGACATACATATTGAGCCTTTCAGAGACAGGACAAGGATTCGTTTCAGAATAGACGGTGAATGTTTGGAAAAGATGGTGGTAAAACCCGCTGTTCACTCCTCGCTTGTCACCCGACTGAAGATTCTCGCCGGCATGAACATCGCCGAAAAACGTATACCGCTTGACGGACGTTTCGGCGTTAAGATTGATGGGATTAATCTCGACTTGCGTGTTTCGAGCGTACCGACCGTTTACGGAGAAAAAGTGGTTATTCGTCTGCTTTCGACCGCCGATGAAAAAGCAAGAAAAGTCACCGATTTGGGCATGAGCCAGTACAATTACGATATGTTCAAACAGATTATCCGCTGTCCTCACGGTGTAATGCTGGTAACAGGTCCGACCGGTTCGGGTAAATCGACGACGCTGTACGCGACACTCGGTGAACTTTCTAAAATCAATAACAATGTCGTTACCTGCGAAGACCCGGTGGAAAAGAAAATCGACGGTGTTAACCAATGCCAAATGAATGTAAAAGCGGGCTATACATTTGCGATTGCACTCCGCGCGATTCTTCGTCAAGACCCGGATATCGTAATGGTCGGTGAAATCCGTGACGGTGAAACAGCCGACATCGCAATCCGCGCCGCCATCACGGGGCACTTGGTGCTGTCCACCCTCCATACGAATGACGCCGTGGGTTCTATTCTGCGTCTTGTGGACATGGGCATCGCGCCGTATATGGTCGCGTCTTCCTTAGTAGGTGTAATCGCGCAACGCCTTGTCAAACAACTCTGTGAGGAATGCGCGCAGGAGAAAATTCTCAATGACCCCGCCGATTTAAAATTAGTGAACCAATCCGCACCGGTTAAAATAAGAGAAGTCAAACCCGACGGTTGCAGAGCTTGCAGAAATACAGGTTATTTGGGCAGAACCGCTATTTTTGAAATCGTTATTCCGAGTAACGCAATTAAAGAGTGTATTTCCAAAAACGGCACTGCGGACGAAATCGGTCAACTGGCAAAACAAAACGGCACAAAACTGCTCAGGGATAACGTAACCGAGATGGTTTTAGCCGGTAAAACCACCATGGACGAATTGGTCAAGGCGACTTATACAGTCTGACGGGCAGCAAGGGTTGATTAAAACAATAAGGAGAAAAAGTTATGGGCAACACAATTGATATTAATGCTATACTGGATAAGGCAAGAGAGATAGGTGCCTCCGACGTACACTTTACGGCGGGACTTCCCCCGATTATACGTCTGCACGGCAGTATCAAGAAACTTCCCGAATATCCCGATTTTAATGAGCCGATGATTGTAGAAGTTGTGAATCAAATTTCCTCAGATATTCATAAAGAGATTATCCGAGAAGGGAAAGACGCCGATTTCAGCTATGTGACTGCTGCCGGTTACAGACACAGGGTAAATGTATTTCATCAGCGGGGGTATCATGCGGTCGCGATTCGTTTACTCCGCAATGATATTCCTACACCGAGCGATTTAAAATTACCGAATGTGATGAGCGATTTCGCACTCCGCCCCCGCGGATTGGTGTTGGTAACAGGTCCGACCGGTTCGGGTAAATCGACAACGCTCGCGGCAATGGTAGACCATGTGAACCGTAACAAGAACGCGCATATCATCACAATAGAAGACCCGATAGAGTATCTGCACACACACAAGCAGTCGATGATAAATCAGAGAGAAATCAATGTTGATGTCGGTGATTTCGCGCTCGCATTGCGCGCCGCTCTCCGTGAAGACCCCGATGTGATTCTTGTAGGGGAAATGCGTGACTTTGAAACAATCAGTGCCGCTATCACCGCCGCAGAAACCGGTCACTTGGTCATGTCAACTCTGCATACTACAGGCGCAGCCGAAACACTCGACCGTATTATTGATGTTTATCCGCCTAACTCGCAGGGGCAATGCCGTTCACAGCTTGCCGGCAACTTAGTGGCGGTTGTTTCGCAAACGCTTGTTCCGACCGCTGACGGAAAAGGGCGCGTAGCTGCTTTTGAAATCATGGCAACCAACGATGCAATCAGCGCAATGATACGTGAAAACAAGATTTTCCAGATTCCGTCGGTAATCACTACCGGCAGGGCTTCAGGCATGAGAAGCCTTGACCAGGACTTGGCAAGACTTACTCGTATGGGAACCATTACCGAAACCACCGGATTAGACCGATGCCAGGACCCGAAAGAATTCAAGCGGTTTTTGTCAATGCCGATGTAGTTGCTGAACAAGAGCTAAACCGAGGGAATTTCTGCAGAAATTTTTCAATGTAAAAGCGGTAATCACACAACCCCTTTGTTTGACTGAGTTCACGTTCGGTTAAGCAAAGGGGTTCTGTGATGCGAGGTTGGGATTAATAAAACACTAACCCACAACCTCAAATTCTGTAGCGGCTTCATAATAATAAGTGATATCAACCAATTCACCGTCATCGAAAATAAACCGCAGACTCATACCGTCTTTGATGTATTGAATTCTTACATCGTCTGTTTCGGTCGGAGTGCCGTAAATATCTTCAATTTCCTCGCGGGTCATACCGAAGAAGACGCTCTCGGGCGTTGAAACAGAATCATCTTTTAAAACAACAGATAAAATATAATCCGGTTCACCTTCTTTGGGTGAAAAAGTGTTGAACTGCACACCGGGGTAGAAATACATATAATCCAACCCGTGGAACGCGCAGCTTTCCTCTACGAAAGTATTCTGCGGTTCGCCCAACGCTTCGAGTAAATCATCGGCAAGGCTTCCGAGTACAATATCATAACCGTTGTAATTGAAAACATATCCGTTTGAACTGGGAGAGATAAGACTGCCGGAAGTAGCGGCGCTTTCGTCGGGCTCGGTGACATCGTTTCCTTGAATTTCGGTTTCAACATTAACAGGCGTTTCTATGTCTGTTGTTAAATCGGTGCAAGCCGACAAAGTCAGACACATTGCTGCTAAAATAAGTAGTGTTAATCGTTTTTTCATTGGTTTGATTCTCCTTGATTTATTTGGATTTTACATAGGTAACGGTTGAAATTTCTCCGTGTTCCCGGAACTCTGTCAATTGAGTCGCCTTAAGACTGTTATAATCCCGCATTTTCCGTTCCCAGACCAATGCGGTATTTGAGTCACCCCTGTAATCTGTCAGAGAAAATCGCTTGAGCAATTCCCCGCCCAACCACCTTGAGAGTTTCTCGGCACCGTGTACATTCATATGCTTTCCCGCGTTGGCGGTGTCGGTTTGATAATCAATCCCTGTTTCATCGCACAACTTCAGGAGGTTGTAATATAACAGGTTATATCGGTCGGCGTATTCAGTCACTTGTGAATCCCACTGTTCATACCAGTAGGGCCATATCGACGGCGATTTGACTAAGATAAGTTCTATACCGTGCGACTCGCACAATTCCCGCATTTTGTCGAGATATGCCCAGCATATTTCCGGCAGCGCATAATCCACCAACCGCGCCCCTTCCGGAAATACCGTCGCGGGTTCTGTTTCACTCCGCATTAAATACCCGTTGAGCCCCACTTGGTCAGAGCGGAAAAAATACTTAAAGTCATCTCGCGTCAATTCCCGCCAACGGTCATGATACCGAAAAATCGGGAACACATAGTTGATTTTTTTCTCGCCGTCAAAAGCGGAGGATTCGATTGCCCTCATCTTTGCGGAGGACAGCCGCATCCCTTCAATATTGAGGCGATTATAAGGCTCGCTCACCGATTCGGATTTCCCCATACTCAAAACAGAAAAAACCACAACATCCGGCGTTTCATATTTCAATGTATCTTCTAACAGCCAATAACTTTGCCAAATCGTCTGAGAAGCCCCTCCGCGTATATATGAAGTGATTCCGTATTCGCGAAATAATTCATGCGGCGAAAAGTTCTGATAAACCTCACAATCGCCTATAAAAATAACGCTGTGATTTTTAGGTTCGGGATAATATTCACCGATTAACGCACCGTCGTAAATCTCGCTCATATACTTAGGAGTCAGCAATCGCTGTGAAGAAAAGAATATGAACCCGAAGATAAGGAAAACGGCAGTATATTTTATTATTTTTTTCATCAATTACCTTAATTTTACCTTAATTTCATTGAATTTCGGGATATAACTCGGCATGGTATAAATAACGGTCGAACCTTGCCGTCGTTTCGTTGAGTTCGGCGGCTCTTGCGTTGGTAAAACAGAAAGTATCGACTACACCATCATAATACTGGGTCGAGTCATAATGATACCATAACCCGTTAATCTTGATTAGATTCCATTCATGTCTGTCCCAGATGTTAATAATTCTTTTACTTTCAACGCCGAT
>Ga0082212_10005899_pt1 | contig 16595 bp, 11 predicted proteins | sample TergutNt197P3_FD_71548 | JGI IMG/M metagenome (GOLD analysis project Ga0082212, IMG submission 71548) | Neocapritermes taracua P3 segment gut microbial communities from Petit-Saut dam, French Guiana - Nt197 P3 | ecosystem: Host-associated > Arthropoda: Insects > Digestive system > Gut ... | reverse complement strand
TTAGACCCGAAAGAAATCAGAAAGAGCGGATTTGTCAAATTCAAGGACATTCCCGTGAATCAGTACAGCAAAACCATCGCCGAGGAAAAAACCAATTTTTCCGACGATGATTTGGTGCGAATTTACCGCGACATGGCAATCATTCGCGAGTTTGAAACCATGCTGTACGAAATCAAGACCACCAACGCCTACAATGGGATCGAGTACAACAATCCCGGTCCGGCGCACTTATCGATGGGTCAGGAGGCTTCGGCGGTAGGGCAGGCTTATCTGCTCGACGAACACGATTACATCTTCGGTTCGCACCGCAGTCACGGCGAAATCCTGGCAAAAGGACTTTCCTGCATTCACAAGATGAATGATGATGAACTCTACAAAATCATGAAAGAGTTCTTCGGCGGCAGCATTTTGAAAGTCGTGGAAGGCAAGCAAAAAGACACCGAGGAATTGGCGGTGGACTTCCTGGTTTATGGTGCGCTGGCGGAAATATTCGCCCGGGAAACCGGCTTCAACAAGGGGCTGGGCGGTTCGATGCACGCATTTTTCACCCCCTTCGGCATTTATCCGAACAATGCCATCGTAGGCGGTAGCGGCACGATTGCAATGGGTGCAGCACTCTTCAAAAAGGTCAACAAAAAGAAGGGCATCGTCATTTCCAATGTCGGCGATGCGTCGATGGGATGCGGACCCGTCTGGGAAGCACTGAATATGGCGGCGATGGACCAATACTCCCAGTTGTGGGAAGAGGGTTATCGAGGCGGGTTGCCCATCATTTTCAACTTTTTCAACAACATGTACGGCATGGGAGGACAGACGGTCGGCGAAACGATGGCGTACAATATCCTTGCCCGAATCGGTGCGGGAGTCAATCCCGACCAAATGTTTGCCGAACGCATTGATGGTTACGATCCACTGGCAGTCATTGATGCCATCCGCCGGAAAAAAGAACTGATCGCAAACGGCAAGGCTCCCATCTTGCTGGACACGATTACCTACCGCTTTACCGGTCATTCCCCGTCGGACAGCGGCAGTTATCGAACAAAGGAGGAAGTGGATATGTGGACTGCGCAGGATTCGCTCATCGAATACAGCGACAAACTCATTAAAGCGAAGATTGCGAAAAAGGGAACCTTTGAGAGCATCAATGGTTATGTCAAAGAACTGATGACGAAGACCTGCAAACGGGCGATCGACGATGCCGTTTCTCCGCGAATCAAAGCGCATGAAATCGAGAAAATCATGTTTTCCAATCTCGCCATCGAAAAGATGGAAGACAGAAAGCCGGACGTGTTGATGCCGAAAGAGGAAAATCCTCGGGTACAACAGATTGCGAAGAAGGAAAGATATGCTTTCGATGCAAACGGCAAGCCGGTCTCCAAAAACAAGGTCTATCAGTTGCGGGACGGTCTGTTTGAAGCGGTTTTCGACAAGTTTTACCTTGATCCGACGCTCATTGCTTACGGCGAAGACAACAGGGATTGGGGAGGAGCGTTTGCGGTCTATCGCGGTTTGACGGAAGCATTGCCGTACCACCGGTTCTTCAATTCTCCTATTTCGGAAGCCGCCATCGTGGGTAGCGGAGTAGGATATGCGATGTCCGGCGGTCGGGTAATCGTGGAATTGATGTACTGCGATTTCGTCGGACGAGCCGGTGATGAAGTGCTGAACCAACTTGCCAAGTGGCAGTCCATGAGTGCGGGTATCTTGAAAATGCCAGTGGTATTACGAGTATCGGTAGGCTCGAAATACGGGGCGCAACATTCGCAAGACTGGACTTCGTTGATTGCCCACATACCGGGCTTGAAATGCGTGTTCCCTGCCACTCCTTACGATGCGAAGGGCTTGATGAATGCGGCACTCAACGGCAGTGATCCAGTGGTCTTTTTTGAAAGCCAGCGGATTTACGATATTGGCGAACAGTTTGTGAAGTCGGGCGTACCGGCGGGATACTATGAGATTCCCATCGGCGAGCCGGATGTCAAATTACAAGGCAGTGATGTTACGATCCTGACCATTGGTGCAACGTTGTATGTTGCGATGGAAGCGGCAAAGCAGTTGAAAGAAAAATACGGCATTTCGGCGGAAGTGATTGATGCACGGACCATCGTGCCGTTCAATTTTGAGAAGGTGGTTCAGAGTGTCAAGAAAACCGGCAAAATCGTGCTTGCTTCCGATGCATGTGAGCGGGGTTCGCACATCAAGGATTTGGCGCAAAGTATTACAGAACTTGCGTTTGACGACCTTGATGCACCGCCTGTTTGCGTCGGTGCACGGAATTGGATCACTCCTTCTTACGAGTTGGAGCGGGACTTCTTCCCGCAGCCGGACTGGATTATTGACGCAATTCATCAAAAAATTATGCCGCTAGCGGGACATGTACCGGTGCATAATTTTACGGAAATCGAACAGATGGAACGCAGCAAGAAGGGGGTGTAAAACTCATGACCGGTGTTGCGGTCGAATTGACGTACCCGTTATCTTGCAAAATGGAGGAATTCCGATACAATGCACTGTTAAATTACGGTGCATTATGCAAAACACAATCGACTGGCGGCGATTCGCCGAAATTGTCCGTTCGGCATCTAAAATCATCTTGACGATTCATCACCGTCCTGACGGCGACTGCGTCGGCAGTGCCGTTGCCATGCGGCAAATACTGCTTCAACTCGGAAAAGATGTCCGAATCATGACTCCGCACAAAACGCCGCCGACGCTTACTTTTCTCGATCCGAATCAATACTGTACGGCACTCGAAGACATGACTGACGAGGACATACGATGGATGCAATCGGCGGACCTCTTTTTCGTGCTCGACACGAGTTCCTGGGCGCAACTCGGCGAAATGGCAACCCCCTTTCGGGAAAGTTCGGCGAAAAAAATCGTTCTCGATCATCACATCAAAGGGGACGACATCGGAGCGGTACGCTTTATCGATCCCAATGCCGAAGCAACGGGCGCGCTCGTTGTGCAAGCCGCCGATGCCCTCGGTATGCCGCTCACAGCCGAAATCGCTCAATCGGCATTCGTTGCCCTTGCCGCCGATACCGGCTGGTTCCGGTTTTCCAGCGTTACGCCGGAAACCTTCCGCACGGCTGCGAAATTGGTCGAGGGAGGGACACAACCCGATGTGATGTATCGGGAAATGTACGAACAGGAGTCACTCGGCAGGATTCGTTTGATCGGCAGGACACTCTCGAAAACGGAAACATATTCGGACGGTCATTTTTTGCTGACGTGGATTCGTCTGGAAGATTTTGAGGCGGCAGGAGCACGCTCTTCCGATTCGGAAGACATTATTAACATGCTTTTGCAGGTGCGGGGTTCAAAAATGGCGGTATTGATTTCGGAGTTGAAGGACAAGACGTTCAAAATCAGTTTTCGCAGTCGCTGTGCGGTCGATTGTAGTGTTTTGGCGGCGCAGTTCGGCGGCGGCGGACACAAAAAAGCCGCCGGAGCATCGCTGTCCTTGCCATTTGAGCAAACGAAGCAAACCATTGTCGAAGCCGTGATGAAGGCATTGGAAGAGAATGAAAAACTTCCATCCGCTTGAACGTTTTCGTGTTCCCGTTGCCGGCATCCTGCTCAACGGGCGTATTCTTTCCTTAACCGGTACGAACGGTATTTCCTTGGATTCTTTGGTTGACTTGGCTTTTCCCGCCGATTTTCCCTGTCGATGGATTGAAAGCCGGTCAGACGGTTGACCGGTATCCCCTACGGATGGTCGGGCTGATAGAAATGGTTCCGACTCGCTTTGATTGGTAAGGTCTCTCCCCGGGACGCTTCGCCCGTCAATCGTGATTTTGCGGTCTTTTTCTGAACAGTCCGCCGCAAAACAAATACTTACCCCCTAACCCCCAAAGGACATTCCCATGAGCACACGATTACTTTGCTGCACCGCACTGGTTCTGCTCCTCATCGTCCTCCCAAAGACTGCACAGGCACAAACTCCGATCACCCTCGGAAACGACAACTATTTAGCGGCAGGCGTGATTCACAACAATTACACCGCTTGGAATGCCGTGCGGGATCATGTCATCTCCGGTGCCGGTCGAGTTCAGCATGGAGGACACGGATACTATGGTCAATCCCCGTGCGAACCTATCAGTACTTGCTCTCCCGGTTGCGGTTGTACGCGTACAAAATTCCGGGGGGCTTGGGGGAACTACATCGGACGCGATGCCCGATACCAGAGTTCCTTCAATAATAACGAGTGGAAACTGACCGCCGATGGAATCCAAGTCGGAATGGACCTCTTCCAAACACGTCGGGGACAATTCGGAGCATTTTTCGGTTACGAGGATACGAACGGCTCGAATTTGGGAGACCGCATTACGGCAAATGACCATTATTTCGGACTCTACGGAGTCCATGTTTTGCGGGACGGGTCGGATCTTCGTACTGTCTTCGGTGTCGGTTGGCAAGACTTCACTTCGCAACGGCAAGCAACGGATAACACGCCTTATCAAATGACATTTAGGGGCAGAACGGCGGAATTCAACCTCGACTTCGGCAAACGTTACTATTGCGGCGGACAGTGCGGAGTGTGGAGCATCAGACCGGCGGCGGCGTTGGATTGGTCGCTGTCCCAACTGTGCGGCGGAGTGGAAACTCCGGCTGGTGCGAATGCTTTTCAATATCACAAAACGGACTTGTCGAAACTGTTCTTCCGTTTTGGATCGGACTTGCGGTATGAACGTGGACGCTGGGCGGTCGAAAGCGGCTTGTTCTACTCGTATGACTTGCGAGGAGCGGGGTTTTGGTCGTTCGTTTCGGACATGCAACAGCCGATTCCCGCTAGTGATGTACTCGTGAGCAGTCAATTGGGACGTTCGATGCTTGCTTTCAATGTCAGTAGTTCGATTGCGGTGTGGAATAACTTTACAGTGTTCGGCGGTTATCGCGGTGAAGCCATGCTTGACCAGGCGGGCAGAGGTTACGAGAGCATCGGTTACGTCGGCGGGGCATGGAGATGGTAGAGCAACAACACCCCATCAATCTGCTGGACATGTGTCGGAGATGCTGCAAAATCATTAACGGACTGTTCCATTGTGAGCGATTGGCGGCAGGGCGGGGCAGGAAGGACGGGATTAACGCACCCCTTGCGCACCCACTGAGTGCCGGACAGACTCTTTTACACCAGTAATGTGATATACTACACACAAACTCTTTTGAACAACAGTTTCCATCATCTCATGAACAGACGGCATTTTTTGCAGACCTCGCTTCTTTTGGCGGGTACCGGCTTGGCGGCGGTCAACCTCCGTGCACAAGAAGGCGGAACCAATCCAAAATCCTTCATCGATAATGGCGGAGAAGGACCGCAGAAACATCTGACGTGCTATCCCGACACGGAAAATGGACGACACCAGTTGTACCAACTCTGGGTCTTGCAAGATAACCATACAATTTTATCCTATCGGGCACACCAGACGCAGAAGTATCCGTTTTTCTCGCCGATGGCGGGACCGCTCACCGGTTTGCCGCTGACGACCGAAACGGGAAGACCGTGGCCTCATCATCGGGGAATCTTTTTCGGACTCGACAACGTGAACGACGGAAACTATTGGCAAGACAATTTGGGCAGAGGGCAGATCATTTCGCAGGGACCGTCGTTTAACAAGACGGACGGACAATACCAAGTCTCGGCAACGACTGCCGAAATTGTTGACCGATGCCTTTGGAAGCGGGGAGCGGATGAGCCGATCATCGAAGACAATCGGAAATTTGTGGTCAAGGTTTTGGATGAGCGGAGGTACATTCTCGATGCGGATATTGTGATGAAGGCATTGGTTGACGTTGCGGTGGGACAAACGAATCACGGGTTGTTCGGTGTGCGGTGTGCTCCCGACTTAGCTCCGACAGGTGGCGGTATTCTGGAAAGTTCAGAAGGTGCAAAAGGAGAGGCAGCCACGCTCGGCAAACCAGCACGTTGGATCGCATTCTATGGAAAACGTGCCAAATTGAAAGACGAGGTCGTCGAAGGAATTGCCGTGTTCTGTCCGTCGAAGGCTCCGCATCCGGCATTCAGAAATTGTCCGTGGTTCACGCGTGATTACGGCAACATTTCACCGATGCCGATGCTTTGGTTGCGTGAGCGGGGTGATGATCCCTTTCGCTTGCCGAAAGGGGAGGAGTTGAAATTGCGTTACCGGGTGGCGGCGTTCGGCGGCACACCGAAAGATGCCAACCTGGATGGACTCTGGGAAGAGTTTGACCGAGCGGGTTAAATCACCGCACCGGTGTCAGCACAATCGTAACCGGTGTCTCCTCCGGCGGGATGCGCTCGGTAAAACAACCGAATTGCAACTGCGTGTTGTCCGCACTGCTCTCAATCGGCACGTCCAAAATTGAACCGAAAAAGTTGGAAAGACCAAAGAGTTCTCCCGTCTCCTCCGCCAAGTACCGTCGCTTGCCTTCGTCGTCCTGATATTCCTTGCTTCCGCTGAAAACCCAGTGCGTGGTCATCGGTTTCTTGGCATTTTCAGGACTGCTCGACATATCCCAGACCCAATCCTGGGCGGGACACTCGTGTTGCTTGCCCGTGTTGTCTTTCCAACGGAGCGTGATGTTGATTTTATCGCCGTTTGCTGGTACGAATGTCGGCTTCGTCTGCATCGGCTTGCCTTGTCGAGCGTTCGTTGCCAGCAGTGCCGCATGAATGAGAAACGGCTTGACACGTATCGCCAAAATTGACTCGTGCTCTTTGCTTGCCACTCGGCACGCCAAAAGTTCCAAAAAGCCTTCCCGGAGGACAACGCGCCCGATGAGAACGACGCTTTTTCTGTCGGGCGTGATCCAAATTCGGTCTTGTTCGTCGAGGGGAATCAACTTATCAGGTTCTTCGACGAGGGGAATGATTTTTCGTTCGGCTTCGATGAGAGTCAATTCTTTTGCTCGTTCTTCGGCAAGGATTCGTTCCCGATAGGCGTTGTCGTCTTCGTCCTCCACCGGCGGTAGGTCGAGCGGACTAGGCTTTTTGTCCAACGCCGATATGTCCCAAATGCGGGCGGTATTGTCATCGCTGCCTGTAACAATTCTCTTGCCGTCCGGTGAGAAAGCAACAGAATAGACACTGCCAGTATGCCCTTCCAATTTTTGTAATTCCTTTCCTGACTCGACATCCCAAATTCGAGCAGTTCGGTCTCTGCTTGTTGTAACAATTTTCTTTCCGTCCGGCGAAAAACCGTCGGAAATAACAGTGTCCGTATGCCCTTCCAACTTTTTTAATTCCTTTCCCGACTCTGCATCCCAAACGATGGCAGTCTCGTCATCACTGCCTGTAACAATTTTCTTTCCGTCCGTCGAAAAGACGACGGAAACGACACTGTCCGTATGCCCTTCCAACTTTTTTAATTTCTTCCCCGTCTCGGCATCCCAAACGATAGCGGTGTTGTCCCAACTGCCTGTAACAATTTTCTCTCCACCCGGCGAAAAGGTGGCGGAAATGACAATGTTCGTATGCCCTTTTAACGTTTTTAGTTCCTTTCCTGAATCGGCATCCCAAATACAGATGGTTTTGGTTTGATCCGTGAAATTTTTTGTTGCAGTCGTAAGCACTTTATTTCCGTCGGGAGAGAAGGCAACCGTGAGATACATGCCGTCCTGTACTTCCCATTCGAGTAACACTTTTCCAAAGCCGGGATCCCATGCCTTTTCCGCTTCGGCATCCCAGATGTAAACAGCTTTTCTACTGCCGGTAAGCACTTTCTTACTGTCGGGAGAGAATTTTACTGAATTCACCCGATTTTCGTGCCGTAGAGCCAGTAATTTTTTTCCCGATTCGGTTTCCCAGATTTCGACGACATTGTCGCTGGTTGTCATCACTTTTTTCCCGTCCGGCGAGAAGGCGGCGGAAGAGACGTTGCCGTAATATCCTTTGAGCTCAACGAAATAGTCGTCTGTTGCTTGCAAAGAACCAACAAAAGCCAAGAGGACGACTGCAACGTAATGGAAATGTTTCATGGCAACAGTCCTATCAATTTGAACCACATTGAACTCGGTCATTCTACACTGTTTGGTCCATTTTGCAATAGTTTGTGCTATCTTTTCTCTCTACGGGCAGACCGTTAACAAGTTTCCTTTTTCCAACCGAGTTTCTTCGCCGTGGGTATGGGATCGATGCAGCACCGCTCCCGCACTTCCTTCAATGTCCGCTCTCCCCGCCATCGCATCTGTCCCAAAGACAAAGCCATTGATATTCCGAAAAATAATGGTACGATAATGGGTGAATCGGGGGGCTTACGCTGCTCCGCTCTTTTCTCCTAACTCTCCTTCACTCTAAGTTGAATTTGATTGGGAGTGCGGCGGGTTTTAACATGCTGAAGTTGTTACGGCTGATGGGCACGGGAATATTTTCCGTGCGCTGTTGGTTTTTTGTCGTTTTGGGTGGTTATCGAGTCGATTTTTGGTTGGAGCGAAGGGGCGGTTGCGGGGTGGTTGCCCGAACTCGCCGTGCTTGTGAAAACGAAAGAGACTTTTTCAGAGACGACTAGATAATGCGGCGGCATGACTTGAAATCGTTTTTTGTTTCGAGTTATGGGACGTATTGTGAGTATTAAAACATGGACATGCCGTATCAGATTGGTGCAGGGCAACCTCTGTCTTCCTTCTTGAAAAAAACGGAAGAATTTTGTGCAATTTTGGGAATTTACCACGTTTTCTGCTAAAATGGAAATACCCCCGCGGTACATCCTGCCGATATACCGTGGGGGGCTACAAGGAGTTTGGAGTGAAACCCAGAGACGACACATCACAATCCAACATTCTCGTCGTTGAGGACGATCCGGTGTTTCTCAACCTGTTGACCCATCTTTTGGAATTGGGACATCATCGGGTTCGCTCTGCGTCCGACGGCAATCAGGCACTCCAAATGGTGTTGCAGGATTGTCCCGACGTGCTCATTACGGATATGCACGTGCCGGGGTTAAACGGTATGGAACTTTCCCGGCGTGTCCGGCAACTTCACTCCCGAAAGGTGTTGCCCCACTATTCGTACATACTGATGCTGACCACCCAACACGGCAAGGATTCGGTCGTCGAAGGACTGGAAGCCGGTGCGGACGACTTCATCGAAAAGGACGTTTCCAGTTTATCCCACTTTCGAGCGGAAATTCAAGCCCGACTCGATGCTGCCCTGCGAATCCGCCGATTGGAAATTGACCTCGAATTTGCCGCAAAATACGATTCGCTAACCCGGCTCCTCAACCGTGTTGCCTTTTTTGAAGCAGCCAATGTTCAGTGGGACCGCTCGATCAGGAGCAAAACCCCCTTAGCCGTCGTGATGATGGACTGCGACCTGTTCAAGCGAATCAACGACATCTATGGGCATTTGGCAGGAGATACCGTTTTGAAAGAGCTTGCCGCCATTTTGCGTAGTTTTTCCAGAACTTCCGATGTCATCTGCCGTTACGGCGGCGAAGAATTTTGCGCGATTTTGCCCGGCTGTAACGAAGAAACCGCCTGGAACTGGGCGGACCGCATTCGGCAACAGTGCGAGACCATTCCGATCAGGCATGCTGATCTCGATATTTCTATTACGGTCAGTTTTGGTGTAGCAGAGCGGACGGAAACGACCGGATTGCTCGACCACCTGATTGACTGTGCCGACCAAGCCCTGCTCGCAGCAAAAGAATGGGGGCGGAACCGGTCGATTGCCTATTCCGAAGTGTTGGCAAATGCCTCCGGTCATGCTGGACACTTTACGACACGAATGTTCGATAATGTCACAGCGGGGGAAGTGATGATCCCGTTCACGCTATCGATCCAAGCACACGATTCAGCGGCAACGGTTGCTGACTATTTTCTTAAAACCCGATTTGAAACGTTGCCGGTTATCGATCATGAAGGGAGGCTCGTCGGAGTGATTTCGGAAACCGATCTCATTGCGATTATTGGACAACTGGAACAGTGGGTATCGCCGATCAAAAAAATGGTCTTTCCCAACGTAGCCAGTTATCCGGTGGACACGCCGATTCGGAAAATTGTCGATTTTCTCAACCGAACGTCGGTTCGCCGTGTGATGATCGTGCAGGACGAAGTGCTGGTCGGTTATATCAGCCGTACCCCGCTTTTCCGATGGTTGCGTAACCAGTGGGCAACGTCTAGTGGAAAGTACAGTGATATTATTCCCGAAGTACCCTCACGGGAAATGCTAGGGGGTAATTTACGCACTGCCATTGATGCCCTCAAAGGGGAACTCGCTAATTTGGACAGTATCGTTACGGACAGCAGCGACGAGGCAATCCTCATTCCTGATCGCGGACGGATGGTCTCGGTGGTTTCGCAATGCCAAGACATCATGGATCAAGTGTTGAGGTACGGTTCTATTTCGACACAAGACGACTCCGCAGTTTTGTCGTCGGAATTGGAACAACAAACAAATGTCCCCTCTCCTACCGGGTGAGGGGACGTTTGCTGGAATCACCAATTTTCGGCGAGGATTTCAAAATAACTCTGCGGATGCAAACAAGCGGAACATTTTTCGGGAGCACTGGGGGCTTCGATAACGAAACCGCAGTTTCGGCAATGCCATGTAATGCCATCCCGTTTGAACATTGTGCCCTCTTCAATCGCTTTTAAGAATCCCCGGTAACGTTTTTCATGTTGCTTTTCTGCAACGGCGATGGCACGCCACGCCGCGGCGATTTCATAAAATTCTTCTTCTTCGGCAACGTCTGCGAACTGCGGATAGGCCTCCGTCCACTCTTCGTGTTCGCCGTCAGCGGCGGCTTTCAGGTTTTCGGCAGTCGTACCAATCACGCCGGCTGGAAACATTGCCGACACGCCCACGTTTCCCCCTTCGAGAAACTTGAAGAACCGCTTCGCATGCTCTTTTTCCTGAGCGGCAGTCTCTTCGAAAGCGACGGCAACATATTCGTAACCGTCTTTTCTTGCTTGGGAGGCGAAATAGGTGTAGCGGTTTCTCGCTTGCGACTCGCCGGCAAATGAGGCGAGTAAATTCTTTTCGGTTTGGGTGCCTTTGATGGAATTCATCGTATTTTGGGGGGTTAGGATTAGGCTGCTGGGCGGAATACCCGCCACCCGCTCTCCGATTATAACCGATGTTTAGAAACATTGCAATTTTTGGAGACTGTATCAGGAAATTAGCCAAAAATCGGCGTAACTCGTTATTTTTTAATCAGTTACGTTGTTTTTCTGTTTTTGTACGCTTCATGCAAAGGCACAGAAGACGGCACAAAGGTGCGACGGAAAACTGCCGTGTTTTTTGCCGGTTTTCTGCCATTTCCGGGCCTCTGTGTCCCGGAGTGAGAAAAATTGGCTAATTTCCTGATACAGTGTCAATTTTTGTAGCCGTTCACGACTTTTGAAAAATAGAAAATTGAGTTCGGGCAATGTCGAGATCACGATTGACGCAACGAAAGTCAACACCTTTACGGGTTGGCGTGATATGAAGATTTGCATCTTTTCCAAGCGTTTGCTGGGTCAGATGGAAGGGGCGTGCAAGAGTATGATTGGGAGGAGGTTGAAGCAGACGGGGGCGCGGTGGACGGTGGACAGGCTCAACGAGATGGCGGTGCGTTACTCCGTCCACTACTCCGACCTCTGGAAAAAATACTGGATGCAGGCAATGTAAAGGAAAAAAAATTGCCAAAAAAACGTTGATGCACCCGGTTTCGAGAGTTGATGTTGCACACCCGCTTGTCTTTTTTCCGCTTTGAGGTACAATACATGACGCTGGCAGTAAGGAAAAATACGCAAATTTGAAGAAACGAACAACACACGATGAAAAAATATCAACAAATCAACAGGCAACGCCGTAATCGGGCTTATCGGGTTTCCAATGCTGTCAAACGGTACTCGAATCGTCTGCGGCTCTGCGTTTTCCGCAGCAATGCCCACATTTACGCTCAAATCATTGACGACGAACAAGGAAAAACACTGGTTGCTGCCGGCACGTTGGATAAAGACCTGAAAAAGGAGATTAAAAACGGCGGAAATTGCACCGCCGCCGAAAAAGTTGGTGTCGCTCTCGCGGCCAAAGCCCTCGCTGCCGGTATTGCGAAAGTGGTGTTTGACCGGCACGGATTCAAATACCACGGTCGAGTCAAGGCATTAGCGGATTCCGCCCGCAGTGCGGGGCTGGACATCGGTGCTGCCGGAGAACCCAAAGAACAGGGCGGCGAAAAGGAAAATACTCCGAAGAAGCAAAAAATTTCTAAAGAGGATAAAATCGCTGCGAAGGTTGCCGCTGGAAAATCTTCCAGCGGGAAAAAGGGAAAGTGATGCCCCTTACCACCTGACATCGAGGTGTACACTACGCCGCCGCAACGCAAGACAGACATCATCGATACACGGCATTCACCCCGCCCCTCCCCGCGGAGGAGTGGGGGGGCTCTATAAGGCAAAGAGGCTCGCAAGTAATACTCAATCTTTCTTCAATAGTGACGGTTTCTCACCGGACACGAATTTATCGACCACAGCCGTTGCTTTCGCTTTCGTGCTGCAATCAGGATACTGTACCTCACCGGTGTAACCGTGTTTCGCCAAAATTTGCGCACAAGTAATCCGTATTTCGGCGGCTCGGTCAAGCGAGGTCGTCAAAATCCGTTGTGATTCCTGCGGAGCATGAAACCCCATTGCGTTGGATGCCGCTACGAAATCCCAGTGCATTTGAGTATAACGCAGTTCATCCCGCACCGATGCCAGTTCCTCGTCCGTGGCACCAATTTCCATACAGGCGGCAATGTCGAAATGCGCTTTCATCAACATCATTTTGGCTCGGTCGCGGACTTCTTTGACTCGGTCTTGAATCGCATCAACTTGTTTCCGGGTATCCGCCTCGTTCCAACGGTGGCAAACGGTGCAGGTACTCGAAATGTCTGCCAGCGGACTGCGGATAAAGTGATCCGAAAACTTTTCGGCACCTTCCGTCTTGTAGGGCAAGTGGCAGTCGCTACACGAAACACCGCGTGCATAGTGGAGACTAGTCGTGTAAAGTTCATAATCAGGATGACGAGGCTTAATCATCCGCACATTGCTGATCGGATGCGTCCAATCAGAAACGTTCGTATCTTTGTAGTATTCTTCCATGTTTTCCGCTGTTAACCCCTTCGACCACGGGAACGTTACCAAGTCGGTTTGCTCCGCAAAGTGGTACGTCGAATGGCACTGGGCGCAAATCGCACTGCGTTTTTCCTGATGCGTCAGGGCATTCATGTCCGAGCCGAAACTTTTGAAACCTTCCAAAACGGCGGGTCGCAATGAACGGAGAGCCAACGTGGTTTCATCGTGGCAATCGTAACAGGAGACGGCGTGGGTAACTTCCCCTTTCAGTTCGTCGAATGTTTTCTTGCTGAATTCTTCGATTCCCATTTCGCCGATCAATCGGGGAACATCGGGACTCTTGCAGTGCCAACATGTTGCGGGAGTTGCCGGTCCGACCCGAAGCGATTTGGTAACGTCCTCAATAGCGTACCAATGTCCCCGTGCCTGGTTGTATTCCTTGGAAAATCCATAGCCGGCAAACATCACGACGTACTCCGGGGTGAGACGAAGGTTATCGAACGTCGCACTGCCGCCGTATTTTGTGCGGTATGTTGTGTCCTGCGTTCTTTTCCAAGAGTCGTACTGCCGCGGGAAATTGAGTCCCCACTGGGCGGCATCCATTTCGGCGGGTTTGATCTCCTGGATCATCGAACGCTTGGCAGCCTCCGCCCGGCGGTCGCTTACGGAAAAGAGCATAAAGCCCAGCACAAAGGTTCCGGCAAGGAGGGCAAGAAAAAGCAGGTATCCGATCCAAGGAAAGCACTGACAATTCGATTGGGAGGAAGGTGTGTTTGGCATAGCGGTTTTAGGTATGTAAAAGGGGGTTAATCCAATTCCGTATCGGTAACGTTATTCCAATTCGGAGTTTCTAACGTTTCGTGTCCTTTGCCGAACCATTTCGGCAAGGGGGGAAATTCCATGATGGACGGCAACGGCGGTCGGGACACATCCGGTGAAGCGGAGAGTGAGTGGACTCTGCCGTGAACCACGTCTCGATGGCAGTCCCAGCATCGTTGATCGCCGTTGGGAAAACTGTTCGCCGACACTTCGGCGACTCTCGCTTCGTGGCACCGCATGCAGTTTTCCTGCACGACGGGAATAGCACCGGCAGACAGTTTCATCGCTTGTGGTTCCATTCGGAGCGTGAATGCACAGGCATGCCGCAGACCATCTTCCGCCTTGAACATGTACTCACGAATCAGTGACGTGTGAGGAACATGGCAATCGTTGCATGAAACATCCCGACCGTGCGAGGAATGGGCGTGAGAAACGTAGGCATCGGTCATCACATGACAATTCATGCACGTTTCCGGCGAATCGATCAGGTAGGTAGTCATTCGCGAAATGTGTGCCAAGAGCAAACCCATCCCGCAAAAGATTCCCAACAACATCATCGTAGGAATCCGCAAGCCGGGACGGAGAAAGCCCAACTTCAAAATCATGACCACTAAGGTAAACGGATTTTTACACTGCATTTTCAATTTGCCGTTTAGAACCGCCCCCATAATGTACAGGAACAGTGTGAAAAATCAAGTCCCTGGTGAGTTCCGCTTTAGCAATTCTGTTAACGAGTCTGAAAATTCGCAGGCGCATCTCGTTTTACATCCCACCGCTGACGGAGTCGGACAGAGTCGAGACCGAAGTGCGCACCGCCCGACTCGCCTCGAGCACCCAGACACTCAAAACGAAGTGTGTGCTTGCCCGCCGGAAGAGTCATGCTTCCCAGGTTGATTTCCTTGACCGCAAGGTCTTCACTGTAAGTGTCGATACGATTACGAACAGGCTTGCCATCGAGAAGGATACGATAAATTCCGTAATCGTAGGACCGAGTAAGCGGTAATGTTAACTGGCGGTATTCCTCTTTTTCGATTGTGAAATCGACTTCGAACCAAGTTTCTGCTCCCTCTTTTGAGTTTGCACGGAAAAATACTTGTCCGTCGCCCGTCCAATCGTAACCTTTTTGAATGGAAATTGATCCGTTTTCCGTCCGACTGGACTTTTCGAGTTCCTTGCCTTCGATGATAATGTCCAAATTCGGCAGTTTTCGTTCTTTGGCACTCGGCAATGTCGTAAAACGCTTTGGTTGCCCCACTTGGTACCAGAATGCCACAGAAGCAAAATCATCGTTCCGTTCGACGTGTCCACGCGGAGCCCCTTCTTTCAATTCGTCTTCGGATATCCAGCCGGTATCCTCGATTTCGAATCGCAATGACTTTTCAAAACGAATCGGTTCAACGATATGCCAACGGTAGATCGTTGTCCACCACCCGACCATCCCCCACTCCCCTTCGAGGTGTGAAACACCGAAATAGGGATAAGTGCCTGTCCCCATCCCCCAGGCATTCAGAGCGTAATCTTCCGTACCGGTTCCTTGGATCGTCGGTTTTGTATCCCCTTCGATTTTGTCAATGTCAACATAGAACTTTTCATCCCCTTCGCCGAACCACTCGGGACTCCGCGCTCGTCCACTCAAAACAGTTCCGACATAGTGTCCTTTGCCGACGGCATCCAAAATCAGATAGTCCCTCCCGGATTTGACAGGGAATTCCTGACGGTATTGCGCACAGAAGTAAGGGGTGTCAGGCGGCAAAGACTCTTCCAAAACGTAATCAATTTGGAAGTAAAACGAGCCGGACATTTTTTCGCCTTGATTTTCCACTTCGATTCGAGCGGACTTGTAAAACGGCATGATCCAAAAACAGTTGTAAGCGTCACCGCCTTCGACCATGATGGGCATCGAATTGATTTCGGCTCGTTGTCCGAAACCGGCGGCGAAAAAGTCGCCGAACGGGGCTTCGACGGCTGGTTCTTTGGCATCGTCCCAAAACATGCGCAGTACCAGTTCGCTATGATCGGCTTTGCCGTCTTGACCGAGCCAATCGGGGCGTGGTTCGGGAAACGTGATCCACATGTGCCTGATCGTGCCAGCACCTTTGATGTCCGCCAATACCAACGTTTTACCGGGTAAAATGTTCCTCTGATCTGCATTGCTGCTCCGGTCGGGATGAGCGGATGACGAACGCATCGACTTTCCGGTTTGCAGTTTCGTGAGAAAACCGAGAGGGCCGTTAAATGCCGCTTGTTGCCCCCAAACGGCGGCAAAAGAGGATAAAACGAAAACGAGTAAGCAAAACGAAAAACGTCGCATGTTGAATTTCATGAAATACTCCGATTGTTAAAGGTTGTGCCAGATGCGGCATTGATTTTTGCAGGTCTCGATGAACCCGAGTGCCGGAGCGGCAACCCAGCGTATCGCCGTGGCCTGTGTATTCAATGAGTCCATTCTTGACCGTTCGTTTGGGGAAACCATTCTCTACCACTACGATTGTACTAAATCTTGGGCAAAAAGAAACTGCCCCGCATTTCCGCTGTCCGACCCAGGCGGCTACAAAGAAACATTACCAAACAAAACGGTTTGATGACGCATTGTTATGCTACCTACTCCCCGATAATTTTTATGAGTACCCGTTTGGTGCGGCGACCATCGAATTCACCGTAGAAAATTTGTTCCCAAGTTCCGAAATCGAGTTTGCCTTCGGTAATAGCAACCACGACTTCCCGTCCCATAATTTGCCTCTTGTGGTGGGCAT
>Ga0082212_10005898_pt1 | contig 16598 bp, 11 predicted proteins | sample TergutNt197P3_FD_71548 | JGI IMG/M metagenome (GOLD analysis project Ga0082212, IMG submission 71548) | Neocapritermes taracua P3 segment gut microbial communities from Petit-Saut dam, French Guiana - Nt197 P3 | ecosystem: Host-associated > Arthropoda: Insects > Digestive system > Gut ... | reverse complement strand
TATTATTCCGGCTAGTTTTGAAATTATGGCCAACCCAGCCTGGGATGCTATATTGAGGAATATTGAATCATATGGGCGGGTATGCTATAAAAGCGAGCTTAACATAAGCCCTGATTCTGCCGGTCTTTTCATAAGAAATATTATAAAAAGCGGTCATGAATCTGTACTGGAGCATGAAAAGGTAACGGTGAAGATTATTTGCGACCGCGGCATTACGCATGAAATTGTGCGCCACCGTCTGGCAAGTTATAGCCAGGAGAGTACGCGTTATTGTAATTACGCAAAAGATAAATTTGAAAATGAACTGACTTTCATTAAACCCTGTTTCTGGCAAGAGGACGACAAAGCCTATTGCTTGTGGTATGAGCAAATGCGCTTGGCCGAACAAACTTATCTTAAACTGATAAATATGGGGATAGCCCCGGAACAAGCACGCAGTATTTTGCCGAATAGCCTAAAAACAGAACTTGTAATGACCATGAATTTACGGGAGTGGAGGCATTTCTTTATATTAAGGACATCCCCACGCGCCCACCCGCAAATGCGGGAAATAAGTATACCCCTGTTTGAACAGGTGAAAGCCATGTTACCGCCGGTTTTTGATGATATTAAAATATAGAAAGGAAACCATTGCCATGACCAAACCAATTAGAAGAATCGTTATCCTATTTATCCCAATTATTCTGCTGTCCTTAATACCAGCTTGCAGCAAAAAACAGAAAAATGACAATGTGCTAAGCACTATACCGGAAGATACTATGCTTGTCCAGCTACCGGTGGACGGTTTAGCCGCTGATGACTTATTGGAAGGCGACCCAACAGATATACCGATGCCCGCGGATGATATCAATGAACCGGCTGATGTATTTGCGGGGGATCATATGGCTTTTAAAACCACTGAGAACGTAAACCTGCGTGAAGGGCCGGGCACAGATACGGCGAGGATCACTACTGTCCCTAAAGGAACAATGATCAATGTGCTTGATGTGTCGAATACAGAATGGTATTGGGTCGATTACAAAGGGCAAAACGGTTATATGAAATCCGATTATTTGCGGGAAGCCGCAGATGAGCCTGACCCGGAAACAGCGGAAGAAGAAAGCGAGGAAAAAACCGAGGAGGCTGCCGAGGAAACTGCTGTAGAAGTCGCCGAAGATACTGCCGAAAAAACAGCGGATACGCCAATACCGGAACAAGCCGGGCAAACCCCGCCCCCCATAATCAGTCAGCCAATCATAGAACCGCCCGCTGATGTCGTCATCATAAGCGGCAAGCAGTACAGCACCTCTGTAACCGGGTTGGATTTAACCAGTGTGGCTGTCAGTAACGAGGATATAGCCGCCTTGGTGCGCTTGCCGAATTTGACCAGTCTTAAGCTGGCCGGCGGATATACTGATATAGCGCCATTAGCCAATATCAGAACTTTAACTGAGTTGATCATGTATTGCCATAATGTCAGCGATATAACCCCGCTGGCCGGCCTGAGCAATTTAACAAGGTTGCATGTCATTGGCGATAATATCAGCGATTTGACACCATTAGCCAGCCTCAGAAATTTAACCGAATTGGTGATAGGTTACAATAAAATCAGCGATTTATCGCCATTATCCGGGTTGGGAAATTTGGTTTCGCTTACAGTATTCAGTCATCAAATCAGCGATTTAAGGCCCTTAGCCAACCTTACCAGGTTAAATTCACTAACATTATACGAGCAAAACAATATAAGTGATTTCTCGCCGGTTGCGCATGTGCCAAATGTAACCGGGCGGTTGTAGGGCGCGCTACCCTCATCACGCCGATAAACTGAATACTTGCGGGCTTTAGCCCACATTAGCTAAAAGGGACGGTCAATATCGTCCCTTTTAGCGTGTTAGACAGGGATTGTTCACAACTTCATAAAAAAAATGCTTTTTTTGCTTAAAAAACTTTTTAATGATCCGAAAAAATATGTATAACAAAGATTGCCATTATTTTGATTGATGAATCATGAATCTTAAATGCCTGATATTAGTGGCTATAGCCCGCCCGAGGAGGAGAATTAATGTTAAAAAGAAAAAGCGTTAAGTTCAAGATAACTTCAGCAGCTATCGCTAGTTTTTTGCTGGGCATGGCTATAATATTGGCGGTGTTGTTTTTCTCCCTGCAATCTGCTTTTCAGAGCAGTAATCAAACAATATTTGCGGAAATGGGCTTGAAATACTCTTTCATGATCGGGGACTCTTTTGAGAACCCCCTGTCTTTTTTGTCGGGCATATGCAGTGTGGCGGAAGCTCAAATCAAAAACGGCGAAACGGATCGTGAGGCTTTGCAAGAGTATATTTTCCGAGCCTTTGACAATTACCCTATTTCGGAAGGCACCGCCTTTATGATGGAACCCAATGTCTATGACGGAAAGGACAGTCAATACAAAGGTACAAACTATGGTACGCCCACCAGTGGGCGCATATCCTATTATTATTATCGGGATGAAGGAAAAACTAAAGTATTGCCCCAAACAGAAGACGACGACCAGGAGTTTGTTCAGCCCTACTATCTCACCTCAAAAACACAAAAAGTTCCTACCTATTCGGATCCCTATTTATATGAGTTTGACGGACATACCGTCACCATGATCACTGCCTCTTATCCCATGCTAGACGACAGTAAAAATGTCTTGGGCATTGCCACTGTGGATCTACACCTTGACAGCATACATGAGGCTCTCTCCAGTGAGCAGATTTTTAAGACAGGCTATATAGTGGTGGTCAGTGATTCCGGCAGCATACTGTATTGCCCGGATTTGAGCTTGGTTGGCACGGATGCGCGGGCAGCCGGGCTGATGTATGAACGGCCTTACGGCACAGATGATATTATGATGTCTCAGGTAAATTCCTTCGTCAACGGTAAAGGCAGTCTGGCCGCAACGATGCCCTTGAGCCTCAACCTGGCAAATGCTAAGTTTTATATCTCCGTGGTGGCGCCGAATAGCGAAGCCAACGCGGTGTATAATGATCTGCTATTGCTGATGTTTATTATTTGTTTGCTGGTGGGTCTGGCTATTTTGCTTGCGGTCAGCGTAGCTACCGGGAAGATAGTCAGACCTTTGACATATTTGACTACGTTTATGAAAAAAGCAGCAGCTAGCGGGGATATTTCCTTTAGCGACGCGGATGAGGTCAGCTTTCAAGACTATGCCAAGACGCAAGATGAAATCGGCGAATGCATTGGTTCCACCTCCCAGTTTTTAGCTCATATCCACGGTATTGAAAGAAACCTCAAAACCCTGGCTGCGGGGGATCTTACCATTGAGATTGCCCTGCTGTCCGAGCGGGATCTTCTGGCAGTTTCGCTGAAAGCCATGACCGACAGCCTGCATAATATGTTTTCGGATATTAATCATTCATCCGATCAGGTTTCCTCAGGCGCCAAACAAATCGCCGACGGTTCGCAGGCATTAGCTCAAGGCGCCTCAGAACAGGCTGCTTCCATCAAACAGCTCTCGGTCGCCATTTCTGATATTGCGCAAAAAACAAAAGACAATGCCTCCAAAGCCGTACGCGCCGCCAGTCTGGCCGACGCTATTAAGGACAATGCGGAAAAAGGCAGCCAACAGATGGATGAGATGACTTCCGCCGTTCAAGAGATCAAGCAATCCAGCCAGAGCATAGGGAAGGTTATCAAGGTCATCGACGACATCGCTTTCCAAACCAATATCTTGGCTCTTAATGCCGCCGTGGAAGCAGCCCGTGCCGGCACTCATGGTAAAGGTTTTGCCGTAGTAGCGGAGGAGGTGCGCAGCTTAGCTTCCAAGAGCGCTGAAGCTGCCAAGGAAACCAGTGCGCTGATCGAAAACTCAATAGCAAAGGTGGAATTGGGGCATGCGATAGCCGGCGAAACCGCCGCCAGCCTTAGCGATATTGTATCCGGTATCAAGGAAAGCGACCGCCTAGTCAAAGAAATAGCCCTTTCCTCCGAAGAACAAGCTCAAGAAATCAAGCAGCTCAATACAGGTATTGACCAGGTAGCGCAGGTTGTACAGCAAAACAGCGCCACAGCGCAGCAAAGCGCCGCTTCCTCGCAAGAAATGAGCTCGCAATCCGCCATATTGGAGAATTTGATCGGTCGCTTTAAGCTGGAAAAGCAGATTATCAATTATAAATAATCGCCTTAAGCTGGAAAAGCAGATAATCAATTATAAATAATCGCGGATCTGCGCAAAGTAATCAAGCTTGATCATCTGCCCGGTGGCGGATTTTTTGGCGTCGATGATATTTTGTATTGTTTTGCGATAATCAGCAGCTATCTCTATTTCAAGACCTGGGGTAGGCGTAAAGCTATTTAGGTTGCGGTTATATGCCCCGGCATCGCTAATAAAACCGGTGTCTAGGAATACTAAGGCAGGAGCGGTGGAAAAGATGTCGCGGCCGCTGAAGAAACGGGAATCGAAACTAAAACCCAAGAGGTTCGATACCGTCGGTACTATATCCGGTACAAAAACAGGGGCTTCTATTGTTATAGGCGTCATACCTTTAGCATAAATTATACATGAGCTTTTATATAGCTCAAAGGCAGGGTCTACCGGATGACCGGCCAATTCGGAGATTTCTTCTTTGGTTAGCCCATACGGGTAATGGTCTGGTGATATAACTATTAGGGTGCGCTCGGCAATGCCTGCTTCTTCCAGTTGCTCAAGGAGATAATTCAAGGCGTGTTCCAGCTCGATCTGGCAAGCCAGATAGGCTTTTAGTTTACTGGAATAGGGTAGGTCTGCCACGGCTTCCTGGTTTTTTTTGGATAAAGGGTTGCCGCCGAAAGTATAGGGGGAATGTCCGCTTAGGGTCATGTAATGGACATAGAAGAGATCATCATTTATATAATCATTTAAAGAAAGCTCAATCATTTCTTTGTCGCTTACATGCCAATCAGGGGTTTTTATTTCCAGACCATGTTTGCGTGCCTTATAGATATAGCCTAAAGCCGGAAACATTTTATGACGGTCGTAATAAGTGTAAGAACCGCTGTGATAGGCATATGGCTGCACCCCTAAGCCGTTGAACTGGGCTGCTAAGGAAAAAGGCAAATAAGCCCGAGCTGCCTCTTTGCACCAGGTTTCGCCGCCCCGGGGCATTAATCCTGTAACCAAGCTAAGTTCGCCGCCAATGGTACCGCTCCCATATATACTGTAAAAGTTTAAACAATTGACCCCCTCATTTTGCATCATATATAGAGTGGGGGTGAGCTGCGGATCCACGGCATAGGAACTAAAAGCTTCAGCACAGATGGTAATCAAATTGTAGCCCGCGCAAATACCGCTATGCTCGTTTTGCTCAGTAGGCTCCAGGGAGTTGAAATACTCATGTAGTTGTGTCAGTTTTTTATTAGCCGCGTCCCGCTCAAGTAAGGCCGCAAAATCAATATCCAAGCCATTTACTTTGCCCAGCCATTCCGGCAGTACCGCTTGTTCAGGTAACTCATTGACTTCCACAAAGACTGGGACAGTAGGTTTAGGCGATTGAATAGGGGGCAGCGGCAAAAACTGCTCTGTCAAAGGAAGGGTTTTCTCCGCAATAAACTGTGACAATAAATCCACTTCTATACTTGCAATCAAACCAATTTCCCTAACCGAAGACACCCGGCTTTGTTCCCCCTGACCATATCGTTCAGCCCGCTCTGAATAGGGGTTATATACCACGGGGATCAAGAGAAGAAAATGCCAGACAATAAGCAAAGCCAAAGGTGGGCAGACGTATTTTAGCGGTAGGCGGGTAGCCTGGGACAAAAAGCGTAATCTAAACAGTATAAGAGGGGCAATAATGGGCAAAAGCAGCAAAATCAGCCCCAGAACATTTGCCCCTATACTTGTAAATAAAACATCATTAAACTGAGCTATGGCTTCCGTGCCGGTAGCTAACTTGTCAATGGAGCAGAATTCTTTAAACATATGATGATACAGGAGCTGGGCAATGTAGAGCAAAGAAAAGAACAGCACACTTATTTCTGTAATAACAAAAGCCGGTTTTTTAGGTATACAAGAAATAAACAAAGAAAAAAAAGCCGCGCCGAGCAAACTTAAAAACATGGTGCGGCCTAAACCAGACATGCCGATATCAGCCATAAGCCTAAAAACCATTTCACTATATAAAGCAAGAATGGCATAAAACATAAACCAGAAACACAGCGCGGCAAATACTGGCTGAATAATGAGAAAACGCTGATATAATTTTGTTTGCCTAAAAGTGGCTATGGTACTCAACTCCTTATTTGGCTGCTTTGTAACCCTCCAAACTATTTAGAGGTGCCCTTTAATACTGAAACTTATAGGTGACACCCACTTTATTATACACCTATATTAGGAGTTTTGCCAGTAAAAAGTATTTTTTATGAAAATATAAAAATGATTATACAAAATGCTAAAAGTATGATATACTTATGGTAAATATGCGCAAAAACTAATTAATCATTTGATTTATCACTTATGCTTTGAATAAGACCGCTTAGGGGGTAATATATGACAAAAATATCAGACAAAAAAGAATTACCGCACTTTGAGACGATTTGGGCCAATGTTGATTGTGGCATTTCCTTGATTGATGCTGAAACACGTAAGATCATCGATATCAACCCGGTGGCGGTGCGCATGTTTGGCGGGGATAAAGCCGACCTTATTGGAAAGCGTTGCCATAATTTTGTTTGCCCAGCTGAGGAGGATTCCTGCCCCATCATGGATTTACGCCAAAAAGTTGACCGTTCGGAGCGCTGGTTTATAAAGTCTAATGGCGAAATCATCCCCATTTTAAAAACTGTGGCGCAAATCAGCTATAATGGCCGCCTTACCTTGCTGGAAAGCTTTAGCGATATTTCGAACCTGAAAAAAGCCGAAGAACAACTGCGCTTAATGAGCATAGCCAAACAGGCAAATCAAGCTAAAAGTGATTTTTTATCGCGCATGAGTCATGAAATGCGTACCCCCATGAACGCGATAATCGGCATGAGTAAAATTGCCGAAAACACCGAAGATGTAGAAAAGCTCAAGTATTGTCTGGCCACTATTAGCCAATCTTCCACGCATTTGCTGAGTCTTATCAATGATATACTCGATATGTCCAAAATAGAGGCTGGTAAATTTGACCTGCACAGTACCACACTAAATGTGCAAGATGTGCTTAATAAGATCTACAACTTAGTGGTGGAACAGACAGAAGAAAAAGGCTTGAAATTAGATATGTTTTTGGATAGAAGCGCTTGTTTGGAGTATATAGGAGATGAATTGAGGCTGGCGCAGGTTATTACAAACCTTTTGTCGAACGCGGTAAAGTTTACGCCGACTAATGGGGAAATAATAGTTAAAGTATGGGAAACGGAGCGTAGGGAAGAAGACAGCACGGTGCAGTTTGAGATAGAGGATACCGGAATAGGCATGACCGCTGAACAGGTAAGCAAATTGTTCAATGCTTTTGAACAAGCAGATACCAGCATATCGCGGCGTTTTGGCGGAACCGGGCTGGGGCTGGCTATTTCCAAGAACATCGTGGAAATGATGCAGGGAAAGATGTGGGTGGAGTCAACGCTTGGCAAGGGTTCTACTTTTTCTTTCAATGTTAAGCTTGGCCATGCCAAGTTTGCCAAGGATAATTGCCGGGAAACCAATATACGCGGCTTACGGGTTCTTATTGCCTCTAATGATAGCAGAGTATGCGATTGTTTTCAATCCTTGATATCCGGCTGCGGCATCGTGCTGGAAACAGCCTTAAGCATGGAAGATCTGATCAACATGGTTCATCAAGCTTATATTAACAAAGAAAAACATGACGCGGTTTTTGTCGATTATAATTTGGGCTATAATGATGTTTTTGCTGTATTAAAAAGATTGCATAATAAAACCAAAATCGGCGCTATGGTAATAATTACTTCGTTTTTAACCTGGAATAAGCTCGACGCAAAAACACGGGGCGACGGCTTCAACCGTTTTCTTCCCTTGCCGCTTTTGCCCGCCAATATTATCAAAAGCTTACAAGAGGGAAAAATAATAACCCGTGAAGCCGCAGCCAAAGAACATGAACAAAAGCTGCCCACAGCGCCAAAAGCGCAAAAACCGGATTTTTCCAAAATCACTTTGCTGGTTGCCGAGGATATTGATATTAACCGAGAAATACTCGAAACACTTTTAGCGGATACAAAAATCCACATAGATAATGCGGAGAACGGCTTGGTTGCTGTGAAAAAATTTACACAGGATCCCGAAAAATACGATATGATCATCATGGATATACACATGCCGGAGATGGACGGCTTTGAAGCGACCAGACAGATCCGTTCTCTTAAAACAAGCTATGCCAATGCCATCCCGATCGTAGCCATGACCGCCGATGTATTCCAGGAAGACGTCAACAAGTGTTTAGCCTCAGGAATGGATGATCACCTGGGCAAACCCATTAATTATGACGAAGTGATCAGAATGATTTCCACCTACGCTATATGGAGGTGATGGGCTGCTTTGCAGCCCAAGTTTAGAGAGGAGAGTTTAGAGAGGAGTTTAGAGAGGAGAGTTTAGAGAGGAGAGTTTAGAGAGGAGTTTAGAGAGGAGAGTTTAGAGAGGAGAGTTTAGAGAGGAGTTTAGAGAGGAGAGTTTAGAGGAGAGTTTAGAGAGGAGAGTTTAGAGAGGAGAGTTATAGTTCGCCCGCGTCAATTTGCTAAAAAAAAGCTTGCATTCAAGCAATAGGCATGTTACAATAAATTTTGATTCGTTTTCAGCATAGCATTGGTGGCTTAGGAAGCTATAACTTCTATATAAAATAAGATGTTCAAATAGTCAAGTTGCAAGAACTCTCCTCTCTCAACTCTTAACTCTACACTTGGGCTGCGTAGCAGCCCACTAAGGAGGTGACAACATGCCCAATATCAAATCTGCCAAGAAACGTGTATTGATAGCGCACATGCGCCGCCAAAGAAACGCTATGGCAAAATCGCGGATGAAAACCCAATTGAAAAAGTTTTCCGCGGCTATTGCCACAGGAGATAAGCAAATCGCTGCTAATGAGCTAAGAACCAGTGTTAGCATATTGGATAAAACCGCTGCCAAAGGCGTAATACATAAAAACGCAGCTTCGCGCCGCAAAGCCAAGCTTTATCGTGTCTATAATGGATTGTAAAAAATGCAATCAAACTAAAAAACTGAAGAGCAGCAGCCTTCAGTTTTTCATTTGCCACCCCTCCACGGGAGGGTTACCACCCCGGCGCTTCGCGCCACCCCTCCACCGGAGGGTTACCACCCCGGCGCTTCGCGCCACCCCTCCACCGGAGGGTTACCACCCCGGCGCTTCGCGCCACCCCTCCACCGGAGGGGAATAAGGGAATTGTATGAAAAAAAGGCTGCTTTTTACATTAGTTTATTGCCTGGCTACCCTCTTAACTACAACTGTGCTGCTTGCTTTGGCGCGGGGTAATGCTGTTTTTGCCGAATGGTATGCCAGCCATATCTTCCCCCTGTTTACCCATACCTTGGGGCGGCTTTTTTCGCTTTTTCCTTTCTCAGTCGGTGAAATGTTACTTATTAATGTAGTAATCGGGCTACTTGCTATGCTGATCTATAGCCTTACCATGCTTGTGCGCTCGGCAGCGTCCCGCGCTTTGCTGTTTAGGCTATCATTGAGGCTCATCCCGGCTTTCGGCGCTTTTTGTTGCAGCTTGCTGCTTATTTTTACCCTTAGCTTCGGTATCAATTATAGCCGCGCTCCTTTAGCCCATTCACTGGGGATAGAGCTATACCCTTCCTCAACCCAGGAATTAAAGAAGCTCTTTTTTTTATTATGCGAAGAAACGGCTGCGCTTGGGGCAGGCATACAGTTAGATGGAGAGGGATATTTTTTGCCGCTAGAGCAACCCAGCCAGCCCAGCCTTAAGGCTATGCGGGAATTGGGCGGTAAATATCCCTTGTTCAGCGCCTACTACCCTAAGCCAAAGCCGGTGCTTTTTTCCACAGTTATGTCCTATCTGCAACTGGCAGGTATCTATTCTCCGTTTACTTGCGAAGCTAATTATAATCGTCACATGCCCCCGGATGATTTACCTTTTAGTATATGCCATGAATTGGCGCACCAAAATGGCTTTGCCCGGGAGGACGAAGCCAATTTTGTGGCATATTTAGCTTGTGTGGAAAGCGCAAATAATGATCTAGCCTACAGCGGTTTGCTAAATGCCTTATCTTATGTGTTAAATGCGCTTTATAAAGATATAGACGGCGCCGAATATCGTATTATTGTGGCTTGCCTGCCACCACAGGCACTAAAGGATATGCAGCGAAACGCCAGATTTTGGCAAAAATATGCCGGATCTGCGGCAAATTTTTCCGCGCAAGTGAATGACCATTATTTAAAAGCCAACAACCAGGCGGATGGTGTAAAAAGCTATGGACGCATGGTAGATTTGTTATTGGCGTATTATCGGCAAGAAGTATAAGTGTATAGGAAAAGGGGCATTGCGGGTGAAATCCGCTTTAATATTTTCCCATGCCACCATCATAAGCACCAACAGTACTGCGGTTCGCTTTTTCAGGTAAACTGTATCGGCTATGCCTGGTATCGATACGGCCTTGACTGTTTCTGAGCTTAAAATGGGATATCAGCTCCTCCAGCGAATCCGCTTGGCCGCTCATCTGCTGGCTGGCTGCGGCGCTTTCTTCCGCAGTGGCACTGTTTTGCTGTACCACCTGGGCTACTTGGTCTATGCCGCAGTTTATTTGCTCAATACCCAGCGATTGCTCTTCCGAAGATTTGGCAATATCATCGACGATCCTGTTACTTTCATTAATGCCGGATACGATCTCCCCTAAACTGGTGGCGGTGTCATTGGCAATACGCGAGCCAATTTCCGCTTTTTCAATGGAATTGGCAATGAGCGAGCCGGTCTCTTTGGCTGCTTGGGCGCTCTTGGCTGCTAAATTGCGCACTTCTTCAGCCACCACAGCGAAGCCTTTGCCATGCTGGCCGGCCCGGGCTGCTTCCACGGCGGCGTTGAGTGCTAAAATATTGGTTTGGAAGGCTATGTCGTCTATGGCTTTAATGACTTTGCTAATGTTCTGGCTGGCATCGTTGATTTCCCGTACAGCCTGCATCATCTGATCCATCTGCATAGTGCCTTTTTCCGCGTTTTCTTTAATATTGAAGGCCAATGTGGCGGCATCCCCAGCCATCTCCGCGTTCTTTTTGGTTTTTTGCGCGATTTCGCTAATGGAAGCAGAGAGTTCTTGAACAGCGGAAGCTTGTTCGGTGGAGCCTTGAGCCAAGGTTTGGGCGCCGTCCGCAATTTGCTTAGAGCCGATCGACACTTGGGAAGTGGCGGATTGGATCTCGCTAAACATGCCGTTGAGGTTCTCTATTACTTTTTGCAGCGATTTACCTATGACATCCTGCTCGGAAAGCAATTTTAGGTCTACTGTTAAGTCGCCGGCAGCCAGAGTTTCCAATGTTTTACTTACATCGTGCAGACGTTTGACAAATTGGGCAGTGGAACCGATCAGCTGGCCGATTTCATCTTTTTGCCCCGCTGTTTTGGAAATAATCTCTTCATCCAGTTTCGTTAAGGATATATCCCCGGTTGAGCCGGCTTTTTTCATAAAAACAGTAATGGGGTTTATGGGTTTACTGATCAGGTTGGAAATAAATAGCGCCATAAAAGCGCCTACGATGATTGCCAGCAGTATAACTGCTATTATTGTTAATAACAGTGTCCTGTTGAGCTTTTCCAAGGCTGCATTGGAAGCGCTCATAGTGTCCATCCGCGCTGACATAAGCTCGTCAAAGTAGCCATTTATGCGCTCGCCGGAAGGCGTTAATAAACCTAATTGCGCCATCAAGTCCTGGCTGTCCATACCTAACTTAGCATTGGCCAGCACTTTTTCAATACCTGGGACAAAAGTTGTTGTATATTCATCCATAAGTGTGTCAAAAGTCTTTCTAGCATTTTCTGATGACATAGTAGGTTTATATTTATTCACTGCGGTTTCAAAATCTGTATAACATTTTTCCATATCCTGATCTACTTTAGCCAGTTTATCCTCAAGGCCGGTATATATGACAGAATTGCGCAAATTGAGGCGTAGGTTCTGGAAAGACTCAATGCTTTTTGATAAATCAGCTAGTGGCAGGGCTTTTTCTTGATATATTGCTTCAGCCGACTTGAGCATAGAGGTTAGCCCAAAAATACCAACAATCCCGACAACGAGGGTCAAGCAAAGCACAATAGCAAAACCTGTTATAAGCTTTACAGATAGTCTCATGTTTTTCATCATATTACCTCCTTAGAACTCTCTATAGTGTTATATCGAATTAACATAAAAATTCTTTACGCTTGGATTAGGGAACAAAAAAAAAGAGGGCATCATGGCTGGTACCGTGCTGTCAGCCTTTACCTTTTGTTCTCTGCTTCGCCTATGCAACTTGAAATTGCAAGAAGCAAACCAGGTCAATACTCATACTTATTTGATTATTTATATAAAATAACCACTAACGAGGTAGTGGCTATACATAGGCCACGCAAGCCAGCGCATTATGCGCTGGCTTGCAACAGGTTATCTATCTCCACCAGCAACCGCCCGATCTCCGGTTTGGTTAGCTGGCAATCCGCGCCAACTTCACTGCCTTTAATGCGCATTTCGTCATTAATAAGAGAAGAGAAAATAACCACCGGCAATTTGGCCAGTACAGGGTCGGCTTTTATCAGCTTGGTTAAGCGGTGGCCGTCCATCTGGGGCATTTCTATATCTGTGATTATGCAACTTATGTCGTCATGAATATTAACAGAGTGTTCCTTGGTATCATTGAGGATTTTCCAAGCCTCGCTGCCATTGGTAGCCATAATAACATTAGAGTAGCCGGCATTGTTGAGGGTTTCCAAAATCAGCTTGCGCAGTAAAGCGGAATCCTCAGCCACCAAGATGGGGCTGGAAAACTTAGTGCGGGTCTCTTTGTTGGGAATATCTGTGACTTGCACACCGGTAGCTGGGTTTACATCATAGGTGATCTTTTCGAAATCCAAGATGGAAATAATACGCCCGTCTATTTTAGCAATGCCGGTCACCACCCCGTCCATTCCGCCATAGACCAATTCATCCAGCTTATCTATGGCTTCCCAAGAGATACGGTGGATGTTTTCCACTGTATGTACATGAAAAGCCAGGCAGATCTGATTGAAATTAGTGATGATATACAAATCCTTATGCGGTTCCTCCGAGGCTGGCAGCCCCAAATATTTGGCTAGATCCAATATGGTATAAACCTCGTTGCGGGGCTGAAATATCCCTTCTATGCAGGGATGGGTATGCGGTATCATATGCGGTTCCTGAGCTTGCATCAGTTCCAGCACCTTTGCAACATTTATGCCAAAACTCTTGCCGGCAATAGTAAATTCCAGCACTTCCAGTTCATTGGTACCTGTTTCCAGCAGAATATTGCTATTGGTTATACTCATATTTCCACCCCTTTAGCTAATTATCAAAAATATCAGTTATACGTACACCGTAGTTCTCATCTATTACCACTACTTCACCGGTAGCGATCAGCTTGCCGTTTACCAGTACTTCCACATGTTCTCCAGCTATTTTATCCAATACTACAATGGTACCGATGCCGAATTCCAGAATGTCGCTGATGTTTTTTTTGGTTTTGCCTAACTCAACCGACACCTGCAAAGGGATATCGGCGACCAGATCCAAGCTCTTTGACCCGCTATATTCCCCCGGCCTGTGGCTGTCAAAAGCAGGATAGCTAGCCGGGCTTACATCAACCAATCTAGCCGGCTGCGTATAGGCGGGCGGCAGAGGGGCTTGATTGGGGGGTGGATAAGCCGGGCTGCTTTGGGCAGGAAGGGAAAAGCTAACCGAAGGGGTTGCGGGAGCCGGTTGCGCTGTTTGAACAGGTGCTGCTGACGGAGAAGATGGCATGGCTTGAGGCGCCATATATGCCGTCGGCGGCTGCGGGGTAGGGCTAGGCGGAATTGTGCTATAGGCAGCACCGGGGGCAGTAGAAGAGGCAGAGGCACTTGAAGAGGCAGGGGCAGTTGAAGAGGCAGGGGCAGTTGAAGAGGCAGAGGCACTTGAAGAGGCAGGAGCAGGGGAAGAGGCAGGGGCAGCTGAAGAGGCCAGAGCAGCCGCGTTGGCGGCTGAGGCTGCTAATGAGGCTGAATCGTCGCTTTGCGTCGCTACCATTTTTTGTGCTAAATCCCTGCCCAGCTGATAGGGCATCAGCTGCAATAACTGGCTTTTTAACAAGCCTTCAATTTCCATATCGAAACTGATTTTAATCACCAGATCAGAGGCGTCCAAGCGGTCGCTGACATCGCTGTTGGCTTCTATCCATTCGCTGATGGGCGGTGAAATATTGACCGGGTGACCCAGAATATTGGATAAAGAAGTGGCCGAGGCGCCAATCATCTGGTTCATAATTTCACTGATGGCGCTCATATGTAATTCGCTAATTTCCGCGCCTTCCTCCAGATGGCCGTCGCCTCCCATAAGAAGGTCGGTTATCAGCAAGGCGTCGCTTTCTTTTAACAGTAATACATTTTTGCCTTCTATGCCTTCTACATAACGCACATCAACAATAACAAAAGGGGTTTGATAAGCGCTCAGCACCTCTAAGGTGGAGTAAACATTGACCTGCGGCGTGGTAATGCTAACACGGCGGTCCAGCAAGGAATACATGGTAGTGGCTACCGCGCCCATGCACATATTGCCGATCTCCCCTAAGAGGTCGATTTCTTCCGGTGTTAAATAGACGCTTACATCACGCTTGCCAAAAGTATTTGCGGCAGCAGGCGGCTCAGTTATTTGCTCAGCGGATATTCCATCGTCTAGAATTTCATTATCAGAACTTTCCAAATCAGCCGCGTTATCACTTAAACCTAGCATAGCATTGATCTCTTCTTGAGTTATATTACCGCTCATCTTCGTCCCCCCTGATAATATCAATGATCCGGATAGCGCAATTAGCGCCTATAGTGCCAATTTGACCGTAAAACTTGGGGATATGCTGAATCTTCAGCATTACCGGCTGCTGTGTTTTATGGGATAAGCGTATAACGTCGCCTATCTGCAAATTACATATATCCCTGACCGTAGCCTGCGTCTCGTCAAAATAAGCTATAATATCGGTAGGGGTATGCATCAAGCGGTCGCTTATCTGTTCGGTATGGGATTGGATCTGCCCATCGTCATGAATAGTGGAAAAGAGCAGCAATGTATTTAAATTGCTGGCTATGGGTTCTATGGAGGCATGGGGTATACAAAAACTCATTAAGCCGGAATTACCGCCCACCGTCAAATTCAAAGTAATGATAGCGCTGGCTTCATTAACACCGGTAATCTGCGTGAATTGGGGGCTGGTTTCCACCCGTTCCAACTGCGCGTTCAGTTTCAACACCTTTTCCCAAGCTTTTTCAATAATAGGCATAATCTGTTTAACCACGTTTTGGATAATAGCCAATTCTATTTCGGTAAACTGCTTACCAAATTCCGAATCGGAGCTACCGCCCAAAAGCCGGTTTATCAAGGTATAGGCGGCTTCCGGCGATATTTGCAATAGTACGGAACCCCGCATAGGTGTAAGCCGCAACACCGAAAGCACCACCGGCACAGACAGGGAATTATTAAATTCATAAAAGGATTGCTCCTCCACAGAGAGCACTTCGCATTCGCAGCTAGTACGCAGGATAACAGAAAGTTTGGTAGCCAACAACTGCCCAAAAGTCTGGAACACGATGTTTAAGGTACGCATCTGTTCTTTCTGGAATTTAAAAGCCTTACGAAAATCGTAAATTTTATAATCCCCAGACGTTTTAGCAGTCTCTTCCTTCTTCTCTTCGCCGCCGCCGCTAGACAAAGCATTTAAAAGCTCGTCGATTTCGGCTTGTGTCAATATGTCAGCCAAAGTTCCTCCCCCTAATTCGGGGCAAAACCCCCCAAAATCCAGGATTTCCTTTTTCAGAAAAAAAACATAATCGCAACAAATCATTTATTTATGCAGGAGGCGGTGAACTTGATTGGGAATTAATAAAAAAAATATTAATAAAATACCCGGATTATTGTTTTAATATCATCGGAAATTTCAATAAAAAACTGCCATATGATAATGTTGTTGTTTATGGATATCTTGATTATTCTCAATACCAAGATTTATTTTTAAATTCAGATATAAGCATAATCCCTTACTCAGATCGTTTTGCGTTTCAATGCAGAAAATGCTTTTTCGCTGCAAAAATCCTTTTTTCTATGTCTTTGGGTATGCCCATTTTGTTAAAAAGCTATGGTGTTATTCAAAACTCCGATCCCGAAAAAAAACTTTTTGTCTATAAAACACATAAAGAAGCTCTTGCTATGCTTGACAAAATTATACAAAAAATCGAATCAGGTACATTAAACCGTGACGTTTCACAAGAAACAAATAACTTTTTATTTCCTCATTTAGCTGAAAATCGTCTAAAAGAACTTGAGCAAACATTTTCAAAATGGATTGGATGAATAAATACAAAAAAACGATTCTTGTTAATGGTGATTTCCTCTGCCGCAGGCTGACAGGAATTGAGCGCTACGCACATGAAATTACCCGGCGCCTGGACAAAATTTGTAT
>Ga0082212_10005897_pt1 | contig 16599 bp, 15 predicted proteins | sample TergutNt197P3_FD_71548 | JGI IMG/M metagenome (GOLD analysis project Ga0082212, IMG submission 71548) | Neocapritermes taracua P3 segment gut microbial communities from Petit-Saut dam, French Guiana - Nt197 P3 | ecosystem: Host-associated > Arthropoda: Insects > Digestive system > Gut ... | reverse complement strand
CCGTTGTTGTCGGTAGTAGTGCCGGTGTTGTTGGTGTTGGTGGTGTCGTTGACTGCCGGCGTATTGCTGCTGGTGCTTCCGCCGCTGACGAACTTGATTTCCACAGGGGAATGCTTGTCAATCATTGTGCCGTCCCCGACACGGCCATTTATATTATGCCCCCAGGCCCAAAAGCTGCCGTCGTTCTTGACCGCAAGAACGTGCTCGTGTCCCGCCGAAACGTGAACCACGTCGTCCGTGATTTTGGTTGGGGAACCTATATACGTAGTGCCGCCGTCGCCGAGCTGACCATAATCGTTGTACCCCCAGGCCCATAGGCTGCCATCGCTCTTTACCGTCATATTGAAGTGGTGTCCCGCCGAAACTTGGATCACGTTGTCCATGATTTTGACCGAGGAAGAGCTATCCCCCCCCAACCATCGGATCATGTCTCCCCATCCCCATAGGCTACCGTCGCTTTTTATCGCCATTGTGTCGTATGTGCCCACCGAAACTTGGATCACGTTGTCCATGATTTTGACCGGGGAAAGCCTATTCTCAGTGCTTCCGTCGCCGAGCTGGCCATTCCTGTTTAATCCCCAACCCCATAGGCTGCCATCGCCCTTTATCGCCATCGTGTGATAATCGCCTGCCGAAACTTGAACCACGTTGTTCGTGATTTTGACCGGGGAAAGCCTATTCTCTGTGCTTCCGTCGCCGAGCTGGCTATTTCGGTTATATCCCCAACCCCACAAAGTGCGGTCGCTCTTTATCGCCATCGTGTGATAATCGCCCACCGAAACCTGGACCACGTTGTCCATGATTTTGACCGGAGTCTTACTCATATTAGTGGTTCCGTCGCCGAGCAGGCCATAGGAATTGTACCCCCAAGCCCATAGGCTGCCGTCGCTCTTTATCGCCATCGTGAAGTTTGAGCCCGCCGAAACCTGAACCACGTCGTCCGTGATTTTCACAGGTGTAGTCCTATCCGTGGTGCTTCCGTCCCCGAGCTGGCCATACTGGTTGCCTCCCCAGCCCCATAAAGCGCCGCTGCTGTCTATCGCCATCGTGTGATTGTAACCTGCGCTGATTTTGGAATAGGTGTCGCCCAAGGCGCTCACCGATGCCGGGACAAAGACAAACAGCGCCATCAGGAGCGCGAAGGCGAGCATGAAGCTCATGAGCTTTTTTGCCGTTTTTTGTTTTCGCATTTTCCGTACCTCCGTAAAATTTAAATGGTTTGTTTTTTTCGTCGCCATTGTGCAAATAATATCACAAAAATCAAAAAAAGTAAAGGTGTAATTTTTTCACAAAATTATACCTTTCACAAAAAAGCCCGCAAACTCGGGGTTTTCAGGCGATAAAAATTTTTTTGCCGAAAATCGATTCGGTCTTTCAAAAAGGGCACTCGTGCGTGCACTTGTCTTGACATCGCCGGAAATATGTTGTATAATTGTGTCATCATGGTGCTTTTGGCCAGTTTTATATAATATCGATGTCAACAAATTAAAAGAGAGGAGATGAATATGTCTAATTTCGCAATGGACAGCGCAAAATTGATAGATATGCTTCCGGTTGACGACCAGCGTTTCGCTTATGAATTTGTGAAAAAGCTTGTACTCGCCTGGGATCCGGATTTTTCGAAAGTAACGCCGGAAGAAGCGAAGCGCATCAAAGCTGCCGAAGACAGCGGATTTATTTTGGACAGCGAGATTGATTGGGACAAGATCGGACGGTGAGAGATACGATGACGATTTGCTTTGTGTCATGAATTTGAAAAGGGGGAGGGCCACATAATGAAAAGATTCAACGTGACGGGGAACTGCATACCGGAAGAGGACTACATGGTGGACATAAGCGGGAAGATAGCCGAGATAAGGAAGCTGGTGGACAGCCGGGGCTACTTCACGATCAACCGGGCGAGGCAGTACGGCAAAACGACGACGCTGGCCGCACTCAAAAAAACATTGGGGGACGAATACATAGTGGCATCGATCAGCTTCCAGGGGCTCGGGGACGAGAGCTTCGCATCGGAAAAAAATTTCTGCGGGACGTTCATGAGGCTGATACGGCGCGCGCTGCGATTTTCGTCGGCGGAGCCGGAGTACGCAGAGAGATGGCATGACGAAAGCGTGACGACGTTTGAAATGCTGGACAGGCACATAGCCGCGATGTGCAAGGGCAGAAAAGTGGTGCTGATGATAGACGAGGTGGACCAGGCGAGCAACCACCGGGTGTTCCTGGGTTTTCTCGGCATGCTGCGCGAGAAATTCATAGCGCGGCGAAATGGCGAGGATCACACGTTCCACAGCGTAGTGCTGGCCGGGGTGTACGACATCAAGAACCTCAAGCTCAAGATGATGAGCGAGGGCACGCACACACCGACGGCGACGGAGAACAAGATATACAACTCGCCGTGGAACATAGCGGCCAATTTCGACGTGGACATGTCGTTTTGCCCGGCCGAGATAGCGACGATGCTAAGCGAGTACGAAGTTGACCACCATACGGGCATGGACATCGCGGCGATATCGGGGGAGATACACGGCTACACGGGCGGCTACCCGTTTCTGGTGTCGCGGATATGCCAGTGCATCGACGAAAAATTGGGCAGAGACTGGACGATGGAAGGGGTGCGGGAGGCGGTGAAGATAATGCTGGCGGAGCAGAACACGCTGTTCGACGACCTGTTCAAGAACCTGGAGAACAATCAGGATCTGCATACCCTCATATACGATATGCTGATAGTGGGGGAGCAGAGGACATACAACGCGGACAACCCGGTGATGAACACGGCGCTGATGTACGGGATAATAAAGAACGGAAATCCGTACGCGGCGATATCGAACAGGGTATTCGAGATAAGGATATGCGAGTACCTCATATCGAAGGAGGAGACGAACCCGCGCAAAAAGACCAACGGCAGCGGGGTTCTGCAGCGCGACATAGTGAGCGGCGGGAAGTTCGACATGGAGGAGTGCCTGCGGAAATTCGCGGCGCACTACGCGGAGATATACAGCGAGGGCGACGCGGCATTCCTGGAGCGGCACGGGCGGCTGGTGTTTCTGTCGTACCTGCGTCCGTTGATCAACGGGGGTGGGTTCTACCACATAGAGAGCGGGCTGACGGATCTGCGGCGGATGGACATCGTGGTGGACTATGGCCATGAGCAGTTCATCGTGGAGCTGAAGCTGTGGCGGGGGGAGAAGTACAACGACGAGGCCTACGAGCAGCTTTTGGGGTACATGGAGAGCAAAAACGCTGCGACGGGTTATCTTCTTACGTTCGACTTCCGCAAAGAGGCCAACAAAACGCGCAGGGCCGAATGGCTCGATTTCGGCGGCAAAAAAATTTTTGATGTGGTTGTGTGATTTTCTAAAACCAACGCAAAAAGAGGTTTGTGCTCAAAATGAACACCAACCTCGAATAGCAAACAAAAAGGGGGAATGGCAATGGATACAATAACAATCGACGAACAATTCAAGTACCTGCTGCCCGCGCTCGACGAGCAGACATACGCGGCGCTCGAAGAGAGCCTGCTGGAAAACGGCTGCATGCACCCGCTGGTAGTCTGGAACGGCATATTGATCGACGGGCACAACCGCTACGAGATATGCCAGAAGCACGAAATCGAGTACAAGATAACAGAAAAGGAGTTCGCGGGCCGGGACGAAGCGATCATCTGGATCATCACGACGCAGGTGGCACGGCGCAACCTGAACGCGATGCAGCTGAGCTATTTCCGGGGCTTGCACTACAACACAGACAAAAAGATCGTCAAAAACGAGGGAGGGCGAAACCAGTACAGCGGCGAAAAAGAGGTTATTCGTCAAAATGACGAAAAACCAAAAAGTCAATCGACAGTGCGACGTTTGGGTGAGCAGTACAATGTGTCGCCGAAGACGATAGAGCGCGACGCGCAGCTTGCGGAGGCGATCGAGGCGATCGGGGAAGTGTCGCCGGAGGCGAAGCGGGAGATACTGGCGGGGACGGCTGGCATCACGCGGCAGCGGCTGCAGGAGCTGGCCGCCGCCGGTTCAAAAGATGAAATCAAGCAGATAGCCGAGAGCATTGAGGACGGCACATACAAAAAACCGAAAGGAAATGCGCCGGAGCCGCCGGAAGGCGCATTCCAAAGCATGCTCGACGCGCTGAACTTGGCCATCGCCAAAATGGCGCAGGCATACGGGACCGACATGAAGCGAACCGAAAGCGACGGCGAAGCGGCCAAACTCCGGGCGGCATTGCGGGGGCACATAGAAATGCTCGAAGATTTGTACCGGCAGATATGATTTTGCCTTTTGATATTTGCCGTAGGGAACGTCGCCCTCGACGTTCCGCAGGGACAGAAACGGCGCACAACCCCCAAGCCCCCTTCCGAGGAAGGGGGATGTCGCCGCAGCGACAGGGGGTTGGTGAATCTGATGCCGAGCAAGCAACGGCAACCCCCGCCGTCCGCAGACGGCACCCCCTTCCGGGGAAGGGGGCAAGAGTGGAAACAAAACGTTTATTTCGGCATTCAATATCCCCGCATAATATCGAACATATCAACAAAACGCGCAGGGCCGACTGGCTCGATTTCGGCGGCAAAAAAATTTTTGAGGCGATAGTGTGAATTTCGCATTGACAATTTAAATAAATTGTAGTATAATACCCGGAAAGGGGAGGTTTTGCTAATATGGTTGTCGAGCCGAAAATCAAAGGTTTCATATGCACCACGGCGCACCCGAAAGGCTGCGAAAAAAATGTTTTGGACAGCATCGGATATTTCAAAAGCCAAAGCAAGCTCGAAATGCCCGGGATAAAAAATGCGCTCGTGATCGGAGCCTCGACAGGGTACGGGCTCGCTTCCGCGCTTTGCGCTTCTTTTTCGCTCGGGGCGGGGGTCACGGCGGTGGCGCTTGAAAAAAACGCCCAGAAGGATCGGGGCAGGACCGCGAGCGCGGGGATGTACAATCTGGCCGCGTACAAAAAGGAAGCCGAAAGGCAAGGGCTCGATCTCGGCATAATAATCGGCGACGCCTTCGCCCGCGAAACAAAGCAAAAGGCGTGCGAGATCATACAGGGCGCGAAAAGGCAAATCGATATGCTGATCTACAGCATAGCCGCCCCCATGCGCCTCGACCCCGACACCGGCGAAAGATATTCCTCCGTGCTAAAGCCGATAGGAAAAGAATACAGATCCAAAGGAATAGATTTGGCGAGCTTCAAGCTGGCCGAAACCGCAGTGCAGCCCGCCACCGAAGACGAAATCAAAAACACGGTGAAAGTGATGGGCGGAGAGGATCTGGAGCTTTGGGTCGATGTTTTGTCGAAAAACAACCTCTTGAAAAAAAACGCCGCAGCGCTCTCCTATTCATACATAGGTCCGCCGCTGACGCATGACATATACCAAAACGGCTCCGTCGGGGCGGCGAAAGCCCACCTGAAAGCCACTTCGGACAAACTGAACGGTGAATACGGCGTGTCGTCCCTTGTCTCCGTGAACAAAGCGGTGGTGACCCAGTCGGGCGCGGCGATTCCCGTTTTGCCCCTTTACATCTCCATTCTGTTCAAGGTGATGAAAGAAAAAAACCTGCACGAAAACTGCGACGGGCAAATTTTCCGGCTCTTTGAAAAGCTCCGGGGCAAAAAAGAGCTGACCGACGAAAACGGGTTTGTCAGGCTCGACGACTTGGAAATGAAAGAAGAAGTGCAAAAGGAAGTCGCAAGGCGCTGGTGCATGGCCGACGACGCGAATTTGGGCGAGCTGGCGGATCTGGACGGATACAGGAAGGATTTTTTGAGTCTTTTCGGCTTTGGCGCGGAAGGCGTGGACTACGGCGGGGATGTCGAAACCGAAGTGGACTTGGAAGGCCTTGGGATAGTGAATCTTTTGAAATGATAAGGGACGATATGATTTATGTGTTTTGGGAAAACCGATATCTGGCTGCCAAAAAAGGCAAATGACCCGGATTTTATGAAAAAATGGGCCGTCATCGCCTGCGACCAGTACACTTCCGATATTTCATACTGGGAAAAAACAAAAGAGTTCGCGGGGGGCGCCATGTCCGCCCTGAACCTGATTTTCCCGGAAATATATCTGGAAACCGAATCGCAGGGCGAACAAAAAAAGAGAATAGACAACATCGCCGAATATATGGAAAAATACGAAAAAGACTTGGAATGCCACGAAAATTCCATGTTTTATATTATTCGCACATTGAAAAACGGCTCGGTCAGGCAGGGGATCGTGGGGGCGGTGGACTTAGAGGAGTACGATTACAGCGACGGCTCGAAAGCCAAAATCCGCCCCACCGAAAAGACCGTCCCGGAAAGGCTGCCGCCCAGGGCCGCAATACGCGATAAGGCGCTCTTCGAGCTGCCCCACGCCATGGTTTTGTTCGCGGACGAAAAAGGCGCATTGATGTCCGGGCTGCAAAAAAACGCGGCCGGCCAAAAAAAGCTCTACGATTTCGAGCTGATGCACAAAAGCGGGCGCGTAAAATGCCACAGCCTCGACGCCGAAAATATGGACTTCGTGAAGCAGGCGCTCAAAAACCTCGAAAACGACGGCTTTTTGTTCGCCGTCGGGGACGGGAACCATTCGTTAGCCACGGCGAAAAAATGCTGGGAAAGCCTCAAAAAAACGCTCCCGCCCGAAAAACTCGCAACTCACCCCGCAAGATATGCGCTGGCCGAGATTGTGAACATATACGATGAATCGCTCGAATTCGAGCCGATTTACAGGGTGATGTTCGAAGTGGACCCGCCGGACGTTCTCGCCCATATGAAAAAATTTTTTGACACGGGCCTAAAAGCCGTGCCCGGCTCCCACGGCTTTGAGATATATCACGGCGGCTGTGCTGAAAAGCTGTATATACACAATCCGGGATATTCGCTTCCCGTGGAGAGCCTGCAGCTGTTTTTGGACGACTACAAAAAAAAGCGCGGCGGGAGGATAGATTACGTGCACGGCAAGGCCGAAACCTTGGAGTTCGCCAAAAAAGAGGGGGCGATGGGGTTTGTCTTCGACACCATGAAAAAGTCCGAGCTGTTTTCGGCGGTGGAAAAAGGCGGGGCTTTGCCCCGAAAAACTTTTTCGATGGGAGAGGCCGACGACAAAAGGTTCTATATCGAATGCAGGAGGATACGAAATGACTGACGGGATCAAAAAAGCGGTCGAATATATCGATTCGCGCAGCGCCTACATAGAAAAAGCGATACAAACGCAGGTTTCTGTCTGGCGCGGCGAAAAAACGGGGATGCCGGCGCTCGCGCTGTCCTGCCCGCAAACAAAAGAGCAGAGGGAATGGTTTTCGCCCCACAATCTAAAAGAGATACATTTCGACAGCGAAAAGATGTTTGAAAACGGGCTGTCCGAGGTTTTGGCCGCGGTAAACGGCAATTACGGCTCGGTTCCCTCCATGCGCGCCAACATGGGCTGCGGAATCGTCCCCTCGCTGTTTGGCCCGCAGCAGAGGCTTTTCGAGGACATCATGCCCTGGCTTGTGGACCACTCCAAAAAAGAGGACATAGAAAAAATGCCCGAAAGCCATGAATTCCAAATCGATTTCAGCACCGAGTTCGCCGCCGCGATGGGGCATATGGAATTCATGACGCAAAAGCTGCGCGAATGCGGCCTGGCGGGCAAGGTTTTCGTCTATCCGCTGGATCTGCAGGGGCCCATAGACACCGCGCATTTGGTATACGGCGACTCGATTTTTTACGATTTTTACGACGACCCGGAATTTGTCCACCATCTGCTGAATTTAAGCGACAGGGCGGTGTATTTCGCCATGGGCGAATGCTTCAGGCGAATCGATGGGAGCGGCGAGTTCGTGGCCCATTACAACCATCTGATCCTGCCAAAAAGCGCGGGCGGGGTGAAGATAAGCGAGGACACCACGACATTGCTGTCCCCGCCGCTGATCGACGAATTCGCGAGGCCGCACCTTCGCGAAATGCTGAAACATTTTGGCGGCGGCTATGTGCATTACTGCGGAAAAAACGACCACCTTTTGGATGTTTTGTTCGATGAGCCCGAAGCAGTGGGCATCAACTTCGGCAATCCCGAAATGCAAAACATGGAAAAAACGCTCGCGCGCTGCCGCGACGGCAAAAAAGCCTATGTGGGGGCCATAAACAAAAAAGAAGGCGAAGCGCTGTTCGACTATTTCAAGCGGATCCTCGCGCCCTCGTATGACCCGCGCACCGGGTGCTTTTTTGTCATCTTGCAATACAGCTGCCAAATAGGCGAGCGCGATAATGTGATCGGCGAGTTCGAGCGGGCTGCGGAACATATAATTAAAACAGGGGGCGAATTAAAATGAATGAAGTGCTTTTCAACGACAGAAAAAACGGCTATGACAAATCGCAGGTGAACGAATATATAAAAAAAATAACGGATGCGTATCAGGAAGTGCATAAAGACAATGTCGCGATGCGCGAAAAATATGAAAGCCTCCTGTTGGACTACAAGGAGCTTGAAAAACAAAACCAGGAAGCGGCCGAAAAAAGCACCGAAATGATCGCGAAAACGCTGATCGACACCGAAAAACTGGCGAAAAAAATTGTCGCCAACGCCAAAAGGGAAGAAGCAAAAATCATGGATCTGGCGGCGAAAAGCCTCGAAAGCGCCTACTTCGCCTTGGAGCGGGCGATGGACGCGGTCGGGTTGGAAGCGCAGAAGTTTATCGACAGGGAGCCGAAAAAGGCCGTAAACAATAATGTTGACAATGTCGATAATGTCGAAGCAGAACAGCCGCAAGGCTCCATAAATCCGGACGGAAAGGAGGAAATAACAGAGTGAGCATCGGAGAAAGGTTGAAAAAACTGAGACTGAACATGAAAAAAACATTGGCGGAGGCGGGCGAATTTTTCAACGTATCATTGAACTCCGTATACAGATGGGAACACGATTTATGTATCCCGAGGCATTCGGCATTGAAAAAAATGGCCACATTTTACGGCGTGTCCTACGAATGGCTTCTCACAGGGAGCGAAAAGGAAGTGCCTGCCGCATCTGACGGCGGCGCCCCGGCCCCCCAGAGAAGCATCGAGCAAAAAATTTTGAAGATGGTAAATAAATTATCGGAAACAAGCAAATACAATGTCATAGGGTATATAGAGCGCATGTACATGGAAGAAAAAAATGACGACGAATGAAAATTTTAATGATAATTTTAAAATTTGCGCTTGACAAAAGTTCACGTACATGATATATTACATTAAAGCGGTAATGCGGCAAAGCGGCGCTTGGCCGACGGCGCTAAAACGGACATATTTACGCAGGAGAAGGAGAAATTTTATGAAAAAACACGCAAAAATATTGGCTTTGGTTTTATCCGGGCTGACGGCGCTCGCTGTTTTGGCGGGTTGCGGCGCGTCCCACAAGGACTGGGAGGAAATCGGGCCCAAAGGGGAGATGATCATAGGCGTCACCCCCAACGCCCCGATGAACTACCAGGATGAAAACGGCGACTACACCTTGGGATTTGACACCGAATTCGCGGAGGCCGTCTGCGCGATACTCGAAGTCAAGGCGAAATTCTTGGAAATAGACTGGAATTCGAAAGAAGCGGAGCTCAAATCCAAAAACATCGACGCGGTCTGGAACGGGATGACGATAACCGAGCAGCGCGCAAAGGAAATGGACATATCGACCCCGTACATGAACAACCGCCCGGTGATCGTGGTTCGGGCGGCCGATCTTGACAAATACCAGTCCGCCGACGATCTGACCGGAGTTGCGCTCGTGGCGGAAAGCGGCTCCACGCTTGAGGAATGCGTGAACGCGCAGACCATATTCGCAAAAGCGGACTACACCCCCGTCGACAAGCAGCTAACGGGCTTGATGGAAGTATTGGCGGGCACGGCGGACATGACGGTCGTGGACGGCACTCTCGCCGCAGAGGAAATAAAAGCGGGAAGCGATTTTGCCGCCCTGGCGATAATCGACAAAAATTTCCCCAGCGAGGAATACGGCATAGCATTCCGCAAAAACAGCCCCGAAACGCTCAAAAAGGTCAACGACGCGATCAAACAGCTCAAAGACGACGGGACCCTCCAGGCGATCGCCGACAAATACGGGCTGGGCTTACTTTTGATCAAATAGCCGATCAAAAATCAAATATGTCGCGGGCGGGTTTTTTAAAAGGGTCCGCCCGTGATTTTTCAGGGAGCTTTTTTTCATGATGCTATGGGAAGTCACGCAAAACTTGGTCAAGGGCTTGGGGCAAAACGCGATAATATTTTTCGTCACCTTGGTTTTGGCGTTGCCGCTTGGAATGGTCGTCACATTTGGCGAGATGTCCAAAATCTATCCGATAAGGTGGAGCTGCCGGGTCTTGGTTTGGGTGATTCGGGGCACGCCGCTGATGCTCCAGCTCTTTATCGTGCTGTACGTGCCGGGGCTGGTTTTCGGCACTCCGTTCCGCTCCAGGATGGCGGCGGCGCTGATCGCCTTCGTGATAAATTACGCCATGTATTTCGCCGAAATATACAGGGGGGCGCTCGAAAACATCCCCAAAGGCCAATTCGAGGCGGGCAAAGTGCTCGGGCTGTCGAAACGGCAGGTTTTTTTCAATGTCATTTTGTTTCAGGTCGTAAAGCGCATAACCGCCCCGATCGGAAACGAGGTGATCACGCTTGTAAAGGACACTTCGCTGGCGCGGGTGATAGCGGTGCAGGAAATGCTGATGCAGGCCACGCGGTACACGGCCTACGGCCTCATATGGCCGCTGTTTTACTCGCTCGTGTTCTATCTCGCCGCCACGGCGCTTTTAACGCTGCTGTTCGGCCATTTGGAGAGGAGGGTCGCCCATGCTTCGGGTGAATAGGCTGTGCAAATCGTTTGGCGGGGTCAAGGCGCTGGACGACGTGAGCTTTGATTTGGCAAAGGGCGAAACATTGGCGGTCATCGGCCCGTCGGGCGGAGGGAAATCCACGCTGCTGAGGGTGCTCAACGGGCTTGATGCGCCCGACAGCGGCAGCATTGAATTTATCGATTCCGAAAACAAAATGGTAAAAGGCACATTCGGGCTCGTGTTCCAGGAATACAACCTGTTCCCGCAGTACACCGTGCAGGGCAACCTCACCCTCGCGCCCAGACTTCTCGGGAAAAACTATTCCCAAGCCGACGAAATATTGGGCAAAGTGGGGCTGTCGGACAAAAAGGACAGCTATCCCTCGCAGCTCTCCGGCGGGCAGAAGCAGCGCACGGCGATAGCGCGCGCGCTGATGCTCAAACCCGACATATTGTGCTTCGACGAGCCCACGAGCGCGCTCGACCCCAAGCTGACGGAGGAAGTCGTGAACATCATAAACCAGATGAAAGGCGATCAGACCATAATAATCGTCACACACGACATGGACGTGATGCGCGGGGTGGCGGACAAGACCGCCGTGATGGACAACGGGAAGCTGACACGCCGAAATGATTTAGAGGAGCTGCGAACATGAAAAAATTCTTGCCGCTGGCTTTGGCTTTTGCGCTGTTTTTTGCCGCATGCAAGGTTTCGTATATCGCAACTTCAAATAACCCGGAAAACAACGAAGGCGAAAACGCGGAAATACAGGAAATAAGGCGGTATATCGAAAAAAACCCGCTTGACACGGAAGTGTCGGCGGGCTACGGCGAAACATTCGGGGATTTTTCCTGCATCGCGGCCATGCCGGATAAAGATATTTATCTGTACACGTGCAAAGGCGGGGACGGCATATTGCTGAAATTTCAGGACAAATATGAAATATTCGATTACTTTGCGCTGACGCCGCGCCTGATTTTCCCGGAGATGTTTTTGTATGATTATGACGGCGACGGCAGGGAGGAACTCGCAATCAAGCTCTATCAGGCGAGCGGGACGGGAGTTTCGATGTGGTCGCTTTTGATGGTCGGGGTGAATGAAGAAGCAAAACGGTACGGCGATATATTTTACAGATTCAGCCACGCGATGCTCGGCTATGACGAAATCTGCGAAATGGTATCCGCGCATATCGAAAAAATAGAGGCATACGCGGAAAACGGCGGATATTTTTTGGACATATATTTCGACGGGATAAAATATGCCATAGATTTGACGGATTTGAAAGAAGCATACGGCGACGACGCGGAGCTTTCCGATATATGCCTGTCGAATATAAACGACGTCGACATAGAAAACGCAATAATCGTGTCGCTGCCGATAGGATATGTCTGCTCGGGCGCGGCGGTCCCGTTTTACAACGAATGGGTCATGTACGCTGAAATGAATTATCGACGCGGGAAATTTCAGATAAGCAGAACATGGATCACCGCAGGTGAAAATTGACAAACGATTGTATTGAAACCGAATACTAATCGTCGCCGAAGCTGAGCTGCACCTGGGCGTCAGGGGCGAAAAGGCCCAGCTTTTTTATGACGGAAAAAAGCTCGAGCTCTTTGCAGAAATCGTAAAGCCTTGCTTTGTCGGTTTCTTTTTTTTCCTCGAACACTTCGGGGGCAAGCGGGCCGTCGCGGCATATCTCGGCGAGCTCGCGGCTCATCCTGGCCTCGTCTCTGCCCTCGGTCAGCTTTTTTTTGACCGAGGGGGAGGCCCGCAGAGTCCCGGAATCCAGCTTTTCATAAACCGCCGCGAGCGAGCCAAATTCCCGGATGAGCCCAAGCGCGGTCTTTTCGCCGATCCCCCTCACGCCGGGTATTTCATCGGAAGCGTCGCCCATCAAGGCCTTCACGTCTATTAGCTGCCGGGGCATAAGCCCGTACTGCTCCGATATTTGCCGGGGGCCGATTTCAGCGAGCGCCGCATTTGAGTTGTACATCACAGAGACATCGTCCGAAACCAGCTGGAAACAATCCCTGTCGCCGGTTATGATATATGTCTTTATCTTTGCGCTTTCGGATTCCCCCGCTTTTTTTGCCATGCTCCCTAACATGTCGTCGGCCTCGTATCCGGGCTCGGAAACCACCGAAAACCCGAATATCGAGCAGGCCTCTTTCACATACGGCAGCTGCCCGGCGAGTTCGTCCGGCATCCCCTTTCGGCTCGCCTTGTACCCCGTATATTTGAGGTGGCGGAAGGTGGGCCCGGGCAGATCGAAGGCGACCGCCGCATAATCCGGCGAAAATCGGCCGGTGTATTTGATTAACTTGTTCACGAAGCCCAAAATGGCGTTCGTAGGAATGCCGCCACTCGAGCTCATCGGCGGCATCCCGTAATATTCGCGGTTTATCAGGCTGTTGCCGTCGATGGCGAGCAGCAGCTTGTTTTGATTTTTTTTATCCATTTGTCAATCCAAATAGGCGATCAATATTTTTTCCAGAGCCTTTTCCCAGGCATTCATTTTCTTTTCCACGCTGGAGACTATGGTGTTCTTTTTGTCCGAGATCAAAAATCTCCATTCCAGGTGCGGGTGATCGAGCGGCACCACGTATTCCATGCCGAAATTGTAGCTTATGCCCTCGCGAATTATGTCGATCATGTCAGCAGACTCCTCGTCTCTGGCGTATTTAGTCTTCAGCGCCACTTCATAGAACGCCGGCACCACGGTTTTGCGGCTCTCTGCCGACATGGCCTCCATTATCGCCCCGACTTTGTCAAGGTTTTGCACGGTCACCGGGGTGCAGAACATCGTGTATCCGTTTTGCGGCATCGTCCTGTATTTCGGCTGGTCCGCGTCCAGTTTCGGGAAAGGCAGTATGCCGAAGTCGAACTCGTAGGCCCGCATCTCGGCGGCGTTGCCCAAATACTCCGCGATGATCAGCGCGCGCTCTTCCTCGAATATCGGGCGGTACATGCTGTATATGTCGGTGGCGGTGGGCTGCAGCGTGCCCGCGAAGGTGGAGGGGGTCTCCCTGGTGAACTCATACAATCTCAAAAAGGCGCTGGCGAATTTTTCCTCCTGGATTTTGTACACGGGTATGCCGTCCTCGTTTTTCGCGGTCACAGGCACGTCAAACGACACCACATAGGCATCGACCTGGTTATGCGTGTCCGTCACGTACCCGTACAGATCAGCTTCGTCGTATTTTCCGTTGTTGTCCAGATCCATCGACACGTTTTTGGTTATTTCCGTCATTTTGTCCAAGGTCCAGCTGCCGGACTTGACTATCGAGTACGGATCCTCGAAAGCGTAGGCCTGCCACAGCCTTTTGTTGAAGAAAAGCACGTTTGCCGCGTTTATCGTGGAGAGCGCGAAATCCCCGGTCACATAAAACATCCTGTCGTTGACCGTCATTTCGCTGACAAATTCCTGGTTCCACCACGGTTTTTCGAAATCCATGTACGGGATGTTGCGCCAGTTGTTCAAAAAGTTACCCGAAGTGGTGAGCTCGACTATGTACGCCGCATAGCCGCCGATTATATCGTATTCGTCGTCGCCCGCGGATACCGTGTTGCGCACGCGCTTTAAAAACTCGTCCTTGTGATCCCAGGCGCCCCTCGCGGCGATCATGTTGAAGCGTATGTTGAAGCGCTCCTCCACCGCCATGTTGCGCTTGTACACCGCATCGTTCAAGACCTCGCCGTTCTGGGCCTCGGCGACCATTTCGGCGGTCCATATGCCGTAGTCCCTGTGCAGGATATTGACCGCCTCGCCGTTGAAGTTCAGCTCGGGGACATCGTCCGAGAGCTCGGAGGGTTTTTCGTCCGCCGCTTTTTGGTCGCCGTCGGCGGACGCGTCCGGGTCCGCGCCTTTGGCCTCTTCGGTTTTTGCGGGGGCGCACGAAAAAAACAAAAACAGCGTCAGGGCGAAAGCCGACAAAGCGCATAATTTTCTTTTCATTGTTGTTTTCATAAAAAACGCTAACCTTTCCAAAATAGTTTATTTAATCATATTTTCGAGCATTATGCCAAGCAGCTCTTTGTCCACATTAAAACCGTCCATTTCGGCGTAGGCCGCTCCCGGCCTGCCGTGGTTCACGATGCCGAACGAGCCTTCGAAATTCCACATCGAATACCCCCAGCCGTTTTCCTTGAACACGCCCATCAAGTCGCCCAGCCAGCGCAGCGCGACGTCGTTTGGGGTCCTGTTGAAGCAGCCGAATTCGCCTATGTGCACCTCCACGCCCTTTTTTTCGACCTCCACCCAAGGGGCGTAGTATTTTCTGAGCGCATCCTTGTCCCAAAATTCGCCGCCGAGCTCGCCCGGGTACACGGGCGCGGGCCAGTCCTCGTCTTTTATGCCGCACCAGGTGGCTTTGTGGTGGCTGACCTGGAAAGGGGCGTAGCCCCTGCCGCTGTGGATGGCTCCCACATCGGCGAGCTCGGGTATGGCCACCCCCCCGCCGGAAATCCCGTCGAGCACGATCTCACGGGCGGGGTCGATGGCGCGTATCGCCTTTATCGCGGCGCGCATCACGAATTCGTGGCGCTCCCTCGAAAATCCGTACTGTCCGATTCCGGGCGGCTCGTTTAGCAAATCGAAGCTGAGCTCGCCATTTGGGACCCCTTTGTATTTTCTCGCGAAATATTCCCACAAATACACAAAACCTTCCTGCGCGGCCCCGTCGGTCCACAGGTTGTGCTTTTCTTTGTCGTTCGCGTTTATGCAATACCCGGGGGCCCTGTGGAAATTCAGGCACATATGCAGCTTTCTTTTTTTGCACTGCTCGAAATAGAGGTCGATTTCCTCAAACACTTTTTCGTCGGGATGGAGGTAGTCGAAATCCTTGGTCCAGAAGTTGTAGTCAGTTGGGATCCTTATGAAATTGAATCCCTGCTTCGCGATGAAATCGAGCTGCCTTTCGTCGGCTTTTCCCGGTTTTTGGCCGTGGTGCGAGAACATCCACAGCATATTGAATCCATATTTTTTCATAAAACGAAACCTTTGCCCTTTTTGTTATTTTGTTACCCCTAATTGTACCACAAAAAATCCGATTTATCAATAATTGCGGGTATTATAATAAAAATTAATAGATTGTACAACAATTATCCGAAAATATTATATATAATCATAGTTAAGATCACCTTCCGACAGGATGAGAGCCATGGCGAACTACGAACATTACAAAATATTCTGCAAAATTGTCGAATGCCGCAGCATATCCAAGGCCGCGAGCCAGTTGTACGTCTCGCAGCCCGCAGTCAGCCTCGCGGTGAAACAGCTCGAGGCGAGCCTGAATTCGAAGCTGTTTTTCAGGACGCAGAAGGGCGTGACGCTGACCGCCGAGGGCGCGGCGCTGTACAATTACGTCAAACAGGGCTGCACGCTGATCAGCGTGGGCGAGGAGAAACTCAAGGAGCTCGGCGCGCTCCAGGCGGGCGAGGTGAACATCGGGGCGAGCGAGATGACCTTGCGGTTTTTCCTTTTGCCCTTAATCGAAAAATTCCACAAAAATTTCCCCGCGGTGAAAATAAAAATCACGAACGCCCCCACGCCCGAAACGCTGCAGCACCTCAAAGAGGGGCTGATAGACTTCGGCGTGGTTTCGGAGCCCGCGAATTTGGACAGCCCCGGGATCGATTTCAAAAGCGTGAAATCCGTGAAAGAAATCCTCGTGGCGGGCGAAAATTTCAAGGAGCTCCACATAAGGCGAAAAGTGCCCGCCGGGGATTTGCGCAAATATCCGTTCATAATGCTCGAAAAGGGCACAAGCACCAGATCGTACATAGAAAACTATTTCAAGCAAAACGGCGTGGAGATAAATCCGGAAATAGAGCT
>Ga0082212_10005896_pt1 | contig 16601 bp, 11 predicted proteins | sample TergutNt197P3_FD_71548 | JGI IMG/M metagenome (GOLD analysis project Ga0082212, IMG submission 71548) | Neocapritermes taracua P3 segment gut microbial communities from Petit-Saut dam, French Guiana - Nt197 P3 | ecosystem: Host-associated > Arthropoda: Insects > Digestive system > Gut ... | reverse complement strand
CGTTACATCACGTTCCTTATCACTCGAATGCGCATCCATGCGCATACTCGTGCGCTCCGGCATCCATGCCTCCGCTTTTCGGAACGTGATTGCAACGACCTCACCGAGGCACTGAACAGTAACGCTGAAACTTCTCCGTTATCCTCTGCCCATCACGAAATGCTTGCATTTTCTGCTGGTATACTGTACAATCAACGTGAGGTGGTGCTAAATGCTGAAAACAAAATATAATGAACCTTCTGTGAAATATACAACGGTTCTGCCAAAGGGATGTCTTGATGCATTAAGGGAGTTGTCGGAAAAGAATATCATTTCGTCCGTTAATCATGGCATAAGAACGGCAGTGGAGGAGTTTGTAGCTCAGTTAAAGAAGCAGGAATATATCCTTTCTGTACGTGAAGCAGCGAATGATGAGGCATTTTTGAAGCGTACGGCGGACGCACACAGTGACTTCATCAATGCAGACGCAGACATGGCGGTGAACGACGAATGGTAAGCAAATGGGATATTACATATTGCGCCCTTGATTCGGCGCAAGGCTCTGAGCAGAAAGGGAAACGGCCTGTCCTTATTGTATCCAACGATGCTGTCAACCATGCGCTCACAGTCTCAACGGTACTTCCGTTCTCGTCTGTTGGTCCGGATGACAAAGTTTACCCCACAGAAGTATTACTGACAACCGATGTGACTAACTTACCAAAAGACTCGGTTGTAATGATACAGCAGATCCGCACAATAGCGCATGCACGCCTCGACAGTCGGACAAGCTTCCTTGCGGACCTTGATTCGAGGGAGCGGGTGCTCAATGCGATAAGGCTATATTTTGAAACCTGATATTTATATAAGGAGAAGATCATATGTTCCGTATTGATTACACAGACCTTAGCAAAGCGCAGGTGGAAGCCGCCCTTGACAAACGCGCAGCGCCTTTATGCGCAACACAGTTCTGCGCATGCCTTTCGGGGCGTGAAATGAAAATCATTCTCGACAAAACGCCCGTGGAAGGGCCGGTGCTTGAGTATGAGTTTCATTCTGAGACGAAGCTGACGCTGAAGGAAAACGGAGCGGCGGCAGTGACCTGCGATTACGGCGCGCACTCGCTGAAAGAAATCACGCTGTTCACGCATATGATACCGGGGACGAAACGCGGATATACTGTCGTCATCAATCATTCCACATCTGTAGTCACCGCGTTTGAGATGTGGTTCATCGACTATGAGGGCGAGAAGATCGACAGGAGGAGCAATTACTATCACGTCATGCAAGTAGGCGGGCTTAAACCTTTCTTCAACAGGGAAGTGCAAAGGCAGTACTACTTCGGTTACGTCGAAGAGCAGGGGAAGCAGCCGCCTTCAACCAGAGACGCCATTTCCTTGCGCCTTGAGAACACAATGATCAAGTGGAAAGAGGACCGCGGTAAGAAAAGGCTTGCCACATACACTTCCACAACATTTACAACACATGTCGATCTTGATACGCCGGACGGAGGCGACGTCCTCACATTTGCGTCCGATATCCTGCAGATCAGCGACTCGCTGTTTATCTGCTGCTTCGGCGAGGTCGGATTCTCAGGCAGGCTGTCAGTCGAGGTTCTCGATTTATTCAGCATGAAGAAGATCGGCGTCACGATGGGGATAGATGAAAACGACGTTTTTGAACATACAGTGTATCATGGCAAAGGCAAGTATATCGGCAGGTATGCGTCGTTCTACGACTTCAACGATAAAGGCGACCAGTACGCCGACGGTATCAAAAGCCGCATCGACTTTACAGAAAAGGGCGCGCGGTCAACTTACCGCCCCGGCATCATGACGAAGCTGATCACAGAGGACGAACTGAAAGCCGCGTCAAAAAACGTATTCATCTATGACCCCGAGAGGCAGGCGAAAAATTCAATGTCGCGCCAGACTCTTGACGACACCGCGTACTGCGTCGGGAAGGAGCTCTCTTTCAAGGGCGACGACGGGTTCACTGTGCAGATGCGGTTTAATTCGATCCATGAGCTTGAATATAAACTGGAAAGCGGAGCGGCGGGTTTCAAAAATGAAGTCGACGTGCAAGCCAACACAGAGATCGATGGCGTTTGGAACACCGAACAGTACCGCGCTATGGAGCTGGACGAGAATCTTATCATCCTCGCTTTTTACCGTACCGGCTCATATCCCCCCACTTGCCTTGCGTTTGCGCTTGATTTCGATAACGGATGCGCCACTTGTATCGAATCTCGTATTGGCTCGAAATACGAGTGGCACGACGTCGTCCCGATCTACCATTTCGGAGTCATTGATATGGACGGGCTGACGCCGCTGCGCATTTTCCGGCAGGGCTTCACAGACGAGCTGCTCGGGCGCGCGTTCACATGGAACTACTCGGAGAACATGAGTTCTATACATATATATAACGCTCCGCACTCATACTCGTGGACGATAATCAACAACGGCGAGCCCGGCTCTCCCGCAAACAGAGCCGGGGGGCCTGTGTGGAGTTCACCCTGCGAGTACATCAAGCTGCGCGACGATGTGTATATCATGGATTTCGTGGAACAGAAGTGGGACGGTATGACTGATATGTTCTTTATGAACCTGCGTATTATGCGGGACTCCGGTTTTGAGTTCGGTATTACGCACGACGGAACGACAATCTTCCTTGAGAAAGTAGGCGCTATCGCGCGCAACGCCGGGCGCCTTGATCTGTCGGGTGTGTACCCCTTGAGAAATTACAACACAAGAAGCTGAGAGAAGCGTGCAGAGAAGCGTGCAGAGAAGCGTGCAGAGAAGCTGAGAGAGGCGCGCAGAGAAGCGTGCAGAGAGCGCGCAGAAAAGCGCGCAGAGAGGCCGTGCAGAGAGGCGCGCAGAGAAGCGCGCAGAGAAGCGCGCAGAGAGACGCCCAGAAAAGCGCGCAGAGAAGCGCGCAGAGCGCACGGCCATGTGATAAAAGCGACACAGCAGTGAAGAGGCGCTGCGAAAAAAAACTTTGCATAAAAATGGAACAAACCTCTGTTCTTATCGTCATATGCTGTGGGTCGCGTAAAGGCTCTTTATACCCGCAAGCATTTTGAAAGACAGATTATAACAGAAAGCGAGGGATGCAGAAATGCATAAGAAGTTGAGAAGGATAATCACGTCGATACTTGCCGTTCTGATAGCGGTATCCGCGCCGCTCACAGCGCTGGCCATTACGGAGGTTGCAGCCATAGAACCTGCGCCGCCTGAGGCGATCGAAGCGCCGGAAAAAGCCGCGCCAATTTCAGCGTCGATGCAAACAGATTCTCAGGAAGGCAGCTTTGAAACAGCGCTTATCGCTGTAAAGAGCATAATAGACGTCGACGACGATTTGTTCACCGAGTTCAACTATAGCTCAAGGTACTCGAATTATGAGACAATGGAAGGCTTGATCTGGTCATTCAACTGGTCCGGTTCATCAGATTCGAAGTATGCGTACATGTACGCGAGCGCGGCGGAAGACGGAACCCTTTTGGATTTCTATAAGTATACCGGCGACGGGAGGGACTTCGGGCTTGCTGAAGTTAACAAGGCTGAAGCTTTAGCTATAGCCGGCAACTTTATCAAAAAAGCCAATCCCGAAACGCATACCTGGTATAAAGCGGCGTCCGACGTCTATGTTAGCATTAACAGCAGGGAATACACACTGACATTTTACGCGGAGTCAAACGGCTACCGGTTTTCCCCGGCGCAGTTATACGTCAGGGTCAACAAGTTCAGCGGTGAGGTTACCGGGTATAATACGACGAACTTCGATCCGGGCAGATACGGGTTTGAGGACGCTTCAAGCGTGATCGGCGAGAGCGAAGCCGCTGCCGCGTATGCTGAAAAGATCGGCTTGAGCCTTGAATACACGAGCTACTTCAACTACGAAACAGGCGAACTTACAGCGTTCCCCGTATACAGGTTCACCTCATACTATGATAAATTCATTAGCGCCGTGACGGGCGAGGTTGTAGAGTATGTGTATGACCGCGCGACCGATCAAAACGACGGAAGCGGGAACAACATGTATGGCGCTGCGCCTGCTATGGCGGAATCTGCAAGCGACTCGTCAGCAGGCGGAGGGGGCCGCGCAAGCTTGTCACCGGCGGAGCTTGCGGCTGCGGAAAAAGTCAGTAACTTCATTACCGGCGAGCAAGCGCTTCAAAATCTGCTGGAGACTGCAGGTCTTGAGGATCTGGACATCAGCATGTTCATGGAACAGTACATAAGCCTGAACCGCGACTATATCAACAGGGACCGCTATTGCTACAATATAAGCCTGTACAGTTACGGAATTCCGGAAGCTCGCGGCGGAATTTTCTACGGTATTTTTGGCAGAGTTGACGCTGAAACGGGAAGAGTTCTCAATTTTGACATGAGTTATGATAACGGCGTTCAGGCAGTGGATGATGAGAGCGTATATACACAAGAGCAAGTTCTGGAAGCTGTCAAAGCTTTTCTCAATAAGGAAGCGCCTGCAGAGTTCGCAAAATCAAATCTTGATAATTCGTACGCGCCGGGCTTCGAGCCGTATAACTACAGGGGCAGGGTCTACTCATATCAATATGTGAGGTATGAGAACGATATCCCGTTTATGAGTAATGGCATAAACGTATCGTTTGACCCTTACAGCGGAAGGGTATCGAGCTATTATCTCAACTGGTATGATAATATTACATTCCCGGATGTGAGCGGCGCGCTGCCTGCTGATAAAGCGCTTAGCGTTTATGTGGAGCAGACGGGCAGCTCGATGTTCTACACAACCACAGGCGGAGGGAAAGCAGCGCTTGTTTATCAGTTTGACTACAGCGACTACATAGATCCGTTCACCGGAAAAGCTCTTGATTACAGCGGCTCTCTCAAAACAAAAGCCGACGCGCAGCCGGATTACCGGGACATTGAAGGGCACTGGTGCGAGAGCGTAGTGATGAGGCTGCTGGACAACGGCGTGGCTATGTGGAGCGGAAGCTTTGAGCCTGATAAGACTGTCACTCAGCTCGAATTCCTGCAATTCCTCATGCTGCTTGAGCCGTACTATTATTATGGTTACTCACCGGCTATGTACTTTAACGAACGGCACATCGATATAAAGGCCGATGATGACATTATACTGACAAAGCAGGACGCTGCGTGGATCATAACTCAGTATCTCGGATACGGGAAACTGGCTGAGCAGCCGGAGTGGTTTGTATACCCGTTCTGTGACGACGTCGATGAAGAGTTCAAGGGGTATATAACGATATGCTACATGCTTGGCATTGTGAGCGGCGACGGAACAGGAGGCTTTGGCGCAGGAGACAGCATAACACGAGCCCAGGCGGCTATGATGCTGTATAATCTGATACTGGCAAAGTGATCATTGAAACCACCGAGCGTCCATAACGCCGTTCAGGCGCATTGCGGCCCATGCCCATAGCGACGCTTTGCGAAACGAGTTCGCTTAACCCCTGCGCGAGTTCGAGTATAAAGAGGCTGCCCGCATGCCTGCGGCAGCCTCTTTTGCGAGGTTTCAATCAATATACAATTCAAAACTCATCAAACGAAACGTAATGCCCGTGCCTTACACCGTTTGAGTAGTAAGCGTGAATCGCCGCTTCAAACTCAAGAGTCTCGACAGACGGCATGAGATCGACAATGAAGTCGTCGGTCTTGGCGCGCTCGGGGCGCCACATTGCGTTATGCCACAGAGCTCCTTTGAGCGGTACTATCAGTAACTTGCCGGTCTTGATATACGCGACCTCGATGCTGCCGTCTTCACGCGGGCATGCGTTTTCAAACATTTGCATGTTATCGAACCTCATACGCAGCAAAGCCCGCCCGCGGCCTCTTACTCTGAGAAGTTCACGGTTTTCAGAGCGAAACTCAAGTCCGTCCGGCATGTTCGAAATGTGCTTGTTGTCAACTAAAAACTCGAGCGGTATTGATCTCTCTGTATTATTCTCGGTGTTCTTTAGGAGTATCGATGGGCTGTCACTGCCGTCTTTTGTGAATTTTACTTCAAGATTACTCATACTCCTCCAATCTCTCACGCTTGAATTCATATAATCTATTTGCACACGCGAGCCATATAGCCGACGAAAGCGCGCTCATTTTTGTAAAGTCATTACTCCCGAGATTACTTAAATCTTCAGTAAAAAAGAACACAGGCTCATGCTTTGCGCCGAAATTGACAAAACCTTCAAGCAGTTGTAGTGCCAGCTCCCTGTGTCCTGTTTCATATAATCCGGGTAATATCTTGACCTGTGAAAACCCCATTATGACGCCGGGTTTGCCGTTATTTGGCTGTGACGCCAGGCCATATGGAGTTAAGTAGCGCTCCCTGAGATCGTCAGCCATTTTGTCCGCGACAGGCTGAGGCAGTCTTTTGCCAAGCATGAACGGAAGATAGGCTTCCAGTTCGTCAAACACAACGGTTTCATGAAGCCCCGACAGTTTTGCTATAAACCGCTCTCCATTCCAAAACTCATCGAAAAGCTTATCAAGCAGAAAACGGGACTTTGCGCTCCACTCAGCGGCTTTGTCAGGCAGCGAGAGCCGGCCTGCGATCCTTTCGAGAGCCTCAGCCAGCAGCGCGACATAGCAAATTATGTCAGGCGTCTCAACAGGAACGCCTTTCGCGAACATAAGCGAAAAATCATATCCGCTCTCGCAACCATGGTTGTACTGAGGGACTCCGTCGTTATCCGTGTCGCGAAGCGTCGTCCAGAATGTATACAGTTTCTCTAAACCCGTGTACATCTTCTCACAGTGAGCGCGCGTGATCTTGTCGCCCTGACGGTCCCACAGACGAAGTAATCCATAGCCATGAATAGGGGGCTTCGTTGCGGTAATATTGATATAGTCCTCTGTCATGAGGTCCGGCAGTTCGCCGAACTCGTCCTGATTCGGGAACATGTTCGTCAATGTGGCGACAGCCATGTCGGCGTCGCTCATAGTCATTGCGTAATACACCTGATGCCAGGAGAAGCAGTTGCGTTCAGGAAGCTTTGTGAAGCGGATCATCGGCTCTTTTATATATCCTCCGGGTTCCGCGCGCGACTCCCAAATGAAGCGTACTGCTTTTTGCCTCATTTCATCGTGCTCAGGTGAAACTTGTACAAACAGCCTCTCCCACTCGCTATAATTCATTTTCGCCGCAAAACCTCCATACTTGTGTTGAATTAGTTTAATGGATATGGTAATATCAAGCCAAACCAGAAGAACATTATACATAATGTGAGTAATAATTCAAAGTAATTGCCGGGAGGGAAACATATGAGACTGTTAACAAGATCTGACTTTGACGGGCTCGCGTGCGCAGCGCTGCTGAAAGAACTGGGCGTCATTGATAACTGGAAGTTCGTCCATCCGAAGGACATACAGGACGGGCTGATCGAAGTGTCGGATGACGACGTCATGGCTAACATCCCCTTTGTGAAGGGCTGCAAAATGTGGTTTGACCACCACTCGAGCGAAAGCGAGCGCCTTGGAAAGGACGTAGAGTTCGAAGGAGTAAGCCGCATAGAAGACAGCGCAGCCAGAGTAGTATACGAATACTACGGCGGAAAAGAGAGGCTGCCTCATTTTGAAACTATGGTGAAAGCCGTCGATAAGGTTGACGCGGCAAAACTCACCAAAGAGGAAGTGCTCAATCCGGAAGGCTGGGTTCTGCTTGGGTTCATCATGGACCCGCGCACGGGCCTCGGACGCTTCAGGGACTTCCGCATCAGCAATTACGAGCTGATGGAAACGCTGATCGACGCGTGCGCGCACCAGCACATTGAAGAGATACTGAATAACCCTGACGTTCAGGAGCGCGTAAAGCTGTACTTTGAGCAGGACGCGCTTTTCAGGGATATGCTTCTGAAGTATACAAAGACTGACGGGAATGTTATAATCACCGACCTGCGAAATGTGGAGACCATATACACCGGAAACAGGTTCCTAATATACAGCCTGTTCCCTGATCAGAATGTTTCGATATGGGCTGTCGACGGCAGAGGCAAGCAAAACTGCCCGCTTGCCGTGGGTTACAGCATTATTAACAAGACATGTAAAACCGACGTCGGCGCGCTTATGCTGAAATACGGCGGGGGAGGGCACCACCAGGTTGGAACCTGCCAGGTGCCATACGACGAAGCCGATGAAGCGATCAACGCAATTGTGGATAAAATGAAAGCCGACGAAGCAGGCTGAGCAGCGGGTTGAGTTACAGGCGCAGGCAGAACAGAGCAGTGTATAGCAGCATGTAAAAGCCGCGGGTTGCGGAGGTTCTTGCCGGCAGCGACAGCAGCGGCGGGAACAGCGGGTGCAGAGGTTCTGCAGCAGCAGCAGCAGCAGCAGCAGCAGCAGCAGCGGGCGGAGTTACGCGTTGAGCGTTTCCGCGCGCTGCTGTTTGAGTTTTAGCCTGACGTCGCGAAGCAGGACGATCGCAAGCGGAATGCCGATAAACACCGAAAGAACGTCAGCAGCAGCGGCAGCGGCGGCGAGGCCCAGCACTCCGAACTGCCCCGGAAGCAAAAGTATCATTGGGATATAACAAATCCCCTGCCGGGAAATACCAAGCACAAACGCAGCTGTCGCCCTGCCGAGCGCAGTCAGCGTCATGCTTATCGTCACGACAGTCGCGCCGATAGGCATAGCAATGCACTGCGTTCGTATCGCGAAAAGCCCGATCCGCAGTACCTCTTCGTCAGCCGGGGAGAAGAGCTTTATGAACGGTTCGGAGAAAATGAATACTGTCGCGCAAACCACAAACATCGCGAAGACGCCCGCCTTAATGGTGAACCAGAACGACTTCCAGACACGCTCATATTCTTCGGCGCCCCAGTTGTAACCGATGACAGGCTGATACCCCTGGCCCAGCCCCATAAGAGCCGACGCGAAGAAGTTCATTGCCCTGTTGCATATGCTGATAGCCGCTATCGCCGCGACGCCGAAGTCCGCCGCCGCGTTGTTTGATACTACCGAAACGAATGTGGTGAGTATTCTCTGCGATAAAGTCGGCAGCCCCATTTTCCCGACTTCGATGACAGTCTCTTTTCTTAATTTAAAGTTTTTGATGGAGAGCTTTACGATGCTGCTGCCTCGCAGATAGGGGATCATCAGAATTACAAAACTGATCATCTTTGACGTCATGTTCGCCGCGCCCGCTCCCGCGACGCCCCATCCGAAGCCGAAAACGAACAACGGGCATAAGCCGCAGTTCAACACAGCGCCGATTATCATTCCGAACATAGAGTAAATCGGGCTGCCTTCGGCGCGCAGGCACTGGTTGAGCACAAATGAACTCGCCGCTATCGGAGACGCGATCAGCAGAAATTTGGAGTATTTCAATGATTCGCCGAGGATCCCTTCTTCTCTGGCTCCAAGAAACCTCATAAGCGGCGCCTGATATAAAAGGCCGAAGATACCTATAATAACCCCTGTCGCAAGAGTTACGAAAAAGGACACCGAGAGAGTCTCCATGGCTTCCCGGTTCTTTTTTGCGCCCAGCAGCCTTGAGATGTAGCTTGCGGCGCCTGCCGCGATTGAAACGCCCAGTATGGAAACAATGTTGTCAAGCGAAAGTGAAAGGCCTACCGCACCGATAGCGTCTTTCCCCAGCTGGCTGACGTAATATGAGTCTATCAGGTTATAGAACGAAGATACCAGCATGCTTATAACGGACGGTATGGACATGGTTATGATGACTTTCCCGAGCGGCCCGCTCAGCATCATGGCTCTTTTTTCCGTCTCGTCCTGCTTTTTGATCAGTTGCATTAAGTTAATCAGCCCTCACTTCAATACCGCTGTAGCAGCGGAGTCTCTTTTGTGTAATGATATCACATCGCCGGTTTGTTTACAACGGCAGTTCACTCCGAATGGCCGCGATAGTAACCACAGGTTACAGTTCAGTGCCACCATGCCCAAACCATTAGGTAATATAATTGAAACAAAAACATCTGAAAAAAGACTAACTTCTTTTCGAATATTTCGCAAAAGAGGCCGATTTGCGACCAGACTGCGACTATCCGGGGGTATAGTGTGTTCAGAAGGGCAAAAACACATAAAGTATGTCAGAAACATTCGGAGGTAGAAACATGAAAAGAAAGTTAATAGTAATCGCGCTTTCAGTAGCGCTGATCCTCGCAGTATCGATCCCGGCGCTGGCAGCTCCGGGCGGAAGCGGTCTCGATGAGATCAGCGGCAAGATCAGTGAGTTCAACGAACTGAAAGGCCAGTTCCAGGAGAAGAAAGAAGCATATGACGCAGCGAACGAAGCCGTCAAAGAAGCAAACGACGCTTTCGAAGAGCTGAACGCACAGTACGAAGCCCTTCGCGGAGAGTATGACGCTCTCAGGGCGGAGTACGAGGAGTTGAAGGCCGAATACATCAGCAGCACCGATTCTTATGAAGAGAAGCTTGAAGCGTACGCGGCTGTAATGGATGCCAGAGAAGCGGCGGAAAAAGCGTTCGAGCTTGCCGAAGCGGCTGAGAAGCTGGCTGCCGACGCCCTGAAAGAAGCAGAAGAAGCGCTGGAAGCAGCAGTTATCGCACTTGGCGAAGCGAACGAGATACTCGCGCAGATGAACGTACTCTATGGCGTCATCGCTGAAATGGCGGATGCCATAAACGAGGAGATCATCGCTGACAACGAAGCTATTGACGAAGCCAACGCGGAAGCGTGGGCGGCATATCTTGCGGACATGAAAGAGTATGCGCTTGATATGGCTGAATATTTGATGAAGACCGCGCAGCAGGCAGCAGACTACCTCGCCGAGGTCCTGCAGTACAACAAAGACATGAAAGCCTATAAGCTGGAAATGCTGGCGTATAACGAACTGCTTGATGAGTACAATATAGCTGAAGCGGCCCACAATGCGTGGCTGGTTGAAAAGAGTGCGTACAACAAGCAGATAGCGGGCAAGAACTTTGCACCGGGAAGCAAACTGCTTGCCGACAACGGAACAGCGAAAATCATGAGCTATGAGCCCGGTAACAACAGCGAAAATGGAAACGGCGATAAAGTAAACCCGAACGACGGCGACATTATTCTCGCAGACGGACTGTTCCTGACTGCGATCCAGGGCAGCAAGCAGTGGGCGATCAGGGTCGAAGCGGAAGCAGTCAACGTTGAGTTCCTCTTCTGGGCGCACGGAAATGTCGCCGGAGAGTACATCAAGGTTACGTTCACCGAAACAGGCGTCTACTACATCGGCACAGAAAACGGCATGAACCATCTGCGATTGATCGGATCGCTTTGCGAAGAGCCCTCTGTCCCTGAGCTTCCGGAACTTCCCGACATGCCGGATGCGCCTGTGAAACCCGTACCCGGAATGCCCCCGAGCCTGCCGCCAATGCCTGAGTGCCTGCAGGGAAGCGACTTGTTTACATTCGAACTCAGCATCCCCTCGCTCGGTGAGCTGAATGAAATCGGAAAACTCGCGGCGCTTACAAAACTAAGCGGAGCGCCTTCTGAACCCGAAGAGCCGGAAGCACCGCCTCCTCCGCCCCCGCCTCCGCCTCCTCCGCCCCCTCCGCCTCCTCCTCCGCCTGAGGATCCTACCCCTCCTGTAGAGGAAGAGAAGAAAGTCGAAGTGACATCCGACCCCGAGCCCGAAATCGTGGTTGAAGCTGTAGTCGAAGAAGAAGATGAAGTACTGGGAACATTCGTGATCGATCCCGAGGAAGTCCCGCTTGTAGAGTTCCCGCCTGCGGAAGAGATCGAAGAGCCAATAGAAATCATCGATGAAGATCCGCCCCTTGCGGAACTCCCCCAGACCGGCGCATCAGCAATGTACATCTTTATCCTTATCCTCGGCGCATTGACGGTCTCCATCGGCGCAGCCCTGGTGCTTGCTTCCGGTAAACGTGCAAGAAAAGAAATGTAAACCATAGATAGACATTGGACCGCAGACCATGTGCTGTACGATCAGAAAAGACACCGGCAGACACCGGCACAAGGTTCGCGATACAGAAAAAGATATGAATAGAACGAGTTAACAGATTATGATTTACCTCCGGGGCAATAATGTCCCGGAGGTGGTCGATTTTTAGAAGGATGTAAAAAAGAGAAACGGCCTGTCAAGACCGTTTCCCTGTTTTGGAGCGGGTGATGGGAATCGAACCCACGCAGCCAGCTTGGAAGGCTGGAGTACTACCATTGTACTACACCCGCGGCTATATGAATCTATAGATGCTGGTCATCAGCGAGCGTGCGTCACAGCTGACAAGGTCATCAGCGAGCGTGCGTCACAGCTGACAAGGTCATCAGCGAGCGTGCGTCACAGCTGACAGCTGTAATCAGCGATTGGACAAATCAAGCAAAATCTCCGTTTACGACAAGTGTTATATTAGCAGAAGTACTGCAACGCGTCAAGGCGAAATTTCACAGATTTCACACCATTTTTTGTGCGGCAGTAAGAATAAATGCGACAACAAGGAATACAAGGAATGACTTACATGCATGCTGTAGTCAGCGCATTTCAACGAACTTCGTTTATTTTTTGCCTGATTTTGAATCCTTTTACATTAAAAAGGATGAAAATGACAATTAAGGGAGTTCCGCTAACAAGAGATAACATTACGTTCAGGAAACTTGCCGATAACCCCAACAATAAGAATTCTGACGATGAAGTTATAGTTAACGGCGGCGGTATCGGACAAGTACAGAATAGATATGAAGAGAGCAGCGCTAACGGTTACTTCTGGCTAATCAACGGTATAACCGCGTCGATAAGCAACCTTCCGCAGGGAAATTATAAAATTATCGAGACGTACAGCGAAGAGCATATTACGAACGTAGTCGTTCCTGATCCAAACACATCAGGAAAAGAAGGCTTGAACACTGTCGCGAATATTTCCGTAGGTCCGAACGGGACGGTAAGCACAGAGTTTGTAAACAGGCTCTTCACATGCGAACTGAAAATAACAAAGAAAGTTGAAGGTAAGGATCCGACTGAAGAACTTTTTCCCGTGAGGGTAACATTCACAGGTCCGGGAGTCAACGGCATCAAATGCGAATCAGGGTTTACGGAAACGAGCGAAGGATCCGGGGTGTGGACAGGTACGCTTGCTCATGGAACTTCAGTTACTTTTACTGATATACCAAAGAATACCAAATACGAAATTGATGAACCCGGGTTGCACTATGATTACGAGAACACCACAGGGTCAGCCTTGAAAGGGACGCTGACGACAAGCATCACGGAAGATGACGGAATCGTTCTTAAAAACACATACTCGCATTCGACGCCGTTACAGCTGTCAGCGCTTAAGAAGTTTTCAGGCGCAGGTCCTATAGATTACTCGTTCAACTTTGCACTGTACCCTGCGGATGCGGACGGAAGATCGACAAGCACGACTCCACTCTCGGAAAAGTCTATCATAAACAAGACCCTGGATGATGCGCTAATCGACTTCGATGAAATCGGTATTAAAGCAGAAGGAGTTTCATACTACTTAATCAAAGAGGTAAGCGCCAGTTCTGACGTTTGGGCCGTTGACAGCACTCAGTACCACATCAAAGTAACTGCTACGCCAAGCAGCCTGCCGGTAGGACCGTTAACCAATTATGACTTCAATATGCAGAAAAGCTGTCAACGCAGGCGCTCCGAGCGCTTTATTCGGGTGGACAGTATCGTATGATGACGAAGGCGTCGACAGATATCTTACTTCAACTTCACGGACAGGCCCGGGCGAGTTCAGCTTCAGCCTGGATTACGTTGACGCGGATCTCGAAGCCGGACTTACCGAGTTGATTTATACCTATACGATTTCTGAGGATTCCACGGACGCAGGATGGACTCAGTATGCGCAGCCGGTAACTTTTTATGTGAGAGTTACAAGGAACAATACGACGCACGCGATGGAAGCGCACGCTTACTCCGACGCGGCATGTACTGTTGACCTGAGAATCGACGACCTATATTTCTTCAACGAGTATGAAGGGGAGAACTTTGATCTAAGTATGATAAAGTTCGTCGCAGAAATCAACGGAGTGCCGACCGGTACTGAAAACCCGGACTCCGCGCTGATAGTTAAGAAAGGCGATATTGTCACATACACGATCAGGATAACAAATACCGGGAACAGCACAGCGGTGATTGACGAAGTAACTGACGTCATACCCTCCGGACTTGAGTTCCTTCCCGACAGGAATGCCGGTTGGGATTATGATGCCGGCAGTCAGGGTGCGGGGACGGCCGTACGAGTTTTAGCAGAAGGTATCGAGCTTGAGCCTGAGGAAACCATTGAGTTCACAATTATTCTAAGAGTGGCTCAAAGCGCGGCGTCGGGAAAGACTCTGACGAACATCGCGGAAGCTAAAGGGTACAGTAAAAGCCAGCATTCAAGGAAAGATTTGAAAGATAACGCCGATGTGAAGGTCGAGCCCGATCCTCCTCCGTATGAGCCTCCAGTGATAGATGACGACGATGACGACGATGGCAAAAAGCCTCCTGTTATCACCGAAGAAGAGGACGAAGAAGAAGACGACGATGACGATGACGACGACAATGGCGGCAAAAAGCCTCCAATAGTCGATGAAGAAGACGAAGACGGTGACGAGGAAGATGGCGGCAGAAGGCGTCCGAACATAGTGTTCCCGGATGACGAAGGCCCCGAAAACTACCCCGAAGTAGACTTCACAAAGCGCCAGCGCAATCCTGACGTTCCCGGCGGCGACGTCCGCGACGCTCCGCCTGTCCCGAACAATCCCGGCAACAGGCTGACCCCTCAGTACAACGATGACGGCGATCTGATCTTCATAGAGTTCGACGACGAAGACGTTCCTCTTGGCGCGTGGACCTGGGATGATGGTGACGGTTGGACATTCGAGGACTTCGAAGTACCTCTCGGAGGATGGGAGGAACTGCCGACGACAGGCTACTTCAACCCGATGGTATGGCTGATGCCGCTCGGTTTGGCGATCTTCGGTTTGGGAGTTGTCATGTCGATAAGGCTTTACGACAGATCAAAGAGGATGAGAAGGGTGCTGTCCGGGCGCAGAAAATAGGAAACACATTAACTGACAGCGGTACAAGTGACTTAAGCAGGCTCAGGCGAATGCGTCTGAGCCTGTTTGGTTATATTAATAGCAACTGTTCCGGCAATCCGTTCAGGGGGTACCGGAACAGTTGCTGTTTCTTTTAAATTTCCTTGCAAATAGCTCAAAAAATCGCAAAAAAACTCTTGACCTTCAAGTAACTCGAACCCTTATAATGCAGATATATAACTCTGAGAGGGGAGAGAAAATAGGTATGAGTAGTTAATACAAGCTATAAAAGATACATACAAGAGCTAAGAACAAAAAGAGGAGTAACAGATATGAATAAAAATGAAAAAAGATTGTCAAAAGGTACATTGTCGATAATACTGGTTATAGTATTACTTGCATCGTTTGTACCGCTGTATTCAGTGTTTGCAGCGGTTCCGGGTACAGGCGTCGTCCCTGTCAACAGCGACGGGAACAACTACTTCCTGATCGAAACTAAAGATATGACAACTGCAGCACCGGGTTCGCTTGCTGACGGGCAGGTGTGGACGAACAAGGACGTCGTGAAAAAAGGCAGCGAGGCGTTTACGATAACCTACTCCGCATGGGGGCGCCCGTACAACGGCGAGCATCTGCTTAAAGAGGGAACCGGCGTCAGGTTTGAAGACATCATCGGCGCGCAGTTCGAGGTAGTCGGCTCGCCGGCAGAGCTGAGCATCGAAGGCAGCAAAGTCACATACACGTTTGACGCATCAGAGATAGACAAGGCCTCGCCCGCGACGTTCAGCTTCGATGTGACGCTGAAATCCGGATGGGCGACGGACGTTTGGTACCCCACTAATGAAGGCGCGACCGCGTATTTTACTCCGGTAAAGGAAAACGAGTTTTACTGGATGACCAAGGAAATACTCGAAGAGGTTTTCGAGATTACAGGATTTAGCTGGAACGATGGAAACTTGCTAAACACAATAACATTCAATGAAATAGAACTTGGGTTTGGTACGTTCACAATGGAGCGTGATAAAGCTATCGTACAGCTGCTTAACGGCGCTCGTATTGTTCCAGCCGCCAGGTTATCTAAGCCGGGCGATGTGGAGGCCCCCGCGGGGAAATGGAGTTATTATGTATCCGCAACTATCAGACCCGGAGCGATAAAAGACTATTTCTTCTGGTTCATGCTTCCGAACGGAGACCTCTACGAGTTCGAGGCCGACGTCAACAATCCCGGAGGGAACGTCGGACGCGCAGGCAGATTATTTATCACTTATAAAGAGGCCACGCACAAGCGTACGTTCGTATGGGTGACCGGAGGCGACGAGGTCATGACTTCGCTGCTGAATACTGGAAAACTCAAAATCAACTACGACGAGAGCAAAGTGTACAAAGTAGAATACGACGCAAACGGCGGCGACACCGGCAGCGTGCCCGTAGATAACGAGCGCTATATCGCCGCAGCCGAGGCTGAAGTCAAGAGTGGAACGCCGACATGGAGAGGGCACACGTTCGTTAAATGGAACACGGAGCCCGGCGGCGGAGGAACAGACTATTACGCCGAAGATAATATCACCGGCATAACCGCCGATGTAACTCTTTACGCGCAATGGGAACCCCTGCCGGAATTCAACGTGATCTACGACGCGAACGGCGGAGAAAACGCG
>Ga0082212_10005895_pt1 | contig 16602 bp, 13 predicted proteins | sample TergutNt197P3_FD_71548 | JGI IMG/M metagenome (GOLD analysis project Ga0082212, IMG submission 71548) | Neocapritermes taracua P3 segment gut microbial communities from Petit-Saut dam, French Guiana - Nt197 P3 | ecosystem: Host-associated > Arthropoda: Insects > Digestive system > Gut ... | reverse complement strand
CATATGAGTGGGGAGGCCTTCGTCTACGTACAATTCGAACTCGATAGGTTTGCTGCCGATCCTCATCATGTTGAGCTGCGCCGTGTCGCTTATCAGGCTGGCAATCTCATATTTTGAGTAAACCAGCTCGAGCTTGCCCGCTTCTATCTTGGAGAGGTCTAGTATATCGTTTATAATACCCAGCAGCATGTCACCGGACGAGTATATTTTCAGGAGAGCTTCCTTTACCTTCTTATCGAGTGTTGTGTTTTGCAGTTGAATTTCCGTTATGCCTAAAATCGCGTTCATAGGCGTGCGAATCTCATGGCTGATGGTACTCAGAAACGCGCTCTTTGCTTTGTTGGCGGCTTCTTCCTGTTCAAGGGCCTCCTCAAGTTCGACCGTCCTTTCTTTGACGATATTGTCAAGGACGAGGTTTTGCTTTCTTTTTCTCAGCAGAGAGAACACTGTCAGGAACAGTCCGAAAAACAAAACGACCGCGATGACGATAAATAGGATCAGCCTCTGCTGCGCGATCTGCTTTGAGTAGTCGTAACCGCGGCTGGTCCAGTCGTCTGAAATCACGCCCGTATTCACATAAAACTGCGCCCTGTTGATTATCGAACACAATTCCGTTTCGTCTTTGTTGAACCCGAAATTCGATTCCATAGGCGCGCTGAAGCGGACGTTTATCTTAAAACCGGGTTTCTCCCGGTAATTCTGCTGCATCAGCATGAGGTAGTTGGAACCCATAAGCAGTTCGATATCGCCGTTTTCCAGCGCGTCCAGCACCCCGATCTGGTCTTTATACAGTATAAGGTTGTTGTTGTCGGCAAACCACTCGTTGTACTTATCCTCAAACGCCGACGTCGCGACCGTCCCGACTTTTGCCCTGACGACCTGATAGCTGGCGAGGTTAGGGTAATCGATTTTCGATAAAAGCGCGTAGTACGCGGAAGCGTACGGCGCGCTCCATAAAAAGGAACCTTCGCGTTCGGTCGTGTACAGAAGCTGGGACACCAGCGACGCTTCTCCCGACCGCAGCATATCGAGTATATCGCCCCACGGGGTGTTTTCATCGTTGACAATATTGTACTTAATGCCCGTGAGATTACTTATTTCATTGAGAACGTCGACCGCTATGCCCTGAAACTCCTTTTCCGTTTTGTTATAAAAGCAGACGGGGTAATTATCCTGTTCGAGGGCGATATTTATACTGGCGCCCGTTGCCGCAAGGTTGTCCATATACGCTTTTTCGTCGTCGGTGAACGACTTGCTGAGTTTATAGTTGGCGTATTCGTAGTTGCCTTGCCTATAGAAATCGAACAGCACGTCGATACCGCCGGCGGACAAATACTTGTTGACGACGTCGATTATGGGTTTCAGTTCCGGATTCGCTGTGGTGAGTGAAACGGATGTGTATACAAGCGGGAAAAACTCCTTTGAGTTGATGTCGCCGTACTCGTCAAATAACGGGGCGATGACGCCCTCGGTAAAAAATACGTCGATCTCCCGGGATTCAAGTTTTTCTGCCGCCTCCTCGAAACTTTCGACTACGACGACGTCAAAATTGAGTTCGGGATAATAGACCATTACATGCTCCAGGTCGATAGTATTTGCGAGCGACCCGACTTTAAGCCCTTCGATATCTTTTTCGTTTCGCAGTTCGTGCTGCCCGGCCGGTGTGAATATCCTCAGCGAGCGTTCCGCTATCGGGTATGTCATGTGGTACTGCAGCATACGCTCCGGCGTCGGGGTAAGGTCGCCTGTGAAATCTATCTTTGCCTCGTCGATGCCGTTTTTCAGAGTCTCCCAATCGTAAAGATCCAACCTGAACTCTATATCAAAAAACTCTGACAGAAACGCGCAAAACTTTGCGGCGAAACCGGCATAATCCCCGCCTGGCTGCCGGAACGCTTCGGTTTCGTGCATTTGACCGTAGGAAAAGTGATCATACGTATTTTTCAACGCTTCTATGTCTGCTATTTCCTGCGCGGTAACTTCCGGAATCTGCCGGTAAGTCGTTATGCTTCTGATATCAGGCGTATCATTTTGCTCCTTTTTACAACCCGCGGCTGAGAAGATCATGACTAAAAGGACTAAAACGGAAATCAAACGTTTCATATCAACACCTCTGTAAACATGATAATATCATATCATAAAAAAATTATAAAGACTTATGATAAAAACTTCTTTCGTTTTTGTATTATCATGTGGTATAATCCATGAAACGATTAAAAAAATGATGAAAATGTTGAATAATTCGCTTAAATATAGTAAATTATTCAACAAATAGCGAAAAACACAAAACTATCAATGGAGGCGGCAAAATGAAAAATCTCAAGGTATCGATGAAGCTTATAGTCAGTTTTCTCATCGTTGCGGTGTTAACTATCGTCGTCGGCGTCGTCGGTATTGTCGGTATGCTGCAGATCGACAAAGCGGATACGGAGATGTATGAAATGCAGACCGCGCCTATGCCCTCTATGGCGAAGATACTTGAAGCTATGCAGAAGATGAGGGTCAATGTGAGGGAGTATATGATCGCCTCATTCACAGACGACGACGCTAAACTTGAGAGGACCCGCGTGGCCATAGAAGAAGAAAAAAAGACCATGGAGGATAACTTCGATATCTATTACAAGTCGATCCTTACCAGGGAGGCAGGTGATAAGTTTAACGAAGCGAGGGATCTATATTACAAGGAGTATGTTCCGTTTCTCCAAAAATGCTATGATTTGGCAAATGTGAACAATACAGATCAGATACTCGTTGAGTTCAACATTATTTCACCGGTGATCGATAAGATCGTCGGCAATTTCGACGATTGCCTTAATATGAAAACTACCAAGGCGAAGGAGACGGCTGACAATAATTCAGTGAGCGCGAGAAGGCTGCTTATCATAATAATCGTCGTGCTGGTCGTTGTTATCGTTATCGCGCTTATACTGGCGTTTTATATATCAGGCCTCATCAGCAAACCTATCTCAGCGCTGTCGGAATTCATGAAAAAGGCGAGCAGTACGGGTGACATAATACTCACTCAGGAAGAAGAAGCGGTCGTCGGCAAGTATCAGGAAGACAGGGACGAGATCGGGCAGCTGGTCAAAGCGGCGTCCGGGTTCATCAGCCGCATTGCGTATATAAGCGGCGAACTTGAGACTATTGCAAACGGCGACCTGACGTCCGACGTTCAATTATTGTCCGACGCGGATGTGATGGGGAGCTCGATGCAGAAAATGGTCGACAACCTCAATAACATGTTCAGCGGGATAAACACGGCGACCGGGCAGGTCTCAAGCGGTTCTAAACAGGTCGCGGACGGGGCGCAGTCGCTGGCGCAGGGGTCGACGCAGCAGGCTGCGTCGGTGCAGGAACTATCTTCGTCGATCGGAGAAGTGGCGCAAAAGACAAAAGAGAACGCGCAGCTCGCTTCAAACGCCGCCGATCTCGCGAACACTATTAAGGACAACGCGGAAAAAGGCAGCCATCAGATGGACGAGATGATGACTGCCGTCAAGGATATCAATCAGGCCAGCCAGAATATCAGCAAGGTCATCAAAGTCATCGACGATATCGCGTTTCAGACAAATATCCTGGCTCTCAACGCGGCCGTTGAAGCAGCGCGCGCCGGGCAGCACGGCAAGGGGTTTGCCGTGGTCGCCGAGGAGGTGCGCAACCTCGCGTCCAAGAGCGCGGAAGCCGCAAAGGAAACAGGATCGATGATCGAAAACTCGATGGAGAAAGCCGAACTGGGCGCCCGCATAGCAGGGGAGACCGCCGAGAGCCTCACGGAGATAGTGTCCGGTATCAGCGAGAGCAGCGAACTTGTAAGGGAGATAGCCAGAGCGTCCGAAGAGCAGTCGCTCAGCATAGGGCAGATAAACGTCGGGCTCGACCAGGTGGCGCAGGTCGTCCAGCAGAACAGCGCGACGGCGGAGGAAAGCGCCGCGGCGTCAGAGGAGATGAGCAGCCAGTCGTCCCTGCTGCAGGAACTCATTTCCCAGTTCAGGACGAAAAACAGCGGTTCCGGATACAGTCTGCCGCCGGCGTCAGGCTCGCCGTCAAGGCACGCCGCCCCGCCGCCCAAAAGCGATTACGCATACTCCGGCGGAAACGATAATTTCGGGAAATACTGATAATAATAAAGAAATAATAAGGCGGAATGCAGAAATCATTTCTGCATTCCGCCTTATTATTCTGATTTTGAGTTGCTTCAGTGGATACCAAGCTGGCGCTGCATGACGTCCGGGTTCATGGCGTTGTTCAATGCAGTCTCCGCTGTGATCTCGCCGTTTTTGAGGAGTTTCATGATGTACGCGTCCATACCTATCATGCCGTCCTGAGAAGAGGTCTGTATCACGTTGTCTATCTGATGGGTCTTGCCTTCGCGGATCAGGTTGCTTATCGCGTTGTTTATGCGCATTATCTCAAAAGCCGGGACTGACTCTCCGGTAACTTTCGGCATCAGCCTCTGCGACACGACCATCCTGAGTACCATCGAAACCTGGACGCGTATCTGCTGCTGCTGTTCCGGAGGAAATATGTCGATGATCCTGTCGATAGTGTTTGCCGCGCCGACGGTGTGCAGCGTCGATATGACCAGATGGCCTGTTTCAGCGGCGGTGATCGCGGTCCTTATCGTCTCGTTGTCGCGCATTTCGCCGAGCAATATGATGTCCGGAGCCTGCCGGAGGCTGGCGCGCAGCGCTATCATATACGAGTCGGTATCTGTTGATATCTCGCGCTGGCTGACAAGGCTCAGGTTATCGCGGTGCAGGTATTCTATGGGGTCTTCCAATGTGATTATATGCGAAGTCCGCGATTTGTTGATCGCGTCGATAATGCAGGCCAGAGTCGTTGATTTGCCGCCGCCGGCGGGCCCTGTGACAAGGACGAGTCCGGTTTTCTCCGACGCAGCTCTCATCACTTCGTCAGGTATGAGCATATCATGGTGATCCGGGATGCTGAACAGCACGACCCTGATTATTGCGGCCATCGTGCTTCGCTGCCGGTATGTGTTGACCCTGAATCGCGCGAGACCGGGTACTGTGACCGGAAAATCGTCGTCACCGGACTCCAGATATTTTGTCATCGGCCTTTGCGCCATCTCATACAGGCTGGTGATAAGTTCTTTTGTGTCATTCGGATAGAGGTTTTCACCTTCCTGCCGTATGATCACGCCGTTTTTCTTAAATGTCACGTGGCGGCCGGCGCCGATAAAGATATCTGACGCGCCGCTTTCCACAGCAAGTTTAAGCCAATCACTAATCATTTTATATTCCCCCGACGACAGTCAGTATTGGTGCCAGCAAGGCACAGACTATGCTTGATCCTATTCGCCGTCCTCGATTTCAAACGGGAAGAGATCCGACCCGCCGGAATCATCGTCGATCTCGATATCATCCCACAACTGAGAGCCGGTATCCCACATCGGCGCCGTCATGTCCCACATCGGGGAGTCCCAGTCGTCGAACCCCGTAAAGACGTTCAGGTATTCGTCCATCACCCAGTCTCCGGTGTCCTGCATACGCCAGGTCAGGATATCATATGAGTCGTATGACCTTGCCAGCCTGACGAATAATTCTTTGTCGTCAGACACCGGGCAGGAGTAGTAAAAAACAGTCGCGCCCAGCGCCATATCATAATCGCTCTCGATATCCACGCCCAGGAGGGATTCCGGTTTTATGCCAATTTCAGTTTTCAGAAGTTCGTCGAGGACGCGCTCCGCAAGTTCGTCAGCCCCGTAGTATCCTATAACAAAACGCGATTCGGATTCTACCAGCACTTTATCGTTCCCCGCGACAACAAATGTTATGAGTGAAAAAACTGTCAGGCACAGTACTGAGAAAACAAGTATGATCGACGCGCTGCCGACGCCTACGCCTCCTTTGTTCATCCACTTTCCTCCTATTGGCTTCGCGCCATCACCGTAAACGAAATGAGTTTCTCGCCGGTGATTTTCGCGACTGTCAGGTTTCCTTCCAGTAAAGCGGGGATCTGCGCCGGATCATCGCATGTCAGCGACAGCCTGTAGCTGGCTGATCTTTCCCCGCAGACTCTCCACTGATCGTTGTAATATACGACTGCGGCAGGCTTTCCGCCGATCCTGTCGGTTTCTCCGGCCATCAACTCGGCGACCTTGGAAACGTCTCCGCCGGTGGCTTTGAAACTCTCCGCGCCGCTTTCCGCCGCCAGCAGCGCGTTACTCAGGTCCCTTGAGTTATTCACGGTGAAATAAGAGTCTGCCAGTATGCGCACACAAGCGGCCGCGCAAAGCGCGAACACCGCTATGACGATGAGCTGCTCTATAAGGAAGAGGGTCGATCTGGAACGGCTGTTCATCACTGCGCACCCCCTTCAATGATGACCGAGTAGGGGTTGAGCGCGCTGTGCGCCCCTCTGGGGGATATAAGCAGGCTGTTTCCGCCGGAGGACACTCTGATGAGTCCGTACCCGGGCTCTTCCAGCGTCAGGCCGTCGATCTCAATTATCTGCGAGCCGTCTTCGGGCAGAAAGTCGAGCCCGACCTCGCTGAAAAGCTCCCGTATCCAGCCGTCATAGTAATATACGCGCGTCGTATAAGTCACGCCGGAGAACTCTTCGTCAAAACAAAGGGCGGGAATTCCGCTGAAATCCCCCACATGGATATCTCCCGCGCTGTCGTTGTTTTTCACTTTTGTCCAGATATATGAGAGCCCTGTGCGGTCGTCATACCCCTCGCGCGACAAGTCGGTCATCTTTTTATACATTTCGGCGCTCAGCATAAGTACCAGAAGTACTGATATGGCAAAAACGCAGAAAATTATCAGGACGAAAATAGTGTCTATTCTGCTGTTACCGCGTGCTGATTTTATCATAGTTCAATCACCATAATATCAGGCATAATGTTTGATGCGAATATCGCGTAATGTACGACATATCTTGTCTTGTCTATGTGTATCCCGTAATTCTCCTCAAGATATGCCACATTCTCCGGGTAACTTCCCTCCACCGCGTAACACTTTGCGACCGCGCGCCGAACGCTGTCCTCGAGTATCTTCAGCCCCTCGGACTTGCTCGACATAGCCGTCTGCTGAAGCCCGTAGACGATTATCAGCATAACGACGACGGTAAAGATCACCGGGAGCAGGGCGGACCGGAGAAAATCAAACACGCCTTTTCTGTAAATATTTTTTCTTTTCATATGCGTGAAAGTCCATTCTGTTAATAGTATTTTTCAGGCAGAAAACATTTTAGCCAAAACCTACGACGCAGGATGAAGCGTAATTTCACGCTTTATCCTATCGAGGTCATAATACCCATCAGGGGCAGCATAACAGAAAGCAATATGACGCCCACGACGCCCGATGAGATGATAACAAGAGTAGGTTCGATCCTTCCGACTATACGGTTGATACTGTCCTGAACGTCGAGGTCGCTTCTGCGGGCGATTTCCGCCATTGCTTCGTCGGCTTTACCGCTGCGGCTGCCGATCGACAGCATCTTTCCGTCCTGCAAAGACAGTATCTCCGCGCCGCACAACGCTTCTGTCAGCGTGTGGCCGGTCTCGAGAAGTTCGTTGCATTTCACATGTTTTCTGTCGACGGCCTTTGAACCTCCGCTGACGGCGGCGGCAATGTCTATCGATTCGGCTGTGTCAAGCCCGCTGGCCATCGCGAGCCGCATTGCAAAGACGAAGCGGGACGTCGCGATCTTGGCGAATATGCCGCGGTTGCCGAAGCTGTTGGAGAAAGCGCGCGAAAGGCCCTTGCGAAACACCGGGACAGCGTACATGAGTATCGCTATAATGAAAATGGCGCCAATGATCGCCGCGATAACGATGGCGGCGTCGCCAAGCCACTGGCCGAAATTCATAAGGCTTGTGGCAAGGGAGGACATCTGCGTGCCCATGCGGCTGAAAACGTCGTTGAATATCGGCAGGACCTGCACGATCAGAATAAGCACGACGACGATCATCAGCACAAGCAGGATAGCCGGGTAAAGCACTGAGTTTTTGATAGTCAGCGCAAGTCGGACCTGACGGTCATAGTATTCGGACAGCGCTTTCAGGGTCTCGACGACGCGTCCTGTTTTTTCACCGATCTCAACCATGTGTACCATGTACCGCGGAAAAACAGCCGCGCTCTTCAGCGCAGCCGCAAACGATTCACCCAATCCGAGCGCGTCGATCAGGCTTTGCATAACAGCCTTGCCGTCTTTACTCGCTTCGTCGTCCTGCATGATCTGAACGCTGTCGCTGACAGTCAGCCCCGCGTCCAGCAGCATTGCAAGTTCCGCGCACATCATGGATAAATATGTGTTTGATAAAGCCTTTTTACTCACGTCCCAATCCCTCCCATAGTTTATCGGAAACAGTATACACATTTTGATTTCGCATTGCAAGATTTTTTTTGCAAAGAAATCCGGGCTGCTGTACGTTGACAGAAGCCCGGAACTATAAGTATATGAAGTTGGAAATTACACTTTAGTACATGAACCGCGCTGTGTAGTGTGACCCGTCGCCGATGTATTGCATGACCGACGCGCTCTGGTTGCCGCTGGAGGCGAATGTGGGATCCATAAGCTTCCACTCTTTGCCGTCGAAGTAGATAGCGTTGTTCACCCAGCCGGTAGCTTCGGAGTAAACGTTTATCCAGGCGTGGTATACGTCGCCGGCATAGCCGACTATCAGTTTTGTCGGGATGTCCTGACTGCGGAGCATTGCGGCCATGACCGCCGCGTAGTCAAAGCATATGCCTTTTTTCAGCGACAGGATCTGGTCCACATTAGGAAGATAACCGGTCGGGACAGTAGCTGCCTTTTCCTTATCGTAAGTAAAGTTCGTTACGACAAAGTTGTATACTGCGGCGACCTTGCCATAGAAATCCGTGACGCCGGATACCAGTTCGGCTGCCTTCGTGACCACCTGGCTGTTTGCGTTGAAGTTCACGTACTGGTTCGGGCGGAGAAACGGTTCAAACTCGTTAGTCAGCGTTACACTGATCGTAGCGGTATGGGAAGTCGCGTACCTGGTGCCTTCGATCTGCTCGTATATACCGATCGTGTAGCTGCCGCTGCCGTCGGAAAGCGGGAAAACTTCATACTCGCCTTTTCCGTTGAGCGTGTACTGGTATTTTACTTTGCTCGGCCCTTCGATTATTACGCGCAGCTGCTTTGTCGTGTTCACAAGGTATTTGATCATGACATAACCTTGAGCGGCGTTGCTGTAATCGATTTCGGCCTTCTGGTTTTTGTTGACGCTTGTCCCCGGGTGGGCAGGGGTCCTGACCGTGTTCATTGCGGGGGCCGCCGTCAGCGGCACCATCTCCGCGGCCAGCTGGATCAGTTCGCCGTCGCTGTCTGAAAATATCGCGTCTTCGGGGTTGTGGATTTCCACAGTCTCGGTTTTGGCACACCCTGCACACATTCCGACCACAAGTATTATCGCAACTGTCAGGGCTACAAGTCTCAATTTGTTATTCATAGCGCACCTCCTGAGAGCGGGGCCGGTCTGCAGCCGGCCTGATTTGTATGTTATCATATTTTTTTGCGGATGGCAATATCATTAATCGAAGTTTTACACATATGATACAATGTTAACGTTATTATCGCGGTAGAATACAGGCTACAAGCCTTCACAAACCATTATACTGGGCAATGTTACAAAAGTGTCACATAATGCACATCTCCTTGTGATTATTCTCTCGCCGTTACTGCGTCGCGGGCGTCGCGGCGTTCGGGTTTTGCCGTTTTCTTTTCTTTATATGGGTAAATATAGCAGGGGTGCGTCACGATAGTGTCACAAAACTAGAAAAACGATAAGAAAAATGTAGAAAAGTGTGACAAATTAGCATTGCGCCTCACCCCGTTGCGAGCATCCGGTCCAGGCTCTTCCGCGCGGCGGCTATCTCGCCGGCGCCGGGAGTCACTTCAAACACGTTATGCTCGAGTGAGTTAAGGACGTCGTGAAGGGTCACTTTCTTCATATCCGCGCACACGAAGCCGCTTTTCAGCGGGAAGAAACGCTTTTCAGGGGCGAGGGAGGACAAACGCCCGGCGACTTCGATTTCCGTACCGATGATGAACTCCGTGTCGGGGGAGCCGATCGCGTGCTCTATTATCCCGGCGGTGCTTCCAATGTAATCAGCGTATCGTAAGACTTCTTTCCGGCATTCGGGGTGAACAAGCAGTTTGGCTTGCGGATGCTCCGCCTTGGCTGTCAACGCGTCATTTTCCGATACGCAGTCGTGGACAGGGCAGCAGCCGTCGAACAGGATCATATCCTTCTCCGGAACTTTAGACGCGACAAAAGCGCCAAGGTTCCGGTCCGGAACGAAAATTATCCGGGATTCAGGCAGGGAGCGCACGATCTGAACGGCGGACGAAGAAGTGCAGCAGACGTCGCATACTGCCTTGACGGCGGCGGAGGAGTTGACATAGCACACGACCGCCGCGTCCGGGTACCGGGATCGCAGCTCCCCGACGTCGCCCGGCGTGACCATGTCCGCCATCGCGCAGCCGGCGCCGGGAGATGGCAGCAGCACGGTTTTATCCGGGTTTAGTATCTTCGCGGTCTCCGCCATGAACCGCACGCCGCAGACGACGAGCGTTTCTTCTTCCGCCCGGCCGGCAAGCCTTGCCATCTCAAAGGAGTCGCAGACATGGCAGGCGACCTCCTGAACTTCCCGCGTCTGGTAATAATGAGCCAGTATCAGCGCGTTTCTCTCTTTTTTCAACATTAGTATTTTATTCTGTAACTTGTTCATACCAATCCCGTCCGTCCCATACGTCCGCGAAAACCGGACGCTGTACAACTTATCATTTTACATTTTACATTCTGCATTCTGCATTCTGCATTCAACATTCTGCATTCTGCATTCTGCATTCTGCATTCTGCATTCTGCATTCAACATTCTGCATTCAACATTCTGCATTCTGCATTCTGCATTCTGCATTCAACATTCTGCATTCCTCGTTCCTCATTCCTCGTTCCTCATTCCTCATTCCTCATTCCTCATTCCTCATTCCTAACTCCTAATTCCTAACTCCTCACTAGACTATCGTTCCGCCTCCGATCACGACGTCGCCGTCGTAGAACACCGCGGCCTGGCCCCTTGTTACAGCCCTTTGCGGCGTATCGAAATCGATCCTTATCGAATCGCCGCCTGTCTGGCGCACAATGGCCGGTTGCTCAGGCTGCCTGTAGCGTATTTTTACGCGCGCCCTGAGAGGCGAGTCGAGACTGCCGACAGATATCAGGTTGATATCCCTGATGCGCAGCGTCTTTGAGTAAAGCAAATCGTTTGCGCCGACGACGACGGTATCGTCCTCCGGCCGGATGCCCAGCACATAAACGGGGTTCGGCATCGCCAGGCCCAGACCCTTACGCTGCCCGACCGTGTAATATATCACACCCTTGTTTTCGCCCAGATCTTTACCTTCGGGATCGATAAAGCGCCCTCTGCGCGCGGGTTCTCCGGTGTACTCTTCTATAAATTTCGCGTGATTGCCGTCCGGGACAAAGCAAATATCCTGACTCTCTTTTCTGTTTGCCGCATCCAGCCCGGCTTCGAGCGACAATCCGCGCACCTGCGCTTTCGTAAGCCCGCCCAGCGGGAATTTGATATGTGAAAGCTGATGCTGTGAGAGTCCGTAAAGCACATAACTCTGATCTTTCACCGGGTCGGCGCCTTTTTTCAGCAAAAAACGGCCGGATGCGTCGCGCGCTATCTGCGCATAGTGTCCCGTAACGATGAAATCTTTCCCCAGTTCGTGTGTTTTTTCCAGCAGAGCCCCGAACTTTATATGCTTGTTGCATTCGACGCAAGGGTTTGGAGTCCTGCCTTCCCGGTATGCGTCTGCAAACCGGTCGATTACGCGCGTCCTGAAACTGTCGGTAAAATCGAAGATATAATATGGTATGCCAAGCCTCGCTGCGGCGGCGGACGCGTCCTCTTCGCCTTCGCTGCCGCAGGGATACAGCTTCATAGTCGCGCCAATGCAGTCCAGGCCGGAGCGCAGGGCGAGCATAGCCGCGACGGCGCTGTCGACGCCTCCGCTCATAGCGGCGACCGCGCTGTTTCCGGCATTTATTGTTTGTGATTTCATAGTTTCCATGATATGATGAACTTACTTATACATGTTGTCGCAATTCACGGCTGCCCGTGAGTTGTTACGACATATTACTTAAACAGTGTTCGTGAGGCCTTTTTCAGGGTTTGGACGAAATACTCCGCCTCGTCTGCCGTGCTGTAACGTGAAAAACTGATCCGCAGCGCGCCGTCGATGACCTCGTTTTTCAGGCGCATAGCTTCCAGGACTCTGCTTCGCGCCCCCTTTTTGCACGCCGCGCTTCTGGATACGTATATCCCTTCGCCCTCGAGAAAAGTCATAAGTACTTCGCTTTTGTAGCCGGGGAGCGAAAGACTGAGTATATACGGGGAATCTCCCGGCCCGATGGTCACGGCTTCCGGGAGTTCCTCTGCGAGGCGCGCTGTCGTAAAGTCCCTGAGCCTGCGCGCCGCCGCCGCCTTGTCATCCAACTCGGACCTGCCGAGCCTGACAGCCTCGCCGAAACCCGCGATGGCGGGAAGCGCCTGCGTTCCGGAACGCTTTTCGCGTTCCTGACCACCGCCAAGTACAAACGGAGGCAGCTTTACACCGCGCTTTATGTACAGCGCGCCGACGCCCTTCGGGCCGTGCAGTTTGTGTGCGCTGACGGTAACGAGATCCGCTCCGAGTTCTTTTACTGTAAACGGGATTTTACAGAGCCCCTGTACGGCGTCGGTATGCAGTATCGTTCCCAGCTTACGCTTTCTGATCTCCTTCGCATACTCTCCCAGCGGGTTTACGGCGCCAGTCTCGTTATTGACAAGCATGAGCGAAGCAAACACTGTGTCGTCGCGCAGGGCGGCGGCGAAAGCCTCCGGAGGAATCCTGCCGTCGCTGCCGGGTTTAAGAAATGTTACTTCCCAGCCCTTCGCCTCAAGCCGTCGGGACGGTTGTATAACAGCGTCGTGCTCGATGACCGAAGTTATGATATGCCTGCCGCCGCGCGACTGCATTTCCGCGGCGCACAGGACGGCCCAATTGTCCGATTCTGTTCCGCCGGACGTAAAATATATCTCGTCCGGGGCGGCGCCAAGCGCGCCGGCAACGCTGGACCGGGCAATCTCCAAAACCGCTGCCGCCGAGCGGCCGGCCGTATGGGATGAAGACGGGTTGCCGTATTCTTCCCGCATCACGCGAAGCGCCGCTCCGGCAGCGCCGGAGCGCACCCGTGTCGTTGCCGCATTGTCAAAATATACGTTCATACTGATGATATTACATCAGAAAACAGGGAATTACAACATGAAGTTTTATACGGTAACGCTCGGGTGCAAGGTCAACCAATACGAGACACAGGCTATCGCGAACATCCTTGTTTCGCGAGGGCATGAGCAGACGGGCAAACAGGAAGAAAGCGACGTGTGTCTTGTAAATACTTGCGCCGTCACCGCTGAGAGCGCCAGAAAATCGAGACAGGCGGTGCGCCGCGTGAAGAAAGCGGCGCCGGGCGCGCTGACGGCGGTCTGCGGGTGCCTTTCGCAACTGGAGCCCGCCGCGGCGGCGGAACTGGGCGCAGACCTCGTCGGGGGGAGCGGCGACAGGTACGGGTTTGCGCTGGAGGTCGAGAGGCTTTTTGAAGAAAAGCAGCCCGGGGTATCAGGCGGCGGGAACGCGCGGACAAGCGCCGCGGCAAAAGTCATTGTAGACGATCCGGAGAAGAGAGTTCTTTTTGAGGAAACGCCGCCGGGCGCGGCGCGGCAAATCGAGACAGGAGAGGCAGCCAGCCGGCATGGACGTACACGGGCTCTGCTGAAAATACAGGACGGCTGCGACAACCGCTGCGCGTACTGTGTGATCCCGAACGCGCGCGGGCAGGCGCGTTCACTGCCCCCGGAGCGGGCGGCGGAACACGCGCGCATACTTGCGAAGCAGGGATTTCGTGAAATCGTGATCACGGGCATAGAAATATCGTCTTACGGCGCCGGCCTGGCCGGGAATACGTCGCTGACAGATGTTGTGCGTAGAATCAGCGCCGCTGCGCCCGGAGCCCGGTTGAGACTGGGTTCGCTCGACCCGCGTATCATGACGGGGGAGTTTTGCCGCGAGTTGAGCGGGTTTGAGAACTTATGCGATCATTTTCATCTGTCATTGCAAAGCGGCTGCGATGACACTCTGATCCGGATGGGGCGCGGATATGGCACAGACAAGGTCACAGAGGCCGCGTCGTCGCTGCGGGGACTTTTCCCGGACTGCGGGATAACGGCGGACCTCATCGTTGGCTTTCCCGGCGAGACGGAAGATGAGTTTGAACGTACGCTGGGGTTTATCAGGTCTGTTTCGTTTTCGGACATGCACATTTTTCCCTTTTCCGCCCGGCCGGGTACGCGCGCAGCCTCTATGCCCGGACAGATCGAAAAAAAGGTCATAAGCGAAAGGGCGCGGGCCGCCGCCGCCGTCGCCGCGGATATGGCGGGCGGGTTCAGGCGCGGTATGATCGGTAAAACAGCCGAAGTTTTGTTCGAGCGCGAGCGCGGGGGATACTGGACAGGGCATAGCGGCAGTTACGTCGAGGTCGCCGCCGAGAGCGGGGGTTCAAAAAACGCGGTGGGCAGGCTGCTGATAACGCGCGCAGAAGACGGACGCGTATGGGGGAGGCCATTGGGGAACAGCCGCCATCCCGCCTACCCGTGAGCTGTAACACAACGGTCCGGGGAAGATTTTTTTTGCTTCAGAGAAGGTTGCGGAGGAATCAGGCATATGCTATAATAAAAATTCCGGAGTTCAATGAGAAAATCAAATTAGGGGGTACTTTTATCAATGCCAAGGATCATGACTGCTGCACAGGCTGTGAAAACATACATTAAAAGCGGCGATTGCGTTGCGTTCAGCGGCTTTGTCGGAGCGGCGCACGCCGAGGAGATTTCAAAAACGATCCAGGAGGAATTTCTGGAGAGCGGACGCCCCAGAGACCTGACGCTCGTGTACGCGGCGGGGCAGGGGGACGGCAGCGCCAGGGGACTCAACCATTTGGGCGAAGAAGGGCTCGTTACAAAGATAATCGGCGGACACTGGGGGCTCGTCCCGAGGCTTCAGAAACTGGCTATAGAGAACAAAGCCAGCGCGTACAATCTGCCGCAGGGGGTGATATCACACCTCTACAGGGACATCGCCGCCGGGAAACCGGGAGTACTGACGCACGTTGGTTTGAAAACATTCGTCGACCCCCGTATCGACGGCGGAAAGCTGAACCAAAAAGCCGCGGAAACAGGGGATATAGTAGAACTTTTAAATATAGACGGCAAGGAAAAACTCTTATATAAGGCGTTCCCGATCAATGTCGCGGTCATACGCGCCACATATGCGGACACAAACGGCAACTGCACGTTCCATAGGGAAGGCGTGTTTGCCGACGCCGTCTCCATAGCGCAGGCGGCGAAAAACAGCGGGGGCCGCGTCATCGTACAAGTCGAGCAGGTGGTTGAGTACCCCACGCTGGACTCCCGGCTCGTAAGATTCCCGGGCATATATGCCGATGCAATAGTGATCTCAAAACCCGATAACCACATGCAGACATTCGGGAGTTACTATAATCCGGCCTACAGCGGCGAGATCCGTGTCCCTGTAAGTTCACTCGCGCATATCCCGCTTGATATGCGCAAGATCGTTGTGCGCAGAGCCGCGATGGAACTTGTCCCGAACGCGGCGGTAAACCTGGGCATAGGCATGCCGGAAGGCGTGTCGTCGATAGCCGTCGAGGAAGAACTGATGAGGATGAATCTGACCACCGAGGCCGGGACCAACGGGGGCATACCGGCAGGCGGTAAGGATTTTGGAGTTACCACAAACCCTGACTGCGTTCTTGAGCAATCAAGCCAGTTTGATTTCATCGACGGAGGCGGGCTCGATCTCGCATTCCTCGGGCTTGCGCAGATGGACAGCGCGGGCAATATCAACGTCAGTAAGTTCGGACCGAAAATAGCGGGATGCGGAGGGTTCATCAATATTACGCAAAACGCGAAAAAGGTGGTGTTCTGCGGAACTTTCACCGCCGGAGGGCTTGACATCCTCGTGAGCGGCGGGAAACTGAATATCAGGCAGGAGGGAAAGGTGAGGAAACTCGTCGAAAGCGTCGAGCATATCACGTTCAGCGCCGAATACGCGCGGGAAATCGCTCAGCCTGTCATATACATAACGGAGAGGGCGGTCTTTGAACTCCGTCCGGAGGGAGTCGTGCTGACAGAGATAGCCCCGGGAGTCGATCTGGAAAAAGATATATTGCAGCAGATGGACTTCAAACCGGTAATAGGCGATTATAAAATGATGGACAAACGCATATTTGAGGAGTCGGCGATGGGCCTCGGGTCTTACCACATAGCAATGGATCTGAAACAACTGTAACTTACAGCGTGTCTAATCAGTACCGGTGAGGAAGGCGTTTATTTTGTTCCGATAGCGGAGCATGGACGCGGAGCGGCGACCAGTGTGCGTCATGGATGTAAACTCTGGGCGCATCGGAAGCAAAAAAACGTCTTTCGAGCGCAAGGTACTGAACAGTTACCTTACAGCCACTTAGTTAAGTGTCCGCCGCAGGCG
>Ga0082212_10005894_pt1 | contig 16602 bp, 12 predicted proteins | sample TergutNt197P3_FD_71548 | JGI IMG/M metagenome (GOLD analysis project Ga0082212, IMG submission 71548) | Neocapritermes taracua P3 segment gut microbial communities from Petit-Saut dam, French Guiana - Nt197 P3 | ecosystem: Host-associated > Arthropoda: Insects > Digestive system > Gut ... | reverse complement strand
CTAACAGATTAAATGCAAAAATTTTAGGGAGGGGTACGTCGTGAAATTGCGAAGGCTGCTGTATTACGCGCCTGTTGTGATCGCTGTACTGCCCTTGCTGATTTTTGCGGGTTTCGAGTATTTTGCGGCAGGCAACAGGATGCTTGAGGAGCGTCAGTCCGATTTGCAGAAGTTCGCGTACACCGAGGGCAATGAACTGATCGACGCCAGAGACAGGCTGACGGCCCGCTTGTGGGACAACACCGAATCGGTCCTTACGGGCCAGACCGCCGTGAGCGGCGCCGGTGAAACGCTGACCGCCGCCGCCGTCAAGAGCGGGCGCGCGGCCAACGGCGCGTTTTACGTACACGGGATATACATCGTTGACCAGGCCGGGACGGTCTTGGCGTCGTCCGACAGCGAGGCCGTGGGCGGCATGTTGTCGGCCAGCCGTATTTTCCCGGATATGAAAGACAGCGCGGGGATTTTCACGTCCCCGCTTATTGACGAGGACATGTTCGGGATGCCCGGCATTTGGACGTCGCGGAAAATCGACGGCCAGAATTTGACGCTGGCCGCGTTTATATGCGCGGACGTCTTTGGCGACAGGCTTTCGAGACAGATATACGGCAGGCAGGAACAGGTGTTTTTGCTGGGCGGCGACGGGAGTACCGTGTGGACCAGGACGGACGGGAACGCCCCCGGCGCGCGGGCCTCGGGGGAAATAGGCCGGATCGCCGAGGATTACAGGGACAACAAGTGGTCAGGCTCGGGTTACGGGCGCGTAAATTCCGGCGCCGACAGCATTTACGGCTATTCCCGGATCGACGAGTTGGACAGCGTGGTGGTGGTGTCCCAGGGCGTCGCGTCGGTCTACGCTTTGAATATCGGTTTCCTGTTCAACACAGGGATCGCGGCCCTGCTGGCCGCCGTGCTGATCCTGGCGCTGGCGGTGCCGTTAGTCAGCCGTCATATGGCCGTGCCGGTCGCCAAACTGCGCGGCGCGATGCTGCTGGCGGCGTCGGGCGAGTTCGGCAAGCTGGAAGGTATGCCCAAAAACGAGATCGGCGAGTTGTCGGAAGTCTTTAACGGCATCGTGCAAAAAATGGACGCCGCGTTCGAGGAGTTAAATTCCGCCAACCACACCTTGCGCGGCGCCGAGGACAGTCTGCAAAAGAGCATGGAACGCGCCTCGGTCAGCGAGATGCGTTTTAAGTTCGCCTCCAATCTCTCCACCGTGGCCGTGTTTGAACTGACGCCGGCCACCGGCGAGTTCTTTTGCAGCGACAGCTGGGAGCGCATAACAACCTATCCGGGCATGGCCACCCTGCCGAGCGAGTATGTCATCCGCTATATCGTCCACACGGACGACCGCGGCAAACTGCTCAGATGGATGGCCGACAAGTCGCCGCTGTTTGACGAGGAAGTGCGGTTCCTGACTGTCGGCGGCACTTACAAATGGGTACATATCAGCATGTCCAGCCTGACCGACGAGGCGTCCGGGGCTGAGAAGATTCTCGGCGCGCTCACCGATATAAACGAGAGCGTGATCGCCAAGGAGAAAGCGGCCTACGCCGCGTACCACGACGCGCTCACCGACCTGCCCCGGCGCATCCTCTTCACGCAGGACATAGACGGGCGGCTCGATAAGGTCAACGGCAATATCTGGGGCGCGGTCTATCTGCTGGCGTTGAGCAATTTCAAGCAGATAAACGACATTTACGGCTTCGCCGTGGGCGACAGGGTTCTGAAAATGGTGGCCAATGAGCTGCACAAGAGTTTTTCGGACGACATGTATATCGCGCGCAGTTCGGGTAACAGCTTCCTGCTGTACGAGGAGTGCCCGCGCATATTCAGCTACGTGCAGGAGACGTGCGCCAAGATCAACAGCGTGTTCAGCAAGCCGTTCATGGTCGATGAAATCAAGATAGAAGTGCCGGTGTGCGTCGGCGCGGCCATGTACCCCGACCACGGCCACGCCGTCGAGGAACTGATCCGCAACGCGGACATCGCCATGCACGAGGCCCGCGCGCGCCAGCTTTCCGAGCGGTACGCCATATTCAACTCCGACATGCTGTATAAAGTCGAGCGCACTCACCAGATCATGGAGGTTCTGCGCAACTTCGAGGAGTCGCGGGCCATGTATATCCAGTATCAGCCCATCGTGCGCGCCTCGGACCGCTCGTGCCTGGGCTTCGAGGCGTTAGTCAGGATGGACACCAGCCCGATCGGCTTTATATCGCCGGTCGAGTTCGTGCCGCTTGCCGAACAGAGCAAGCTGATCATTCCCATCGGCACGGCTGTTTTGCGGGAGTCCTGCGTGCGCGCCAAGGAACTGCTTGACAGCGGCTATGACTTCGACCACATCTCGGTCAACGTGTCCAGCGTGCAGCTTGATGAGTCCGACTTCGTGAACACGGTGCTTCAAGTCTTGGAAGAGACCGGGCTGCCCAACGAGCGGTTGCAGATAGAGGTCACCGAGAGCATGATGATCGAGAACATCGACGACTCCATCAAGAAGTTAGACCGCCTGCGCAACTGCGGCGTGACGGTGGCGTTAGACGACTTCGGCACCGGATACTCCTCGATGAAGCACTTGCGCAATATCCCGTTGGACGTCATCAAGATCGACAAGCACTTCACGGACGAGTTGGAACAGGGGCTGTCCAAGGTGTTCGCGTTCACCATGATACAGCTGGCGCACGACTTGGGGCTGTCGGTGGTGGCCGAGGGCGTGGAGTCCGAACGCCAGTTTGCCATCCTGCGCGAACGCGGCTGCGACTATATACAGGGCTACTGCGTGAGCCGCCCTCTTTACTCGCACGACATAGAGCGTTTCTTAGACAGTTTACAAAACAGCAACATAGCGGCGGCAAACTAAACGCAAGCCACCGCCCGACCCAAATGGATAATTGTCAATTATCAATTGTCAATTGTCCATTGTTCTTATTGTCCGTTGTTTTTTTCGCCCAGCAGCTTGGTCACCTCGGTCAGGAACGTGTTCACGTCGGTGAATTGGCGGTAGACCGACGCGAAGCGGACGTAGGCCACCTCGTCCACCGTTCTCAGGCTGGCCATCACCAGGTCGCCGATCTTCACGGTTGGCACTTCGCGCTCGAGGGCGTTTAACAGTTTCTGCTCGATCTCGGACGCCATGCCCTCAAGCTGTCCTAACGACACGGCGCGCTTGTCGCACGCGCGCAGCATACTGCCCAGCAGTTTCTGGCGGCTGAACGACTGGCGCGAGCCGTCTTTTTTTACCACCATCAGCGGCAGGCTCTCTATGTTTTCGTATGTAGTGAAACGCTTCTGGCATTGCAGGCATTCGCGGCGGCGGCGTATGCTCTCGCCCTCGTCCGTGGGCCGTGAATCGACGACTTTGCTCTCACCAAATCCGCAAAACGGGCATTTCATTCGTTTTCATTCCTTTCGTTTTTTGCGATTGGATACATTATAACATATTCCCGCAAAAATTCATACTTGGAAAACCGCCGCATATGTGTTAATATTAGAAACAGGACAAAGATGGTTTGGGTGGAGTGATACATATGTCGTTCTGGGCGGCGTTGTTTTTGGGCTTGGTGCAGGGGGTGACCGAATTCCTGCCGGTGTCCAGTTCGGGGCATCTGGCCCTGTTCGGCCACTTTTTCAGTTTGCGGTACGACGAATCCGCCCATTTGCTGTTCGAGGTGCTGCTCCATTTCGCCACGCTGATCGCCGTCTGCGTATTCTACTGGCGCGACGTCAAGGCCATGGTCTTGGAAGTCCCTCGCGCGGTAAAAGACTTGGCCGCCGGGAAAGGCGCGCGCGGCGCGGGCCGGGGCAGACGCGGCACTCCCGCGCCCCGCAAACTGCTGTTCATGCTGATCGTGGGCACGCTCCCGTTAGCCGTGTTCGTGTTTTTCTCGGACGCGGTGGAGGAACTGGCGCGCCAGCCTATGGCAGTGGGCGTCGCGCTGTGCTGTACCGGCGTACTGCTGTGGCTCTCGTCCCGTCTGCCGCGCGGCAAAAAAGACGAGAGCAACGCCAACATGAAGGACGCGCTGACGGTCGGCCTGATGCAGGGCATAGCGATCATACCCGGGCTGTCCCGCTCGGGCATGACCATTTCCACCGGCGTTTTCAGGGGCTTTGACCGCAAGTTCGCGGTCCGCTTCTCGTTCCTGCTGTCCATACCCACCATTCTTGGGGCCACGGCGTTACAGGTGTACAAGGCAATCGGCTCGGGCGCGGACTGGTCGCTGATGCCGGTCTACCTCGGCGGTATGCTGGTAGCCGGGATCGCCGGGTATCTGTCGCTGTGCCTGCTCCGGCGGATCGCCGAACGCGGGTTTGCCAATTTCGCTTACTACTGCGTGATTATAGGCGCAACGGCCATTGTACTGAACTACTTCAACATCACGATCATGTAAAGGAATGTCCCGATGAGCAACACATCCGCGCGCTCAAAAAATACAAAGACAAAAAGCCGCCCCGCGCCCATAAGGCGCGAGGTGGGCGCGATGATTTGCGGCTTGCTGGCCGTTTTCTGCGCGCTGGGGCTTCTTGGCTCCGAAGGTTCGCTGCTGGCCTTTTTGGCCGTCGCGCCGGGGTATTTCATCGGCTTCGGCGTCTATTGCCTGCCGGTTTTCCTGCTGGCGGCGGCGTTTATGCTGCTGTTCCACAGGGGGCGGCCCGTGCGTCTGCGCATATGGAGTACCATGCTGGCCCCGCTGTGGATCGGCGGCATGGCCCACGTCTGGTTCTTTGAGCTGCCCGAGTGGAGCTTGGACATTTTCGGCGAACTGTGGCGGAACGGCGGCGCGCGCGACGGCGGCGGCCTGATCGGCGGCCTGATCGCCTGTGTTTTCCACACGCTTTTAGGCGGCGCGGGCGCGGCCATCATGTTTATCGCGGGGCTGATCGCCATTGCGGTGATGATGTTCAGGATCGACGTTGTGGGCATGGTGGACTATATCTCAAACCGTCAGCCGCCCGAATACCAGCCCCAGCCCGAACCGCCCAAGCCCGCCAGGCCGGTCAAATCCCCTCCCGCCGCCGTACCGGCGCGGGAGCGGCGCGCCAAAGACCCCATCATATCAGAGTTGGACAAGGCTTATAACGAGAAACGCTTCGACGGGGACGACGAACCGGTTCCCGCGCACGAACCCGTACCGCCCGCGCCCGTGCAGATACCCGCGCCGGTCAGGGACGCGCGCCCGGCGCCGGCGGACGGCTTGGAACCGTTCGGGGCGGTGGAGGTGCCTCCGGGCTTCACGCCCATGGAGGAGTACGGCGTCCCGGCGCGCGAGCCGCGTCCGGCGCGGAAACCGCGCTCGGTCCAAAGCCCGGCCCCGGCGCAGACGGCCCAAGGCTCTTACCGCTTCCCGCCCTACACGCTGCTGAACGCCAGCACGCCGGGCAACACGGGCGACGTCAGCGGCGAGACCCGGGCGGTCACGCTCAGGTTAGCCGAGGTGATCAACAGCTTCAAGATCGACGCATCGGCGGTCAACGTGGTGCGCGGGCCGTCGGTCACGCGCTACGAGTTCGAGTTGGCGCAAGGCATCAGCCTGAACAAGCTGACAGGCCGTTCGCGCGACATCGCGCTCAACTTGGGCGTGGACGGCGTGCGGATCGCGCCGGTGTCGGGCAAGGCGAACATCGTGGGCATAGAGGTGCCCAACCGCTTGGTCAACACCGTGTACATGCGCGACGTGTTAGACACGCGCGAATTCACCGCCGCCGCCTCCAAACTCACCTTCGCGCTGGGCAAGGACATCGGCGGCGAGGGCATCCTGCCCGACATATCGAAACTGACCCATCTGCTGGTGGCGGGCACCACAGGCTCGGGCAAATCGGTGTGCATCAACTCGCTGATCATCAGTTTACTGTACAAGGCCACGCCCGACGAGGTGAAACTGATCCTGATAGACCCCAAGATGGTCGAATTAGGCGTCTATAACGGCATCCCGCATCTGCTGGCCCCGGTGGTGACCGACCCCAAGAAGGCGTCGGGCGCGCTGCAATGGGCGGTGTACGAGATGGAGAAGCGTTACCGTATGCTCCAGGAGCGCGGCGTGCGCAACTTCTTCGAGTACAACGCCGCCGTCGCCAACGAACCGGGCGCGCTAAAACTGTCGCAGGTGGTGATCATTATCGACGAGCTGGCCGACCTCATGATGACGTCGGGCAAGGAGGTCGAGGAGTCGATCATACGCATCGCGCAGAAGGCGCGCGCCGCCGGTATGCACTTGGTTTTAGCCACACAGCGCCCGGACGCCAACGTGATAACCGGCCTGATGAAGAGCAACATCCCGTCGCGGATCGCGTTCGCGGTGTCGTCGGGCATAAACTCGCGCATTATCCTTGACGAGACGGGCGCGGAGGAACTGATTGGGCGCGGCGACATGCTGTTCGCGCCGTTAGGCGCGAAAATAAGCCGCGTGCAGGGGTGTCTGATCACCGAGCGCGAGGTCAAGGCCGTGGTGGATTTCATCAAGCAGAACTCCGACGAGAACTACTCCGACGAGGTGGTGGGCAGCATCGAGGGCGGCGGCGACGGGCCTTCGGTCAAGGGCGGCGGCGAACCGCAGGAGGACTGGGACCCCATCCTCAACGACGCCATGGACGTCATATTGGAAGTGGGACAAGCATCCACGTCGATGTTGCAGCGCAGATTAAAGTTAGGTTACGCCCGCGCGGCCCGCGTGGTTGACCAGTTGGAGGAGCGCGGACTGCTGGGGCCGTCCGAAGGCTCCAAGCCGCGCCAGATATTAGTATCATGGGAACAGTGGACAGAGATAAAGAATAAAAAAATGTAATTTTTTATTCTTTATCTCCGTCCGTCGAGTTTTGCGCTCCGGCGCAAAACATCGCGGCGTGTGGAATGTGTGGCGAGGGGTGAGGCGCGTGAAGAGGTATGGTTCGGTCGTAATAATCTGCGCTTGTCTGCTGCCCATGTTCGGGTTCGGCGTCGCCAGCTTGTTTTACACCCCGCCCGTGTATTCCGAGGTTGAAAAACGGGCGCTCAAGCAAAGACCGGCGCTCACGGCGCCCGCATTCTTCTCGGGCGGATACATGCGCGAACTGTCCGAGTATTACGCCGACTCGTTCCCCCTGCGCGAGACGTTCATGGCGTTGAGCGGCAGGATTAACTCGTTCTACTTCTTCCAGGGCGGCGCCAAAGACGGCGGCATGATGATCATCGAGCGCGCGGACGACGACGGCGGCGGAACCGGGGAGTCCATACTCAGCGTGCAGGGCCAGACCGGCGCCGATTCCGCGCCGTCCCCCGTGTCAACGCCCAAACCCACACCGGCGCCCACGCCCACTCCCACCCCCGACGTGACGCCCACTCCTACCCCCGCGCCGTCCGTACCGTCGCCCACGCCCACGCCGCCGTACTACCCCGACAAATCGGAGGCCCAGCAGGCGGGCAATGTGGTGGTATTCGGGACGCGCGCCATGGAGATAGTCTACGCCAAGCCGGACATCATGACGCGCTACGCTCAAGCCATAAACGGCCTGGCCGCGGACGCGCCGCACGCCAAGACCATACTGCTGATCGCACCCAACAGCGGCGAGTTCTACTCGGCGGAAGAGATGCACACCGGCCCGTCGTCCCAAAAAGACTTGATAAACAGCGTCTACTCCCAGCTCGACGCCGGGGTGACGGCCATAGACGCCTACGGCAAACTCGAAGACCGCACCGACGAGTACATCTACTTCCGCACCGACCACCACTGGACGGCGCTGGGCGCGTATTACGCCTACACGGCCTACTGCGAGGGCATGGGGCTGGACGCCGTGCCGATAGACAGCTTTGAGAGCGGCGCTTACGAGGGTTTTGTGGGCAGCATGTATCATTTCACGGCCAAGTACCCGGTCAGCAAAGTGCTGCTCGACAACCCCGACACGCTGACCTATTACTTCCCTGTCTCCGACACCTTGATGACCCTCTACCCGGACGGCCCGGCCATGCAAAAACCGATCGAGTTCCCGGTAATCAACACCAATCTTGGCAATTACGGGAATAAGTATATCTGCTTCATCGGCGGCGACAACGAACTCACGCACATCGAGACGTCGGTAAAGAACGGGCAGTCCGTGATGGTGGTCAAGGAGTCGTTCGCAAACGCGCTGGTTCCGTTCCTGACCTCGCATTACGAGCATATCTGGGTCATAGACCCGCGCAAACTCAACGGCGAAGGGCAGCCGTCCTTCAATATGGCCGAGTTCACCGAACAGAACGGCATCAACCATGTGCTGTACCTCAATTATCCTTTCATGTCAGTCAGCGGCGCTTACTGCGGTTATCTCGAAAAAATGCGATAAAGGGTGTGTTTGCGAATGGAGATCAAATCACCGTCATACGCTCAGGCGCTGGAGGTTCTGCGCGCGCTCGAACAGGCCGGTCACGACTGCCGGTTCGTGGGCGGCTGCGTGCGCGACGCGCTGATCGGGGCAGCGGACCCGGACGAAGCGTCCGACATCGACCTGGCCGCGTCGGCCACGCCCGAGCAGATGACCGAGGTGTTTGCCAAATACGGCTGGGCGGCGCTGCCCACCGGCGTCAAGCACGGCACGGTCACCGCGCGCGTGAACGGCGCGTCCGTCGAGGTGACAACCTTCCGCTCGGACGGCGATTACTCGGACGGGCGGCGCCCCGACAGCGTGACGTTCACCAAAGATATAGAGGCCGACCTGTCGCGCCGCGACTTCACGGTAAACGCTATGGCGTGGCACCCCGAACGCGGCCTGCTCGACCCCCACGGGGGGCGGGAGGATATTGAAAAAAAGCTGATACGCGCGGTGGGCGATCCCGGGCGCCGTTTCGGCGAGGACGCGCTCAGGATGCTGCGGGCGGTGCGTTTCGCGGGCAGGCTGGGGTTTGCCGTCGGCGACGGGACGTGGGAGGCCATACGCGCGAACGCGGGCCTGATCGCCAAAGTGTCCCACGAGCGCTGCGCCGCCGAGATCATGAGTATCGTCTGTTCGCCCGAACCCGGCGACGCCATGCGCCTGATGTACGGTTCCGGGCTGATGAAATACCTGCTGCCCGAGATCGACGACCTGTTTGACCCTGTGACAGGCGCGCAGAACGTGCCGTATCTGCCGGAAACGGTGGGCGAACAGACCCTTACCGTGATGAGCGGTCTGCCGCCCGAACCGATCCTGAGGCTGGCGGCCCTGCTTCAAGACGTCGGCAAGCCCATATGCCGCGGCACGCGCCCCGGCGGCGGCCACGACACGTTTTACGGGCACCCCGAGGAGTCGGCGCGGATCGCCCCGGCCATACTGAGCAGATTGAATATCCCCAACCGCCAGGCCGACCGCATCGTGCCGCTGATCCTCTACCACGACACCATGCCCGCCCCCGACGCATACTCGCTCAAACACCTGCTGTTCCGGGTGAGCAACGGCACCGACGCCGAAGCCGGAGCGGTGTTCTTCAAGGATTGGATCCGGCTTAAACGCTCGGGCATTTTCGGGCAGGATCCCGAAGTCCACAGTGAAAAGCTGGCGTCGCTGAACAAATTTGAACACCTGTATGAGTGCGTGATCGGCGAAGGACAGGCGTATGTGCTGTCGCAGCTGGCCATAAACGGCGGCGACATCACGGCGCTGGGCATCACGGGGCCGCTGGTGGGGCATATCTTAGACACCTGCCTGCGCTTGGTCATACGCGACCCCGACGAGAACACGCGGAAAAAACTCATGCGCTTGGCCTCGAGTTACATGGAAAAGGACAGGCGCTCGTTCCCGCTGCGGAGGAAATAAGAATACATCAAAGAAAGGCATTGACATTATGGAATCAAAAGAGCTGTGTTCCGCCGTCATCAAGAGCGTGGAGACGGTCATACACGGCAAGCGGGAGGCCATAGAGGCCGTATTGCTCGGGTTGCTGTGCGGCGGCCATGTGTTGGTCGAGGACGTGCCGGGCGTCGGCAAGACGCGGTTGGTTGTGGCGCTCACGCGCGCCGTCAGCGCCACTTACGGGCGCATCCAGTTCACGCCCGACGTTTTGCCGTCGGACGTGACCGGTTTCTCGATGTTCAACCCCAAGACGCGCGAATTCGAATTCAAGCCGGGCGTGGTCATGCACAACTTCCTGCTGGCCGACGAGATCAACCGCACTTCGCCCAAAACCCAGTCCAGCCTGCTGGAGGCCATGGAGGAGCGCCAGGTCACGGTGGACGGCCAGACCTACGCGCTGCCCGATTTGTTCATGGTTTTAGCCACCCAGAACCCCATCGAACACACCAGCACATACCCGCTGCCCGAGGCGCAGCTTGACCGCTTTTTGATCAAGATTTCTATCGGATACCCCGACAAGCGCGACGAACTGAACATTCTGCTCAAGCAGGGGCAGACCCAGGACGACGCGCTGTCCAGCATGACCGCCGTGGCGTCGGTGCAGGACATCCTCCGGGCGCGAAAGGACATCCAGACCGTGTACATCGACAAGCCGGTGGCCGCCTATATCGTGTCGGTAATCGACGGCACGCGCCGCCATGAGGACGTGCAGCTGGGCGCAAGCGTGCGCGGTTCGCTCTCGCTGGCCATCGTTGCCAAAGCCTCGGCGTATATGAACGGGCGCGACTTCGTTACGCCCGACGACATCCACCGCTGGATGCCCGCCGTGCTGTCTCACCGCCTGACGTTAAAGCGCGCGTCGGCCCACAGGCAGGCCACCGTCACATCGGTGTTGGACGACATACGGCGCACGCTGTCGGTGCCGCGATGAAATATGGGCAGTTCGTTTTCTGGCCTGTCTTCGCGGGCGTGCTGGCCGCCGCTTTTTTGAACGGCGGCAAACACGCCTATCAGCTTATGTACATATTCTGCGGGGTGCTGCTGTTCTCGGCGGTCCTGCTGACCGGCGCGTTCTTCTCGGTGCGCGTAAGGGCGCGGCTGCCGCGCAGGCATGTCGTCACCGGCCAGACCCTGCGCTGGAAGGCCGCCGCGCGGAGTTCTTTTTTTCTGCCCATCCCCGCGCTTGAACTGGTGTTTTGCAAGAACGACCACATGGAAGGCCCGGCGTCCGTGACCCTGCGCGCCGGGCGCCGCCGCGCCGAGGCCGGGGTGGAACACGTCTTCACGTGCCGGGGCACGTACACGGTGGGCGTCGCGCGCTGGCGCGCCTATGACTATATCGCGCTGTTCAGGGCCGGGCGCCGCGTGAAAGCCTGCTCGGCGAGGTTGGACGTGCTGCCCAAGGTGATCCGCTTTGACGGCGTGGGGTTCAACCGCCCGCAAGTCGAGTGCCGCGCCTTCCTGCCCACGGCGCACCCCGAGTTCGACGGCATCCGCCCGTATGAAAACGCCGACACCCTGCGCAGCATACACTGGAAACTGTCGTCCAAGGCCGCGGAAGACGAGTGGATCGTCAAAAAAACGCGCGGTTCCATACCCATGCCGGTCACCGTGCTGATTGACATGACCGCGCTGCCCGTTTCGGACGGCCCGGACGCGCGGCCCGAACGCGAGGACAAGCTGCTCGAGACCGCGTTTTCGCTGATCTACCACCTGTTGTCAGCCGGGCCTGTACAGGCCGCCGTACTCACGCGGTCGGTCACGCGGTACAACATCACCACCAAACGCGAGTTCATGGAGTTTTACCGCGCGGTGGGGGTCAAGCCGTTCGAGGACGGGGAACCTGCCGGTACGGACGAGTACGAAAAAGCCCTGGGCGGCGTGAGCGACGGCTCGGCGCTGTGGGTGGTGAGCGCCAAACCGGACGGGCGGGCGGCGGAAATATTGAACGCCCACCTGTGCGGCGGCGGCGCGCGCGCCTATTGGCTGTACGTCCCCGAGCGCGGGGCGGCCACCTACAAGGAGCAGGCCGCGCTGGAAAACGTGGGCGCGCTGGGCGTACCCGCGGCGGTCATCGAAAAAGACATCCGCGACGCGCTGTGGGTATTTGTGGAGTAGAAACCTCTTGGTTTTTGTTGAAAATTGTGAAAAAATATGCTATACTATAGTATATAGCAAAGGAGGGGCGCTGTATGAGTAACAAAGGGGGCGCATTTTCGGGCCTGAAGAGGAAGACGCTGATCCCGATCGCGGGTATCATGCTGGCCATTATCGTGATCCTGACCGTGCTGTCAACCGTAAACCTGAACAGGGCTTACGACGAAGCCGTTGATTACGCGCAGCAGGAATTTGACGCGGTTATACGGATCGCGGTCGAGACCATGGTTGACGCGCTTCGGGTGAATTATCAGCAGGTTCTGGACGGGCTTGTATCGGAAGAAGACGCAATGGAAGCCGCCAAGAAAATGATCCGCGACACGTGGTACAGCAGCGCGCCGGACAAAAACCGCGACGGGTACTTCTGGGCCGACATGGCCGACGGGCTGTGCGTCGTCCACTACAACCAAGCCAACGAAGGCGCTATGCGCTGGGACGCCAAGGACTTGGAGGACACCTATTATGTCCGTGAGTTCATCAAGAACGGCGACGCCGGGGGCGGTTTTTCGGAGTTCTATTTCGGCAAGCCCGGGGACGAGACACAACTCTCCCATAAAAAGAGGGGTTACACGGCCAAATTCGAGCCTTACGGATGGTATATCAGCACCGGGAACTATTACGAGGACATTGACGTCACCATAGACCGGATCGCCGGGCACAAAGTCACGGGTTTAGTCACGGTCGTCATTGCGAGTCTCTTGATTGCCGTCGCGGGGTTTGCGGTGCTGTCGTTCGACCTGAACGGCACGGTGAGGCCCATCGTGCTGCTGTCCTCGTACATGAGCAAGGCGGGCACGGCCGGAAACATCAAAATGACCGCCGAGGAAGAACGGGCCATAAACAACTATAAACTGCGCAAAGACGAGATCGGGGAACTGATGACCGGCTGCGGCGCGTTTGCCCGGCATGTCAACAACATTGCCGTCGAACTGGAGACCGTCGCCAAAGGGGATCTGACGGCAAAGATCGAACGGCTTTCCGACGACGACATGATGGCCAACGCCATACTGAATATGATCGGCAACCTCAATCAGATGTTCAGCGACATCGACGCCTCCACCGCGCGGGTCTCGGCGGGCGCGAAACAGATCGCCGACGGTTCGCAGGCATTGGCGCAGGGTTCTGCCGAACAGGCCGATTCGGTGGAGAAGCTGTCCTCGTCAATCTCCGAGATCGCGCGGAACACAAAGACCAACGCCCAAATGGCCGGCAAGGCCGCCTCGTTAGCCGATACCATTAAAAGCAACGCCGAAAAGGGCAGCCGTCAGATGGACGAAATGACCGCCGCCGTCAAGGACATCAACCAGGCCAGCCAGAGCATCCAGAAGGTCATCAAGGTCATAGACGACATCGCGTTCCAGACCAACATCTTAGCGCTGAACGCCGCGGTGGAAGCGGCGCGCGCGGGCCAGCACGGCAAGGGGTTCGCGGTGGTCGCGGAGGAGGTCCGCAGTTTGGCGTCCAAGAGCGCGGACGCGGCGCGGGACACCGGCGGCCTGATCGCCGACTCGATGGAAAAAGCGGAACTGGGTTCGCGCATCGCCAACGATACCGCCGCCAGTTTGGCCGAGATCGTGTCCGGTATCAACGAGAGCAGCCGGATCGTCAGCGAGATCGCCCGCTCGTCCGAGCATCAGGCGGACGGGATCACGCAGATCAACACGGGCATCGACCAGGTGGCGCGCGTGGTGCAGCAGAACAGCGCCACAGCCAAACAGAGCGCCGCCGCCAGCGAGGCCATGAGCGGGCAGTCGGCCCTGCTGGAGGAGTTGATCTCGCAGTTCAAGTTAAAGGGGCCTTCGGCCCCGGGCAATGCCGCAAACCGCCTGCCCTCGCCCAATAATTGGTAACGGCAAGTACAGCCGGGGCGGGGCCTCGACTATAGCAGTCGGGCCCCGCACAAAAATTTAATTTTCAGGCTTGTATTAAAAGATGTTTGCATTACCATAATAATAATGGTATAATAACCGGTAACGGCCATATTAGGCAAGAATCGGCAAAACAGAACGGCCCGCGGATTAAGAGGTGTTTGGATGACCCAGTACGAGGTGCGCGGCGGCAAGCCGTTGTACGGAGAGGTTAACATAAGCGGCGCGAAGAACGCCGCCGTCGCCATAATCCCGGCGGCGCTGACGGTCAACGGCGTCTGCCGTATTGAAAATATTCCCAAGATCAGCGACGTGACGCTCATGCTCGAGATCATGCGGGAGCTGGGCGCGCAGGTGCGGCTGATCGACGACGCGGCCATCGAGATAGACAGCCGCATGGTCTCAAGCCGTCCCGCGCCGTATGAGATGGTGCGGCGCATACGCGCGTCGTATTATTTAGTGGGCGCGCTGCTCACGCGCTTCGGGCACGCCGAGGTGGCGCTGCCGGGCGGCTGCGACTTTGGTGTCAGGCCTATAGACCAGCACATCAAAGGCTTCGAGGCGCTGGGCGCGGAGACCACGGTGGTCAACGGTTTCGTTACGGCCACCGCCCCCGGCGCGGACTTGAACGTGAACGGGCTGACCGGCGCGAATATCTACATGGACATATCGAGCGTGGGCGCCACCATCAATATCATGCTGGCCGCCGTTTTGGCCGAGGGCGTCACCGTCATAGAGAACGCGGCGCGCGAGCCGCACATCGTCGATCTGGCCAACTTCCTGATCCGCATGGGCGCGGACATCCGGGGCGCGGGCACCGACATGATAAAAGTGCGCGGCAAGAAAACGCTCCGGGGCGGCAATTACTCGATCATACCCGACCAGATAGAGGCCGGTACGTATATCGCGGCGGTGGCCGCCGCGGGCGGCGACGTGACCATACAGAACGTCATACCCCGCCATTTAGAGTGCATAACCGCAAAATTTGAGGAGATGGGCGTTCGTTTCGAGGAGTACGACGAGGCCATCCGGGTCATACGCGACAAGCCGCTGAAACGCGCCAACATCAAGACGCTCCCCTACCCCGGCTTCCCGACCGACATGCAGCCGCAGGCGGCGTCCGTTTTGGCGTGCGCCAAGGGCACCAGCGTGATTACCGAGGGCGTCTGGGACAACCGCTACCGCTACGTGGCCGAGTTGAAACGACTGGGCGCGAATGTAACGGTCAACGACAAGGTGGCCGTGGTAGAGGGCGTGGACGCGCTCACCGGCGCGCCGGTACACGCCTCAGACCTGCGCGCGGGCGCGGCGCTGATGGTGGCCGCGCTGGCCGCCGAGGGCGTGACGCGGATCGACGGCGTACACTACATCGAGCGCGGCTACGAGAATATGGTGGAAAAATTGCAGGCGCTGGGCGCGGACGTGTCGCGCACCGAGGCGCGGCGCAAGACCGCCGTGCCGGACGCGGTATGAGCGCGGCCTTCGCCGTCACCTTGCGCAGCGGCTCGTCGGGCAACTGCGTATTGGTTTCGGACGGCGAGGCCCATATATTGATCGACTGCGGGTTGTCGCTCCGCGCGCTCACGGCGGAGTTGCGGCCTTTCGGGCTGACGCCGGGCGGGCTGTCGGCCATATTCCTTACCCACGAACACAGCGACCACACCAAGCTGCTGCACGCCCCGGGCCGTGACGCGCCAGCGCGAATCACGGCCAGCCGCGGCACGCTCGAGGCCGCGCGGGTACATAAAAACGCATCGGTCATAGAGGCGGCCCAGAGCGTCAAACCGGCGCCGGGCGGCCGTATGACCGTCACGCGCTTCGACACGTCCCACGACGCCGCCGAAAGCTGCGGCTATGTGGTGGATTTCGGCGGGCGCCGCGGGGGGGTCTGCACCGACCTGGGCAGGATGACCGATGAGGTCACGGACGCGCTGTCCGGCTGCGAGTACGTGATACTCGAGAGCAACCACGACGCGGATATGCTGAAAAGCGGCCCGTATCCGCTGTTCCTGCGCCGCCGTATCCTGAGCGGGGTGGGGCATTTGAGCAACAGCGACTGCGCGCGGGCCGTCGCGCGCCTGGCGGCGTCGGGCACGCGGCGCGTGACGCTGGCGCATCTGTCCGAGGAGAACAACGACCCGTCGTTAGCCATAGGCGCGTCATGCCACGCGGTGTCCCAAACCGGCGCGGAGTTGGGCAAAGACATACAAATAGACGCCGCGCCCCGGCTCGAGGCCGGGGAGATGTATTGTTTTTGAGTGAACGATTGGAGAGAAATCATATGTTTAACAAAGTAAATCTAAAAGCCGCCGCCAACGCTGTGGGGAAGCTGTATGTATATGAAAAAATCGGCGGATTGAACGGCCATGTGTTGAGCGTGGTCAATGTGGAAAACCGCACGTTGGATTTTCATGTGCATGAGTTGTCGGACGAACTTTTTTACGTGATCGAGGGCGGTTTTCATCTCGAAACAGACGACGGGCTGATCAGAATCGACGAGGGTGAAATGATCATCGTCCCCAAAGGCGTGCGGCACAGGCCGGTCGTAAAAGAGTTGACCAAGGTTTTGCTGATCGAACTTGAGGGCACGCTGAACAAACAAAACAGCGGAGATTTGTACGAGGATTAGTTGAATTTTTAGCGGGGGCGAAGCGCCCCGATAAAACATAAGGAGGGCTTAAAGGTTGAAACAAATTAAATTTGAACCACCCTAAAAAAGGGTAGAGCAAAGCAGACCACCGATGGCGGTCAAAAAAACAAATCAAGAGTTTAGTCTACAACACCCTCGGCATCACAGATG